>OGJI01003512.1_pt1 | contig 11860 bp, 7 predicted proteins | sample 1572031 | NCBI WGS metagenome assembly OGJI01 (sample SAMEA2582119, study PRJEB24529) | metagenome | biome: Human gut stool | place: China | collected 2011
GCCGGAGCACACGCCCGCCGCCATGGCCGCCGCAAGGGCCAGAATGGGGTGGCCGGTCAGTGCTACCTGACAGGCCACCGCACAGCCCAGGGTAAAGCAGCCGTCGGTGGACAGGTCTGCGATGTTCAGGATGGAATAGCTCAGAAACAGTGCCAGCGCCACCAGAGCGTAGATACAGCCAAGCTCCAGCGCGGTCTGGATGACGTTGAGCGAAAAGATACTCGCCAGCATGTGTGTACTCCTTTAAAATACGGTTATTTTTACACGGTCTCGCCCTCTCCGTCACGGCTCACGCCGTGTCACCTCTCCCAACGCGAGCGGCCTTGGCATTGCGGTCATGTTCCCGGTTCTGCCAAAGGCTCTCCCTTTGGGAGAGCTGACATTGCGAAGCAATGGCTGAGAGGGCGAGGTTGCTTTTCAGTTCAAGGCATCTTTAGGAGAAGTTCTCCGCCGTGGTCACTTCCACGATCTCGGTGCAGTAGGGTTTGAAGGCTTCCTTCAGGGCATCCAGCTTGTCACCCTCAAAGCCCAGGGCGGCGGCGGTCTCGGTGTTGATGGTCACAATGCCGTTGTCAAAGGTCTGGTAGGGCATCTCGGCGGCACTCTTGCCATCGCACAGGATCTCGGCCACCATGTCGGCGGTGGCCTCGCCCAGCTGGACGTAATCCACGCCGTAACCCACAAAGGCACCGTTCAGGGCAAAGCTGTCGGCACCGGTGAAGTGCATCACGCCGGCCTCGGTGAAGGTCTCGTAGATGGACAGCTCAGCAGTCATGATGGTGTTGTCGGTGGGGGTGAACACGGCCTTGACCCCGGCAGCCACCAGGGCTTCGGCAGCCATCTGCACCTCGGCGGTGGTGGTGCCGTTCTTTTCAATGTACTGGATGCCCTTTTCGTCGCAGAAAGCCTTGGCATCGGCAATGGCCTGCGTGGAGGAATCCTCGCTCAGGTCATACAGCAGGCCGATGGTGTCGATCTCTGGGTCTGCGGCAAGGATCAGATTCATGATGGCGGCGGTGTTCAGGGCGTCGGAGGTGCCGGTCATGTTCTCACCGCCGTCAAAGCCTGCAGCAGCGGGGTCGGTGACGGCGGAGTACACCACCGGGATCTCGGTATCTTCCACAGCGGCCAGCATGGTGGCGGCGGTGGGGGTGGCCACAGCCACGATCACGTCCACGCCATCGGCCACCAGGTCGGCGCCGATCTGGTTCAGGTTGCTCTGGTCGGCCTGCGCGTTGGCGTAGTAATCAGCGTAGTCAAAGGTGACGCCCTTTTCCTTGCCCAGCTCGTCCAGACGGCTCTCCACGGATGCCACGATCTGGTTGAGGGAAGCATGATCCACATAGTTGACGATGCCCACCTTGAAGGTCTCACCGGCCACGGCGCTGGAAGCGGCCTCGGAGGAAGCGGCTGCACCGGATGCGGTGCTGCCGGTGGAAGACGCTGCGCCGCCGCAGCCGGTCAGAGCCAGCGCGGAAACGGCGGAAGCTGCCATAGCGGCCTTCAGGAAGCTGCGGCGGGAGATCATGTTCATGGTTTTCATAGTGGTTAACTCCTTTCCCGGAGCGGGCGGCATAAAAAAGACCCGCTCCCTTTGCGGGACGGGTCTTTCCAACGAAAAACGACCCTGTCCCTGTGTGTTATCCACAAGGACAGGATCGGTAAAATACGATTCTGCGGTGCCACCTTGCTTGCCCTGCTGTGAACGCAGAGCCTCTCACGGAGAGCCAACACTCCCCTGCCCTGTAACGGAGGCTTCCGTCCCAAGCTACTGGAGGCTCTGCCTCGTTTGCCCGGCCCTCGGCGGCCCACGAATCTCTGCCCCGCTCTCGCCCGTTTTCACTGTCCGGGCTCACTGCAGATGCGCTGTGCAGGTTCTCTTCCGCCTCATCGGTTTGATTGCATTATACACTTTATCTGCGTAAAGTCAAGAGGCAATGCAAAAATTTTTTTGCAGGTTTCCGGCAAAGTCACACTTTGCTCTTTTTACGCTTGCGCCACACAAAGTATGCCGTGTACACCAGCCATACCGGCAGGGCGGCCAGCGTTACCGTGCGGCTCAGGGCAAGGCCGTCGGCCTGATACACAAAGTCGATGCTGCTGGTGCCCGCCGGGCACAGCACCGCCATCATACCGTCATCCACCCGCACAATGTCGGTCTGCTCCCCATTGACATAGGCCGTGAAGCCGTCATCGTAGGGCACCGAGAAGAACACGAGGTTTGCATTCTCCAGCGTGATCTCCGCGTGGAAGCCGGCATTGTTCATCTGGAACATACTGCACGCCTGCGCGCGGCGGTCGTTGCAGTCCTGCACATAGGCTTCATAGGTCAGCTCGCTCTGCTTTTCGGTAGGCAGCTCGGCGAGGTACTTGCCGTAAACGGCAGCGTCCTCATCGCTGAACACCAGTGCCCGCATCAGCAGGTTGGCACGGGAGTTCTTGTTCACCTGCCCGTAGGTCTCCTCGGTCACATAGTAATCGTAGGCAAAGCCCATGGGAACGTAATTTTTATTCTTGTACAGCACAAAACCGTCCAGCGTGTCGTAATATTCCCAGCCGTCGTCGGCCTGGCTCTCAAAATCCGCCTGCTGTTCCGGTGTGGTGATGAGATATTCCACACTCAGCAGGCCCCGCAGGGCATAGTCGGAGATGTCCGGCTCACTGCGCACATCCCGCTTGACGCCCAGCGCCGGGTAAAAGCTGAGGATGCTGGGGGCCGCCGTGCTGCCGAAATATTGCAGGCAGCTCTTGTCCAGCCACATGCCGATGTTGTCGTGGATCTTGTAGGTGTCCACGCGGTAATCACCTTCCGGCAGATCCTCCTTCAGCAGCAGGGCGTTGTTGTCCTGCTCCACAAGATCGCTGTCGGTGTACCATTGGCCGAACTTGCCGATGCCGATGTGCACCATACTGAACACGCAGGCAAAGGCCACCACCGCCGCCGTCATGCGCTGGGCAAAGCGGCTGTCTGCCCGCCATTTCTGGCAGATCAGACGGTAGAGCAGCAATCCGCCCAGGCCAAAGCCCAGCACCACGAAATACTGGCCGGGGTTCTTGAGCACACCCAGCGACCAGGTGCCGGTGTCGTTGTCCAGCACGGGCACCAGTGCAAAGGCCAGCGTAGCCAGCATGATCCAGCCAAGGCCCCGGGCCGGGGTGTCCAGATCGGTGTTGTGATCTTCCAGCGCATTCACGGTCATTGCCGCGAGAATGAGCACCGGCATATAGTACCAGCGGGCATAGTAGCTGGAGTTGAGAGCGTAGAATGCGCTGTTCAGGATGGGCACCAGCGCGCACACGGCGCACACCGCCACAATGCGCTTTTTGCTGTCGCCATGGCGGGCACGCCAGTAGGCCAGCACACCTGCCAGACTGCACAGGGGCAGATAGGCCGACATGCTGGTCCACTTGATGACGCCTTCCGACCAGATGGAGGTCAGGTAGGGAGAATCCGGCGGCATCACCCAGCTGAGCAGGATGGCCAGATACTGCTGCACCTTGCCGTAGGTCAGAAAGCCCCATCCGGACGCAAGGTCGATGGTGCGCGGGTTCTGCAGCAGGCTCAGCACCGCCGGGATCAGCAGCAGGCAGCCCATGGCCACACCCAGCAGGCTTTCAAACGCCAGCTGCACAAACCGCTTCACGGTCAGGCGGTAGTCGCCGGTAGTGAGCTTGCACACAAAGTAGATGGCCAGGAACACCACCTGCCCGGCAAAAAAGAAGTAGTTGTTGAGCAGGTTCACCGCCGCCCAGAAGGCAAACAGCCCGTGACGCTTGTTGTACATGGCCTCGTCCAGCGCCCACAGCAGGTACGGGAACAGCGCCACCACATCCACAAAGTGGTTGAAGAACACGTTGTACACCGCAAAGCCGGACAGTGCATACAGGCAGGCACCCAGCACGGCGTAATCCCAGTTCTTGACGTAGCGCTTCAGGTACAGGTATGCACCGCCGCCCGCCACGCCGAACTTGAGCACCAGCAGCGGCACCATCAGGTAGGGCAGCCACCGCTGCGGGAACAGCATGGAGAACCAGAAGAAGGGCGAGCCGTACAGGTAGAAGGAGTAGGCATTCATGGCACCGCTGCCCAGGTCCGTTGCCCAGGAGAAGGTGTTGCGGGGTGCCCCGGCAAAGGTGCTGTCCGGGTAGCCTGCCCCCTTCAAAAAGCCGTTCATGTACCGGTAAAAGCTGATCTGCTGGCTGTTGAAGTCGCCTGCATAGTGGAAAAATCCGCCGTCCATGATGTAGAACGGCAGGAAAAAAACGGCTGCGGGGAGCGCACACAGCACCACCGCCCGCCAGAACCGATCCTTTTGCTGCCCGGGCAGCCGCAGCTGCCGGGACATTCCGAATTGTTCCATGGGACCCTCTTTCTCCGCCGCCGGGGCGGAAGCTGCTTTTTTATCAGTATACCACGCAGGTCGGCCCGAAAAAAGGACGTTTCTTCACCGCTGCCCCTTGACAAGCGCCTGCCGGGCAGGTATGGTGGAGAAAACACATCCAAGGAGGTTTCCCTGCCATGCTGTATCCATTCAATGCCCTGCTGGCACGCATGAAGTATATCACCCGCTGGAGCCTGATGCACTCCACCCGGGCCGAGTCGCTCAGTGAGCACACCTGCGACACTGCCCTGCTGGCCCATACCCTGTGCCTGATCGCGCGGCGGTACACCGGCACCCCCTGCCGCCCCAAAACGGTGGCGGTAGCGGCGCTGTACCACGATGCCCCGGAGATCATCACCGGGGACCTGCCCACGCCGGTCAAGTATCACAGCGCCACCCTGCGCGACGCCTACAAGGCCATGGAGCGGGAAAGCGTGGCCAGCATGACGGCCATGCTGCCGGACGAGCTGGCCGAAGAGGTCGCGCCCTTCCTCACCGGAGAGCTGCTCACGGCAGAGGAAGCCAAGCTGCTCAAGGCTGCCGACCGGCTGAGTGCCCTGGTCAAGTGCCTGGAAGAGCAGCGCAGCGGCAACCACGAGTTTGACGCGGCACTGGCCCAGCAGAAAGCCGCGCTGGAAGCCATGCACTGCCCGGAGGCCGACTGGTTCATGGCCCACTGCCTGCCCTGCTACACCCAGAATCTGGATGAGCTGACCCGGCAGGACGGATAATATTTTTTACGGGAACGGCACTTCCCGCACGTCATCGGGGTCCAGACCGGCTTTGCGCTGCTCTTCAAAGACAGCGTCGATCAGCTCGTCCAGATCTTCCAGATGGGTCAGGGTGCAGCAGTAGCGCCGCAGGGCGGCAGCGCCCTTCAGCCCCTTCATATAGTGCATGGTCTGGGCACGGGCCTGCGGCATCGCCACAAATTCCCCCTTCTGCTCCACCATCTCTTCCACCTGACGGCGCAGGGCATTCATGCGGGCCTGCAGGTTGGGGGCCTTGGGTTCCGGGGTGCCCTCGATGGCGGCATTCACCCGCTCAAACAGCCACGGGTCGCCCAGCGCACCGCGCCCGATCATAACGCCGTCGCAGCCGGTTGCTTTTAATAAGGTAAGGGCTTCGTCGGCGGTGGTCACGTCGCCGTTGGCCAGCACCGGGACGGACACAGCCTGCTTGATGGCCGCGATGGCCGCCGTGTCGATGGGCGGGATGTACATCTGCTCCCGCGTGCGGCCATGGACGGCGATCAAGTCCGCGCCGTTGGCCTCAAGCTGTTTGGCGACCTCGACGCCGGTCAGGTGGTCGGCGTCCCAGCCGATGCGCATCTTGACGGTCAGCGGCGTATCATCGCCCAGCGCTTTGCGCGCGGCGGCGACCATCTGCCCACAGAGCGGCGGGTCCAGCAGCAGTCTGCTGCCCGCGCCGCTGCCGGTGATCTTGGGCGCGGGGCAGCCCATGTTGATGTCGAGAATGTCAAATTGGATGCCCTGCTCCCTTACAAACAGAATTGCTTTGGCCATCGACTCCGGCTCCGCGCCGAACAGCTGGATGGCGTACAGGCCGTGGGGGTGCTTGTCCCGCAGCAGAGCCAGGGATTTTTCATCGTGGAAGTTCAGCGCCTTGGCGCTGGCCATCTCACTGACGGTCCAGGCCGCGCCGTGGTCGGCCATCAGATGGCGGCACGCCGCGTCGGTCAGGCCGGCCATCGGCGCAAACACCGCGCCGGTGGGGATGGATAGGTTGCGTAGCTGCATAAGTTTCCTTTCCAAAAGGCTTCCCCCTCGGGGGAAGCTGCCGCCCGCAGGCGGCTGATGAGGGCAAAGTCCGCGCAGCCGCCCGTGACCGGGTCCTGGCCGTAAGCCCGCCCCCTCATCCGGCGCTGCGCGCCACCTTCCCCCGCCCGCGGGAGAAGGCTTTAGACTTTTCGATTTTTACATTCTATTCTACCATATTTTCCGCAAATGTGGTATACTGAAATGCAGATTGTTTATAAGGAGTATTGCGCATGAAACTCATGGTCCTGGACGGCAACAGCCTGGTCAACCGCGCGTTTTTCGGCATCAAGCTGCTGACGACGAAGGATGGCCGCTACACCAACGCCATCTACGGCTTCCAAAATATACTGCTCAACCTGCTGGCGGCGCACAAGCCCGATGCCGTCGCCATCGCGTGGGATGAGCGTGCGCCGACGTTCCGCCACACCGCCTACGACGGCTACAAGGCCACCCGCCACGGCATGCCCGAGGAGCTGGCCCAGCAGATGCCGGTTTTGAAGGAGCTGCTGACCGACCTTGGCTTTGTGCAGGTCAGCAAGGCGGGCTGGGAGGCCGACGATATTCTCGGCACGCTGGCCGCAGCGTGCGAGGCCGCGGGCGGCACGACGCTGCTGGCTACCGGTGACCGCGACAGCTTGCAGCTTGTGGACGATGCAACGACGGTTTTGCTGGCAACCAACAAAGAGACCATCCCCATGGACCCCGCCGCCATCCGCGAGAAGTACGGCATCGAGCCGCCGCAGCTCATCGACGTCAAGAGCCTGATGGGCGATGCGTCGGACAACATCCCCGGCGTGCCCGGCATCGGCGAAAAAACCGCGCTGGCGCTGATTTCGAAGTTCGGCAGTTTGCAGGGCGTCTATGACAACATCGACGACAAGGCCGTCAAGCCGGGGCAGCGCGCCAAGCTGACCGCCAACCGCGACAAGGCCGACCTGTCCTATATGCTGGGCACGATCCGCAAGGACGCGCCCATCGAGACCGACCCTGCCGCCTACCTGCGCCAGCCCGGTGACCCCGCTGCCGCCGCGCAGCTGCTGGCCGCGCTGGAAATGCACAAGCTGGTGGACCGCTGGGGCCTGAACGGCGGCACCGCGCCCGCCCCATCCGAGAATGCCGCACCGCTCGAGACCGTCGAGCCGTCCCCCCTGCCGCTGCTGCTGGAGGGCCGCTTCTACGCCGCCCGGAATGCCGACGGCGATTGGTACCTTGTGCAGGGGCAGGACGTCTACCTGCCCGACACAGACCGGCTGGCCGCGATTCTGGACAGCGGTGCCGAGCTTTGGGCGTTCGACGCAAAGCCGCTCTACCGCCTGGCGCTGGAGCACGGCGGCATCGGCAGTGCGCTGCGCTTTGACGGCAAGCTGGCCGCGTATCTTTTAAACCCGTCGGCCAGCGGCTATGAGGTGCACTCCCTGGCCGCCGAGTACGGCGTACACGCCGCCTTTGCCTGTGAGGCCGCGCCCGATGCGGGCGTGCTGGCGGGCCTGTGCGACACGCTGGACGAGAGCGGCCAGCGCAAGCTGCTGGACGAGATGGAGCTGCCGCTGGCCCGGGTGCTGGCCGACATGGAGCGCATCGGCTTTGCGATCGACGCCGCCGGTATCCGCGCCTTCGGTGACAGCCTGCGGGGCGAGCTGGACGGGATCCTGCACAATATTTATACAGAAGTCGGTTATGAGTTCAATGTAAATAGTCCCAAGAAGCTGGGCGAGGCGCTGTTCGACAAGCTGGGCCTGCCGCCGCGCAAAAAGACGGCGCGCGGCTACTCCACCGACGCCGAGACACTGGAAAGCCTGCGCCCCTACAATCAGGTCATTGACGAGATCCTGAAATACCGCACCTACGCCAAGCTGCTGTCCACCTACGTGGACGGCCTGCTGAACGCCGAAGCCGCGGACGGGCGGGTCCACTCGACCTTCATCCAGACCGAGGCGCGCACCGGGCGCATCTCCTCCACCGAGCCGAACCTGCAGAACATTCCCATCCGCACCGAGCTGGGCAGCCGCCTGCGCGGCTACTTTGTGGCGGGCGCGGGCGAGACGCTCGTGGACGCCGACTACTCGCAGATCGAGCTGCGCATTCTGGCGCACATCACAGGCGACGAGCACATGCAGCAGGCGTTTTTGAACGGTGCGGACATCCACCGCTCCACCGCCGCCAAAATCTACCACATCCCCGAGAGCGAGGTCACGCCGCAGCTGCGTTCGGCCAGCAAGGCCATCAACTTCGGCATCATGTACGGCAAGGGCGCGTACTCCCTGAGCAAGGATCTGGGCATCCCGGTCAAGGAGGCGGACACTTTCTTAAAGACCTACCTCGACACCTTCCCGAAGGTGGACGGGTATATGAAGGACTGCATCGCCCACGCGAAGGACAAGGGCTACGTCGAGACGCTGTTTGGCCGCCGCCGCGCCCTGCCGGAGCTGGCCAGCTCGAACTTTCAGGTGCGCGCCAGCGGCGAGCGGATGGCCCGCAACACGCCGATCCAGGGCACTGCGGCGGACATCATTAAACTGGCCATGGTCCACGTCTGGCAGCGCCTGCGGGACGAGAAATTGCAGGCGCGTCTGCTTTTGCAGGTACACGATGAGCTGATCGTCGAAGCGCCCGAGGAAGAAATCGACGAAGTCAAGCGCATTTTGAAGGAAGAAATGGAAAACGTCGTGCATTACAGCGTTCCCCTGACGACAGAGGTCGGCGTGGGAAAGACGTGGCTGGAGGCACACTAAAACGGGGCGCAGCCTGACGGCTGCCGCACTTTTCCGGGAAAATAGCAAGTAAGAAAACGTTGCGGGCCGGGCATGCCCGGCCCCTACATCGAGGTTTTGTTATGTATGTTTTAGGTATCGAGTCCACCTGCGACGAAACCGCGGCGGCGATTGTGGAGGATGGGCGGAAGGTCATCTCCAACGTCATCTCCACCAGCGTCAAAGAGCAGGCGCTCTACGGCGGCGTTGTGCCGGAGATCGCCAGCCGCCGCCATGCGGAGTATATCAGCGCCACCGTTGACAAGGCGCTGGCCGACGCCGGCATGACGATGGCCGACGTGGACGCCGTGGCCGTGACGTTTGCGCCGGGGCTCATCGGCGCGGTGCTGGTGGGCGTCAATTTTGCCAAGGGGCTGGCCTACGCGGCGGGCAAACCGCTTGTGCCGGTGCACCACCTGCGCGGGCACATTGCGGCCAACTATTTAACGCATCAGGATCTGAAGCCGCCGTTTCTGTGCCTCGTCGCCAGCGGCGGGCACAGCCACATTGTACTGGTCGAGGACTGGTGCCGCTATAAAATCTTAGGCCGCACCGTGGACGACGCCGCGGGCGAGGCCTACGACAAGGTTGCCCGCACGCTGGGTCTGCCCTACCCCGGCGGCCCCAGCGTGGCCGCGGCGGCGCGGGACGGCAACCCCAAGGCGTACAAGCTGCCCGTGCCCCATGTGGACGGCAAGTACAACGTGAGCTTCAGCGGCCTGAAAACCGCCGTCATCAACGAGGTCCACAACGCCGAGCAGAAGGGCCAGGCCGTGAACGTGGCCGACATGGCCGCGAGCTTTCAGGAGCGCATCGACCAGATCCTGGCCAAAAAGCTGCTGGCCGCGGCGGCGGACACAAACGCCAGGCAGGTCGTGCTGGCCGGCGGCGTCGCCGCCAATGGCCGTCTGCGCCAGCTGGTCAACGACGGCGCGCAGAAGCTTGGCGCAAAGATCTTTTTGCCCGAGCTGAAATACTGCGGCGACAACGGCGCGATGATCGCCGCGCAGGGGTATTACGAGTTTCAGGACGGCAATTTAGCCGATTGGAGCCTGAACGGTCTGCCGACGCTGCCGATTGATTACCGGTAATTTTCAACAAAGCAACCGCCGCACGGTGTAAAACGTGCGGCGGTTGCTTTGTTACTCTCGCTTTCTTCTGGGCAACCACGGCATGTGGCGCTGAATCTTGCGGGCAGCTTTTAACATAAATTCGTTGTATTTTTCCACTTTCGGGGAAAGTTGCGTTTTGGGCGGGTCACGCTTAAACGCATCTACGTCAAAATACTCCTCTTTGGGACGGATATAGATATAGCAAGGTTTCACCGTATCCCATCCCGGGAAAAAGCAAAAGCTCGCGTCCAACAGGCGGTAATGCGGATGGGTAAACGCATACCAGTTGATGTGAGACTCATCGTGCCACAGTGCAATGATGCCCCTGTCTTTGTCCTGCCGGATACGCTTTTGCAGTGTGTGGCAAAATTTCAGATAGGCGTCCCGGTCACCACCGTTGATGCCGCCGCAGACGTAATCACGCCCCAGTCCCATCGGAATGTACGCCTTGCAGCGTGGATTGTGGTCATAGGTAAACTCATAGTTATACCGCCAGTAAAATGCCGGGTGCAGCACAAATACCATATGTTCATGCTTCTCCGGGCGCGGCAACAACATTTCCTCGGTGATTGGCTGTTTGAACTCACAGTTGGCGTTGAAAAAGTAAATGTAATCGAACGCTTTGAGCTTCTCCTCGGCTTTCAGGAAAATTTCAAACCGCAGCAATGTCGTGTACGGCCAAGGCATGGGTTCCTGAAAAATCCGGTGGATGCGCGGGTTGTCTTCCTCCTCCGCCAGATGGTCGACATCGGTAAATACGAAATACTCGACCTCACAGCTTTTCAGCAAATACTTTTCGGCGCTTTCGAGAAATCCCGGCCACAGGCGCACGTATTTTCCCGTTGCAATGTACAGTACAGCGACCTTTTTCATTCAGCATTCTCCTTGCACAGCACGGCCTCCGGCAGACGGATGCTGCCCCAGTCCTTCGCGTTCCACTCAAGATGTCCGCTTGTGAAGGTGTCCACCATACGGAACTGAATGCCCGGCACCCAGTCCTCGACCGTGTGCGCACCACCCTCGCCCGCTGTGAACAGCGTGAAATAGTTGCTGTACTTGCCTGGCGAGAGCACGCTCAAATCGTACTGCGCTGTGAACTCACTATCACCCTCATGCAGATTCAAATCATACAGACAGGACGTTGCCAACGGATTTCCCACCTCGTCACGCACCTCAAGCCGCAGTCCAACACGTTCCACCGATTCCTGCGCCTTGATAACGCAGTGTATCCGCACAGGCTGGGTACGTTCAATGGCCTCGACGGACGGCACCAATACCCGCACGCTCTGCAGACGTAGATTGTCACGTTTAAACCAGTTATCACGCTTGAAATCGGAATAATCAACAAAATCAGCAGCCTGCGACTTGGTGGAGAGGTACAGCGCGATGCCTTCGTCCACGTCGCCGTCGAAGATGACCTTGCCCTTGTCCAGCACGATGCAGCGGTCACACAGGTCGCGGATCGTCGCCATGTTGTGGCTGACGTAGAGCACGGTCTTGCCGTCGCGCCGGGCGGCCTGGCGCATCTTGGTCAGGCACTTTTTCTGGAACTTCATGTCACCGACGGCGAGGACCTCGTCCATGATCATAATTTCGCTGTCCAGATGGGCGGCAACGGAGAATGCCAATTTCACGAACATGCCGCTGGAATAGCGCTTGACCGGCGTGTCGATAAAGTCGCCGACCTCGGAGAACTCAATAATTTCCGCCATCTTGGCGTCAATTTCGGCGCGGGTCATACCTAAAATCGCGCCGTTCAGGTAGACGTTTTCCCGGCCCGTCATCTCGGGGTGGAAGCCGGTGCCGACCTCGAGCATCGAGGCGACGCGGCCATA
>OGJI01003513.1_pt1 | contig 11858 bp, 8 predicted proteins | sample 1572031 | NCBI WGS metagenome assembly OGJI01 (sample SAMEA2582119, study PRJEB24529) | metagenome | biome: Human gut stool | place: China | collected 2011
TCGCCCACGGCTGCAACAGCGTCATGGCCACCAAGCTCAGCCTCTCGCTGGCCGATTATGTCATCACCGAGGCCGGTTTCGGTGCCGACCTGGGCGCAGAAAAGTTCCTGGACATCAAGTGCCGCTATGCGGGCATCGCACCCAGTGCCTGTGTGCTGGTGGCGACCGTCCGCGCCCTCAAGAGCCACGGCGGCGTTGCCAAGGCTGACCTGAACCAGCCCAACCTCGAAGCCGTCAAGGCCGGTGCGGCCAACCTCGTCCGCCACATCGACAATCTGAAGAACGGCTTCGGCCTGCCGGTGGTGGTCGCCATCAATGCGTTCCCGACCGACACCCCCGAAGAGCAGGCGTATGTGGAGCGGGTCTGCGCCGAGCAGGGCGTACCCTGTGTGCTGAGCGAGGTCTTCGCCAAGGGCGGCGAGGGCGGCAAGGCACTGGCCGAGAAGGTGCTGGAGATCCTGGAAGACCGCTCCATCCAGTATGTCTACCCGCTGGACATGCCCCTCAAGGACAAGGTGAAGGCCATCGCCAGGAAGATCTACCGTGCGGACGACGTGAACTTCAGCGCCGCCGCCAGCAAGACGCTGGCCGAGCTCACCGAGCTGGGCTATGGCAACCTGCCCGTCTGCATCGCCAAGACCCAGTACAGCTTCAGCGATAACGCCAAGCTCCTGGCTGCGCCCACCGGCTTCACGATGGAGGTGCGCGAGGTCCGCCTTGCTGCCGGTGCCGGATTCGTGGTGGTCATCTGCGGCAACATCATGACCATGCCCGGCCTGCCCAAGAAGCCTGCCGCCGTCAACATCGACGTCGATGCCGATGGCAAGATCACGGGGCTGTTCTGATCGAATAAAAATCACAGCAAACGGGGAACGGTTCAGATGCCGTTCCCCGTTTGTTGTGATATGCTGTATACAAAACCGTCACTGCATGTTATACTGAAACCATCAAACAGGATTGGTGTGAAGCAGGACGTGGATTTCATCTGCAAAATTAGTCGACAGTTATACAGTGTTGTAGACGAAGAGATTTTAACGGAAGATGTTGTCATTACAGAACAGCAGATCCTCCATATTGAAGAAGGTCATCCGGGCGATTATGACCGGCTGTTCCAGTATCTTCCGCAGGTCTTGCAGGAACCGGATTATATTCTGCGGGGAAATCGTCCGCACACGGCATTGGTGCTCAAGGAGATCCTGACACCGGAACTGACAGCGGAGATCATTTTGCGATTGAAGGTTTCCGGAGACCCGGAGGAATATAAGAATTCCATTATTACGATGTGGAACATCAGTCCGAAACGCTTTCGACGACTTTTGCGTCAGAGCGAAATACTTTACAAAAAAGAGTAAATGTGGTATCCTATACATAGGATAAGAGTGGTATTTGAGGTGGTCAATTTCGTGGCAGCCACACGCCGACGGTAACGACAAGGGCAGCTGCCCTGAGAGATGCAGGAGAACGCCACGCCTGCCAAATGCCAATCGATGGGGAACGGTTCTGATGCCGTTCCCCGTTCCTGTTTTCAGACAAAATGAAAGCTGCTGTGTCATTGCTCTGAACAATGACACAGCAGCTTTTTTCGTTGATCATGCCGCAGCGGAGGTCACGCCGGGGTTGATGGTGTGGGTGCGGAGGTAATCGACCCAGGCGGTGTAGCCTTCGGGTTTGACGTGGTAGCCGTCGTTCTGGGCGTATTCGGCCTTCAGGTCACCGTTCTCGTCGGCCAGGGCCTCCCACAGGTTGAGGAAGACGCAGCCTTTTTCGAGCGCGATGGCGGAAAGTTCATCGTTGATCTCGCACAGGCGCTCTTTGTAGAGGCCGGGGTGAGAGGCCCGGACTTCCGGCCGCACCGGCGTGATGGACTGGACGTAGATCTGCGTGTTGGGCAGAGCCTGTGCGATCATGTCCAGCATGAGGCGGTAGTAGGTGAGGAAGCTGGAATAATCGCCGTCCCGGTTGAGCACATTGGTGCCGAGCAGGATGTAGAGCACCTTTGGCTGCTGGGCCGTCAGGACCTCCATCGGGATCTCCTGGACGCCGTCCCGGCGGGTGCAGGTGGTGCTGTTGACCACGGCGTTGGGGCCGATGCCTTTATAGGCGCAGAAGGAGGCTTCCGGCAGGCCGGTGCTGTAGATCTGCATCCCCTGCGTCAGGCTGTCGCCCAGAAAACAGGCGTCGTTGAAATAGCTGCGGTCTACGGCCGGGCTTTCGGCCAGCGCGGCCAGACGGAAATCCATGGCGGTGGTGCCGTCGGCGCTGAGCTGTACCGCCAGCCGCCGGGCGGGCGTGTAGTTGACGGTGTTCCACTCGCTGCCCTGCAGCTCCTGCTGGAAGATGGTCGGCCCCTGCACGGCGGCAGGGGACTGCTCCCGGTGGAGCCGTTTCCACAGTGTACCCACGACGCCCACCAGCACCAGCAGGAAGAGCAGCCCTGCAACGGAGAAGGTCCGGAACCAGCGCTTGCGGAGGATCCGGCGGCGGTATTCCTGATAATCGGCCATAAAACACCCTGCTTTCTGTAGCTCATTTTCTTCATTATACAGCATGGCAGGCCCCGGCGCAAGCCATGCCGCAAATCCTTTGCGTTAGGGCAGGGTTTGTGCTATAATTATTCTGGTTTATTATGAGAAAACGTCGGTTCAGGGCGGAACGCTCTGCCGACGGCAAGCAAAGAAAGCAGGAATCGAATCTTATGCTGCAAAATCCTGAATTGCATTATCTGGACAACGCCGCCACCACCATCGTGGCCCCGGACGTGGCGGATGTCATTGACAGGGCCATGCGGGAGCACTGGGCGAATCCGTCGTCCCTGTACGCCCCCGGTGCCCGGAGCGAAGAAGCCCTGAACGCGGCCCGCGCCGTGGTGGCCCGGAGCCTGGGCTGCAAATCGCGGGAGCTGTACTTCACTTCCTGCGGCAGCGAGGGCAACAACATGGCCCTGCTGGGCGCGGCACTGACCCGGAAGTTCGGCAAGGGCATCGTGGTGTCCGGTTTTGAACACCCCAGTGTGCAAAAGCCGCTGGAACGTCTGGCCGCGATGGGCTATGACGTCACGGTCGTGGCCCCCCGCCCGGACGGTACGCTGGACATTGACGAGATGCTGTCGCATGTGGACAGGAACACCATCCTCGTGGCCTGCATGATGGTCAACAACGAGATCGGCACCCGGAACGAGGTCGAGCGCCTGGCCGCCGAGGTCAAGCGGAAGAACAGCCGCACCCTCGTCCATGTGGACGCGGTGCAGGCGTGGATGCGGGTCCCCATCAAGCTGGCCAACATCGACACACTGGCGGTGAGCGGTCACAAGATCCACGCGCCCAAGGGCGTGGGGGCGCTCTACCTCAGCGACAGTCTGGCACAGGCGTTCCAGCCGCCCTACCTTGGCGGCGAGCAGGAGCGTGAGAAGCGCCCCGGCACCGAGAACCTGCCCTACGCGGTGGGTCTGGCCGCTGCGGTCAGCCGCCTTTCGAAGAACATGAAGAGCCGGGACACCGCTGTCCGCGCCCTGAACCAGCAGCTGCGCGAGGGGCTGAAAGCCTTCCCCGAAGTGGAGATCAACAGCCCGGACAGCGCCGTGCCGGAGGTGCTGAACTTCAGCGAGAACTGCATCAAGAGCGAGACGATGCTGGCGTTTCTGGCGGAGGAGCAGATCTATGTCTCGTCGGCCAGTGCCTGCGGGCGGGGCCAGCCCAGCCATACGCTGGCGGCCATGGGCCGCAGCCCGCTGGCCATCGACACGGCCATCCGGGTGTCCTTCTGTGCAGACAACACCCCCGAAGATGTGGATGCCTTCCTGAACCGCTTTGAGGACGGCATGAAGCATTTGCAGAGAATAAGGAGATAATATATGAGAGAGATCATTATGGGCTATCAGGGCGAGATGTCCCTGAAGGGCCTCAACCGCAACCAGTTCGAGTCGGCCATGATGAAGATCCTGCGGTACCGGCTCAAGACCGTGGGCAGATTCAAGGTCTACTGCACCCAGTCTACCTTTTATATGGAGCCGGAGGAAGAGGACATCGACATGGACCTCGCCTTCGACCGGGTGCGCACCGTCTTTGGTCTGGCCGCACTGAGCCGCGCGGTGGTCTGCGAGAAGGACTTTGACACCATCTGCCAGACCGCTGAGGACTACCTCGGCGGCAGCCTGCACGGCATCAGGACCTTCAAGGTGGAGGCCCGCCGCTCGGATAAGACCTACCCCATGACCAGCCCCGAACTGATGCGGGAACTGGGCGCGTATCTGCTGGGCAAACACAACTACCTCAAGGTGGATGTCCACAACCCGCAGTTCAAGGTCATCGTGGAGATCCGCGATTACGGTGCCTACATCCACGGCCCGAAGATCCCCGGCGAGGGCGGCCTGCCCGTGGGGACTTCCGGCCGCGCCCTGAACATGCTCTCCGGCGGTATCGACAGCCCGGTGGCTGCGTACCGGATGGCAAAGCGCGGTCTGGCGCTGGACCACATCCATTTTGCGTCCCCTCCGTATACTTCGGAGCGTGCAAAACTCAAAGTTAAGGCACTGGCCCAGAAGATCACGCCCTACACCGGCAGCACCAACCTCTTCGTGGTTCCCTACACCCGGCCGCAGGAGTACATCCGGGACAACGCCCCCGATGTGCTGTTCACGGTGCTGATGCGCCGCAGCATGATGCGCATCGCCAACAGCATCGCCCAAAAGCAGGGCAGCGAGGCCCTCATCACCGGCGAGAGCCTGGCGCAGGTGGCCAGCCAGACCGTCAAGGCGCTGCAGTGCACCGATGCGGCCCAGGACCTGCCCATCCTCCGCCCCCTCATCGGCATGGACAAGACCGAGATTATCGAGACCTCCCGCCACATCGGCACGTTTGAGACCAGCATCCTGCCCTATGAGGACTGCTGCACCATCTTCACTCCGCCGCACCCGAAGATCCGCCCGGAGCTGGACGAGATCCTGACCGCCGAAGCCGCCATGCCGGGTCTGGCTGCACTGGAAGCCGAAGCGGCAGAGAACACCGAGCGCATCCGTATCCGGATCACCGACGAGATCGAGTTTGAGGGGTGATGCCGCATGACCGCAGAGATCATCAGTGTGGGCACCGAGCTGCTGCTCGGCAACATCCTGAATACCAACGCCCAGTATCTGAGCCGGGAGCTGGCCGACCTGGGCATCACCGTGCAGCGGGAAAGCACCATCGGCGACAACCAGGGCCGTCTGGCGGACTTCGTCAACGAGGCCAGGGCCCGGTGTGACCTGCTGGTCTTCACCGGAGGCTTAGGCCCCACAGCAGACGACCTGACCAAGGAGACGGTGGCGGTCTGCTATGGCGATACGCTGGCCTTTGACGAAGAAGAGTGGGCGAAGATCACCCGCTACTTTGCCCGCTCCGGCCGCGAGACGACCCCCAACAACCGCAAGCAGGCCATGGTGCCCGTGCACGGGCGGAAGATCGTCAACCACCACGGAACCGCCCCCGGCGCCTGGTTCGAGCAGGACGGTCGCTGCGCCGTTCTGATGCCGGGCGTCCCCAGCGAGATGAAAGCCATGTGGACGGAGAGCATCCGCCCGCTGCTGCTGGAACGCCAGAACTGCACCCTGCACTCCATCACCCTGCGGGTGCTGGGCGGCGAGAGCAATCTGGAATATCAGGTGCGGGACCTGTTGGATCATGCCAACCCCACCGCCGCCATCTACTGCAAGACCGGCGAATGCGAGATCCGCATCACGGCCCGTGCCGCCTCCGACGAGGACGGCGAAAAAATGTGCCGCGCATACGCCAGGAAGTTCTACGATCTGCTGGGCGATGCGGTGTATGATGAGGATGTGGCCGGGCTGGAAGAGACGGTGGTGCGCACCCTGAAGGAAAAGGGGCTCACCGTTTCCACTGCTGAGAGCTGTACTGGCGGCATGATCGCAGAGCGCATCACCGCAGTGTCAGGCTCCAGCGAGGTGTTCGGCTACGGCTTTGTGACCTATTGGGAGCAGGCGAAGGCGAAGCTCGTCGGCGTGGACCCGGACGTCATCGCACGATACAATGTGGTGTCGGCCCCGGTGGCCGCGCAGATGGCGCTGGGCGCGGCGAAGGCGTCCGGCTCGGATATCGCCGTCAGCGTGACCGGCGTAGCAGGCCCCACCGGCGGCGATGCCGTCCGCCCGGTGGGCACCGTCTATCTGGGTGCGGCCCGCGGCGAGACCGTGTATGTGAAGAAGCTCTTCGTCTCCCGCCCGGACCGCGCACTGGTCCGCGCCCGCGCTGCGCAGGCTGCACTGGAACTGGTGCTGCGTCTGGCGCAGGGCAGGACCCCCGCAGGCACAAAGCCCCTGACCGCAGCCCAGCAGCACGACACGGCCGTGCTCGATGCGCTGGACGCGGCATTCTTGAGCGAATAACACGCAGGGGTGAGCAGCATTGACAGAAGAGAAGAAGGCCGAATGTGTGCTGCGGCTGTTCGGAGTGCCGGACGCCGCCGTGAAAGAGACAGCGGGCGGGTTTTCGCCCCAGTGGAAGGCGGAGGCCCGCTGGAAGAGCCGAGGCGCGGAGACTCTGGTGGCGCTTTCGGCCCAGAACCCGGCGGGCCTGAAAAAGGCCGCGCAGGTGCTGCGGGAGAAGTTTTCCGCCGACCTGTACGGGGCCGGGGAAACCACGCTGGCCGAGGCCGCCGTGCAGGAACTGGAACGGCACGACCGGCTCCTCATCTGTTCGGATGCTGCCGCCGGGACCCTTCTGGAGGCCCGGCTGGAGACCATCGCCGGGGCGGAACGGGTCTTTGACTTCGGGGCGCTGAGCTATGCTCACCCCAAGACCGGCGCAAAGATCGAGCAGCAGGCGGCGGCGCCCCTGCCCGCCGACACCACTGACCCGGTGCGCCGTGCGCTGGCAAAAGCGCAGGCGGCCCGCCGGGTGGTGGGCTGTGACCTTGCCGCCGGGTGCGCCGAGCGGGAAGGGGACTGCGTACTGGTGCTCAGCTGCAAAAAAGGCTGCTGGCTGCGCACGGTCCCGCTGGCGGACAGGCCTGCCCTCTGGCTGCTGGACATGATCCGCCGCGCAGCCTGTGACCTGCCGCAGGCCGCAGGCACCGGCTTTCTGCCCGCCCGCAAGGCCGCCCGAACGGCCCAGCCGGAGGCGGCCCCGCCTGCCCGCAGGCCCCGCCGCGCCCGGCGGGTGCTGGTGGTTCTGCTGGTGCTGGCCGTGCTGGCCGCGCTCTGCACCGTCGGGGCATGGGTGTACACGGGCGGCAACTTCTACGTGCTGCCCCAGCGCCTGCGCTCCCTCTGGGCCGACGGCCTGCCGCATTCGGGGGCGTTGCTATTGTAATAAAAGGCTGCTGGATACTCCTTCAGTCACGGCTTCGCCGTGCCAGCGATGACGAAGGGAGTTTTCAGCGGCCTTTTTGTTGATTTTACAGAAAATTCATTGGAAAATGGCCCAAAACGGGGCCTGTGGGTTTGACGGGTTTTCTGCTTTGGTGTATCATATAACTGTATGATGAACTCCCCCTGCCGGGCGGTCTCCGCCCAGATTTCAATAGATGAGGTGTAAGAATGTCCCTAGCTGAAAAGATCTTCGGTACCTTCTCGGACCGGGAGCTGAAAAAGATCAACCCGATCACCAAAAAGGTGCTGGCCCTGGAACCCAAATACCAGGCACTGTCCGATGCCGACCTGCAGGCCCAGACCCCCGCACTGAAGGCGCGTCTGGCCGGCGGCGAGACGCTGGACGATATCCTGCCCGATGCCTTTGCCGTCTGCCGCGAGGCTGCCTGGCGTGTGCTGGGCATGAAGCACTTCCCGGTGCAGGTCACCGGCGGCATCGCCCTGCATCGCGGCGCCATCGCTGAGATGCAGACCGGTGAAGGCAAGACCCTTGTGGCCACCCTGCCCGCCTACCTGAACGCCCTGACCGGCGAAGGCGTCCACATCGTCACCGTCAACGACTATCTGGCCAAGCGCGACAGCGAGTGGATGGGCAAGCTCTACCGCTGGCTGGGCCTGTCCGTCGGCCTCATCGTGCAGGGCATCGACGGCGACAGCCGCCGCCGTGCCTACAATGCCGATATCACCTATGGCACCAACAACGAGTTCGGCTTCGACTACCTGCGCGACAACATGGTGACCTATAAGGACAACATGGTCCAGCGCGGCCACGCCTACGCCATCGTCGATGAGGTGGACTCCATCCTCATCGACGAAGCCCGCACCCCGCTCATCATTTCCGGCCGCGGCGAGGATTCGTCCAGCCTGTACACGCAGGTGGACCGCTTCGTCCGCACCCTGCGCAAGAGCGTGGTGGTCGAGCTGGAAGACAAGGTGGAGACCGACGAGCAGACCGACGGCGATTACGTTGTGGACGAAAAGCACAAGACCTGCACCCTGACCGCCAGAGGCATCAAAAAGGCCGAGGAATACTTCAAGATCGAGAACCTGGCCGCTGCCGAGAACATGACGCTGGCCCACCACATCGACCAGGCCATCAAGGCCTACGGTGTCATGAAAAAGGACATCGACTATGTGGTCAAGAACGGCGAGGTCATCATCGTCGATGAGTTCACGGGCCGCCTGATGATCGGCCGCCGCTACAACGAGGGCCTGCATCAGGCCATTGAGGCCAAGGAGGGCGTGAAGATCGCCGCCGAGAGCAAGACGTTGGCGACCATCACCTTCCAGAACTATTTCCGCATGTACAAGAAGCTGGCCGGTATGACCGGTACGGCCAAGACCGAGGCCACCGAGTTCACTGAGATCTACGGCCTGAACATCGTCACCGTGCCCACCAACCGCCCCAACATCCGCAAGGACTATCCCGATGCGGTCTACAAGACCGTCAACGGCAAATACCGCGCCGTCATCGAGCAGGTGATGGAGTGCCACAAAAACGGCCAGCCCGTTCTGGTGGGCACCGTCAGTGTGGAAAAGAGCGAGACGCTGGCGAAGATGCTGCAAAAACACACCCGCGATTTCAACGTGCTGAACGCGAAGAACCACGAGCGCGAGGCCGAGATCGTGGCGCAGGCCGGTAAAAAGGGTGCCATCACCATCGCCACCAACATGGCAGGCCGCGGCACCGATATCATGCTGGGCGGCAACGCAGAGTTCATGGCCAAGGCCCAGATGCGCAAGGAGCACTTCTGCGAGAACCTGCTCAACCCCGAAAAGCCCGAAGATGCCGACCCGAACGCCGTGGAACTGCTGCTGACCGAGGCCGACGGCCACGGAGACACCACCGATGAGAACATCCTCGCGGCCCGCAGACGGTTCGAGGAGCTGTACGCCCAGTACAAGCCCGCCATCGAAGCCGAAGCGGACGAGGTGCGCAAGGCGGGCGGCCTGTTCATCATCGGCACCGAGCGCCACGAGAGCCGCCGCATCGACAACCAGCTGCGCGGCCGTGCCGGCCGTCAGGGCGACCCCGGCGCATCCCGCTTCTACCTGAGCCTGGAAGATGACCTGATGCGTCTGTTCGGCGGCGACCGCGTTTCCAGTCTGATGGATACCCTCAAGCTGGACGAGAACACCCCCATCGAGAACCGCATGATCACCAGCACCCTCGAAAGCGCCCAGAAGAAGCTGGAAGGCCGGAACTTTGAGATCCGCAAGAACGTGCTGAAGTACGACGATGTCATGAACCAGCAGCGCGAGATCATCTACGGCCAGCGCCGCAAGGTGCTCGACGGTGAGGACATCAGCACCGAGATGCACAACATGCTGCGGGAGAACATTGACTCCAGCTGCAAGCAGTTCCTGGCCGGTGACGTCAAGGACGAGTGGGACTTTGGTGCGCTCCGCCGCCACTATCAGGGCTGGCTGACGACCGACGCCGACTTCCACTATACTGTGGCAGATTACGACAGCCTCTCGGTCCAGGGCATCGCCGATCTGCTGTACGACCGCGGGATGGACATCCTGAACGACAAGGAACAGCGCTACGGCCCGCAGCTGATGCGGGAGCTGGAACGCATCTGCCTGCTCAAGTGTGTAGACCGCCAGTGGATGGACCATATTGACAACATGGACCAGCTGCGTCAGGGCATCGCGCTGCGCGGCTACGGCCAGAAAGACCCCGTCGTTGAGTACCGCATCGAGGGCTTTGACATGTTCGACCAGATGGTCGATTCCATCCGCGAGTCCAGCATCAAGATGCTGCTGACCATCGAGGTGCGCGGTGCGGGCACTGCGGCCCCCAAGCGGGAGCAGGTGGCCAAGCCCACCGGCGAAGGCTTTGTGCCCGGCAACGGCGCACCCGGTGCCAAGGGTGCCCCCAAGGGCCAGCCCGTCCGCGTCATCAAGATCGGCCGCAACGACCCCTGCCCCTGCGGCAGCGGCCTTAAATGGAAGAAGTGCACCTGCGCTCAGTACCACCCCAATGGTTCCGACGGCGGGGAGCAGTGATCTTTGCTGCGGCACACAATATGAGCCTGAACAGCTTTGTGGAAAATTCCATTCAACAGGCTGTGCACACAAGATAAAAAAGGGAGCTGATTTGAAATGATGGACCCGAAGGAATTGATGGCAGAAGCCGCCGTGCTGGAACCTCAGCTGCAAAACTGGCGGCGCACCCTGCACCGGCACCCGGAGGTAGGCTTCGACCTGCCCCAGACCAGAGCGCTGGTCAAGCAGGCACTCACCGAGATGGGTTACACCCCGCAGGACTGCGGCAAGGCAGGCATCCTTGTGCTGGCGGGCGGCAAAAAGCCGGGCAAGACCATTCTGCTGCGCGGCGACATGGACGCTCTGCCCATTCAGGAGGAGTCCGGCGTGGACTTCGCCTCTGAGGTGCCCGGCCGGATGCACGGCTGCGGCCACGACATGCACACGGCCATGATGCTGGGTGCGGCCAAGCTGCTCAAAGCCCACGAAGAGGAGCTGGAAGGCACCGTCAAGCTGGAGTTCCAGCCTGCGGAGGAGATCTTTCAGGGCTCCCCGGATATGATCGCCAACGGCCTGCTGGAAAACCCGAAGGTGGATGCGGCGGTCATGTTCCATGTGTTGGCTGGTATGCCTCTGCCCTCCGGCATGGTGCTGGTGCCGGGCGGCGGCATCACGATGGCCAGCTGCGAGCAGTACCACATCACCGTCCATGGCAAGGGCGGCCACGGTTCCATGCCCGAAGCCTGCATCGACCCCATCACGGCAGCGGCGCACATCCACATCGCGCTGCAGGAAATCAACAGCCGGGAGATGGACCCGCACAGCTTCGGCGTCTTTACGACCGGCCGCTTCCAGGCAGGTGCCGCCTCCAACGTCATCCCCGACACGGCGGAGATGTGGGGCACCATCCGCACCATCGACTCCGAAAACAAGGTCGGTGAGCTGATCCACAAGCGGATGACAGAGATCGCACAGGGCGTGGCGGCGGCCTACCGCTGCACCGCCGAGGTCGGCTTCAGCGACTACTGCCCCTGCATGGTGGTGGACCACGCCCTCGCCGGGAATGCAATGACCTATATGACCGAGCTTGTGGGCCAGGGCGCAATGGATATGTCCAAGCTCACGGGCGGCAAGCCGGGCGGCGGCAGCGAGGACTTCGCCTTCGTCAGCCACGAGGTGCCCACCGTCAGCATGTTCCTGTCGGCGGGCAACGCCAAGGAGGGCTACGCCTACGGCCAGCATCACCCGAAGGTCAAGTTCGATGACAGCATCCTCTATGAGGGCAGCGCGGCCTACAGCTGGTTCGCTCTGCGCTGGCTGAGCGAGCACAAGTAACTCATTATCTCACAAAAAAACGAAAACCAGAGTTGCAAGGCAGACCTGCCAAACAACTCTGGTTTTCTTATTGGAGCATGTTGCGCTAAATTCTTTTTGTGAGCGAGTGCGGCAAACTGGAATTTTCAAATTAGTCTTTGCAAATAACCTTTGAACCTTCACCATCAATTAC
>OGJI01003537.1_pt1 | contig 11779 bp, 9 predicted proteins | sample 1572031 | NCBI WGS metagenome assembly OGJI01 (sample SAMEA2582119, study PRJEB24529) | metagenome | biome: Human gut stool | place: China | collected 2011
ATCCCCGGCATCCGCGGCCCGCTGCGCAGCCGCGAGATGGCCGACTGTGTGGCCGAGGCCCGTTGGCTGGCCGGTGAGGGCGTCAAGGAGCTCATCATCGTGGCCCAGGACCCTACCGCCTACGGTGAAGACTGGGGCAAGCCGGGCAGCATCTGCGAGCTGCTGGACAAGCTGAATAAGATCCCAGGCCTCGAGTGGATCCGCATCATGTACGCTTACCCGGAGCATATCACCGACGACTTCATCGCCGCCATGAAGCGGAACGAGAAGGTCCTGCCTTATCTCGATCTGCCCATCCAGCACTGCAACGACACCATCCTGAAAAACATGAACCGCCGCTCCAACCGCGCCGAGCTGCTGGACGTCATCGGCAAGCTGCGCCGTGAGATCCCGAACATCACCCTCCGCACTACCCTCATTGCGGGCTTCCCGGGTGAGACGGAAGAGCAGTTCGAGGACCTGTGCAACTTCGTGAAGGAAGTGCAGTTCGACCGTCTGGGCTGCTTTGCCTACTCCGCCGAGGAGAACACCGTTGCTGCCAAGATGGACGGCCAGATCGATCAGGAAGTCAAGGACAAGCGCGCTGAGCTGGTGATGCAGATCCAGACCGGCATCATGGCCCAGAAGCAGGCCGCAAAAGTGGGCCAGACTGTCCGCGTCCTCTGCGACGGCGTGGACGACGAGAGCGGCCTCTACCTCTGCCGCACCGCTGCCGATGCCCCCGAGGTGGACGGCAACGTCTGCGTGTCCAGCGAAGAGCCGCTCTATCCCGGCGAGTTCTATGATGTGCTGGTGGACGACAGCGACCTTTACGATTTGTATGGTACTGTTGCAAAATAACAGATTGGAGGATAATTTTGTATGAATCTGCCCAATAAACTCACTCTGACCCGCATCCTGCTGGTGCCGGTGTTCATGATCTTCGTCTCGCTCGGCCAGTATATCACGCCGAGCTACAACCCGCGGTACTACCTCATCGCCGGCCTCATCTTCGCCGTGGCCAGCTTCACCGACTTCCTCGACGGCCATCTGGCCCGCAAGTGGAACATGGTCACCGACTTCGGCAAGTTCGCCGACCCGCTGGCCGACAAGCTGCTGACGACGGTAGCCTTCATCTACATGATGCGGGACGGCGTGTGCAGCCCTGTGGTGCTCTGCATCATTCTGGCCCGCGAGTTCGCTGTCTCCGGCCTCCGCATGGTGGCCGCCGGTGCAAAGGACGGCAAGGTCATCGCCGCCAACATGTGGGGCAAGGTGAAGACCGTACTCCAGATGCTAACCATCATCTTCTACTACTTTACGGTCTCCCTGACCGGCAATGTGCTGGGCCAGCAGTGTGCAGACATCGCCTCTGTGCTGTGCTGGGTCGTGGCCGCTGTCACCGCCATCTCCGGCATCAAGTACCTGTGGGATAACCGCAGCTTCATCAATACGGCAAAATAAGCGCCCGTCCGGGTGTAAAAAAGAAACGAGCGGAAAAAACGCTCGTTTCTTTGATATTTAAACAAAAAATTACAGATGGGAGAGTGAAACGGTGCTGAAAAACATCCTGACTGTCCTGCGGAAGCTGGCCTCGGCGGCAATGAACTTCCTTATTGTGTACTTCGAGACCATCGCCGTCCCCATGAGCTGGGCCATGGGCGGGACCATCATGTTTACGATGTACACCGAGCTGTCCAACATCTTCAACGGCGCGGTCTGCCTGCTGGTGGGTCTGTGGCAGCTGAGCTGCATCTTCACCGGGCGGGAGCTGCCCCTCTGGCTCAAGCGGCTCAAGTTCATCTCCACCAGCTGCCTCGCCATGACCTTTTTAACGGTGGTCATCATTCTGGCCCCCATGTACGAGGACGGCAACGGCTGGTACATCATGCTTTTCACGGGCTCGATGCTCTACCACCATTTCCTCAACCCGGTGCTGGCGATTCTGTCGCTGGTGCTCTTCGAGCGTCTGCCTCGCCTGCCGCTGCGGCAGGTCTGGTGGGCGCTGGTACCGACGATCCTATACGGTCTGTATGATTTGCACGGCAATATTACAGGAACCATCGACGGCCCCTACCCCTTTATGCGGGTATACGACCAGACCATTCAGGAGACGCTGATGTGGTTTACCATCATCCTCGTCACGAACCTGCTGTACGCCTTCCTGCTCTGGTGGCTGGGCGGAAACGGGAGAAAAAGCAAGGTGGGTCTGGAATTCAGGGCATAAGAAAAAGGACTGCTGCGGATGCATCAGTCCTTTTTGTATACAGTCTTACAGCAGCGGGATGCCTGCCTTCTCGCAGGCTTCGCGGGTGGCGTTGTCCCAGACGCTTGCCTGCACCTCACCGATGTGGGCGCTGCCCAGCAGCAACATGCACAGACGGCTCTGGCCGATGCCGCCGCCGATGGTGTAGGGCAGCTCGCCGTTCAGCACAGCCTTGTGGAAGGGCAGCTCGCGGCGGTCGTCGCAGCCGGCGGCGGTGAGCTGGCGATCCATGCTCTCGGGGCTGACGCGGATGCCCATGCTGCTCAGCTCGTAGCTGCACTGCAGCGGCTCGTTCCAGAACAGCAGGTCGCCGTTCAGATCCCAGTCGTCGTAGTCGGGGGCGCGGCCGTCGTGGGGCTTGCCGCTCTTGAGGGGAGCACCGATCTTCATTAGGAAGGTGGTGCCGTTCTCCTTGACGATGGCATTCTCCCGCTCCTTCGGGGTCAGATCGGGGTACTTATCCTCCAGCTCCTGGGTGGTGATGAAGGTGACGTTGGGGGTGTGGAGCGGCAGATCCTGCAACTGGGGGAACATGGCATGCAGGTTCATCTCGGTGGCGCAGACCGCCGACACGATGGAGCGCACGACGTTCTTCAGATACGTCTCGTTCCGGTCTTCCTCACGGATGACCTTCTCCCAGTCCCACTGGTCCACATAGATGGAGTGGAGGTTGTCCATGTCCTCGTCGCGGCGGATAGCGTTCATGTCGCAGTAGAGGCCCTTGCCCACGCGGAAGCCGTAGTCCTTCAGGGCTTTGCGCTTCCACTTGGCCAGCGACTGAACGACCTGCACCTCGATGCCGCTGTCCTTGGTGTCGAAGGTGACCTTCCGCTCGACGCCGTTCAAATCGTCGTTCAGGCCGGTAGAAGCCTCGACGAAGAGCGGTGCCGACACGCGGTAGAGATTCAGCGTGGCGCACAGGGTGTCGGCGAACAGCCGCTTCACGGTGCCGATGGCGCGCTGGGTGTCGTACAGGTTCAGCGCGGGCGTGTAGTTTGCTGGAATGATGATCTTGCTCATAGCAGATTACCCCTCTCTTGCTGCCCCGCGCCGCCGAATCGCCGCGCCGAGAGCAGCTTCCCTTAATCGCAAGTTTCACAGATATGCCTATGGGTAACAGCATATTTGCGATATGCAGTTTGCGGATGTTGCCAGACCATTGAAAACGCAAACTGCGATATTAGAATAAATTATGGCACAAGTTGAGGGAGATGTAAAGGGGAAAGCGCTGATTTGGCGATGAAGTCAAGGCTTTTGGCGCAGAATAAACCTCGGCCCTTCCTCGCCCACAGTCCCGGTCGGAACAAAACCCACCCGGTGCAGCACCGCCTGCGAGGCAGCATGATCGGGGTCAGTTTCGGCCTCGACGGCGGTGACGCCGGGCTGTTCGAAGGCCCAGCGGCAGGCGGCGCGGACAGCCTCGGTGGCGTAGCCCTGATGTTCATATTCCGGCAGAAGGCCGTAGCCAATTTCCGGCTGGCCGTTTTCAGGCAGGCCCTTGAAGCAGAGGTCGCCTACCCAGTCGCCGGAATCGTTCTGGTAAATCCCCCATGCGGTGTACCAGACCCACTGCTCGGGGTGGGCGAGGGAAAGGTCCAGCATATCGGTGTAGGGCTGGATGAGTTCCGGGTCGGTGGTGCGGGCCAGAAGGGCACGCATCCCATCGGGCTGCAGGGGGATGAGAAAAAGACGTTCGGTGATAAGCTGCATGATAAAACCTCCGGGCTGCATTTTTGCCCAGTGTAGCACAAGCCGGGCAGGGGAGTCAAACGCTTGACTTACGCCCCGGCGGCTATTATAATAAGTTTGTAAAAGGATAAATGCGTTTATCCGGGCAGAGTAGCGCTGCATCGTCTGGGCAGAGAGAACGGGCCGTTGGCTGGAAGCCTGTTTGCAGACCGCCGCGTGAAGTGCGCCCGGGCAGCACGCTGCGGGAAGCTGAGTATCGCAGCGCGGATGGCCGCCGTTATCGGCTTTGAGCGACAAACCGGAGTGGAACCGCGATTTTGAGAAAAGACCGCCTTCGATGCTGTGCTTTTGGCATGGCGTTGGAGGCGTTTTGCTTTTTCGGGCAGGCTCGCAGGAGCTGGCCCTCTTTGCCAAGGGCTCCCCTCGATAGGGGAGCTGTCGAGCGAAAGCGAGACTGAGAGGTTTATAATCACGGCTTCGGTCTGTCCCACAAAAAGGAGTATTCAACTATGCAGATCTTCAACACCCTGACCCGCCAGAAGGAAGAGTTCGTGCCGCAGGTGCCGGGCGAGTACCGCATCTACGTCTGCGGCCCCACCGTCTACAACTATATCCACATCGGCAACGCCCGCCCGCTCATCGTCTTCGACACCCTGCGCCGTTACCTTGAGTACCGCGGCAACAAGGTCATCTATGTCTCCAACATCACCGACATCGATGACAAGCTCATCAAGAAGGGCCAGGAAGAGGGTACTTCCATGAAGGAAGTCGCCCAGCGCTTCGAGGCCGAGTACCTCAAGGATGCCGCCGGTCTGAACTGCAAAAAGCCCACCGTCCAGCCCCGCGCTACCGAGCATATCCAGCAGATCCTCGACATCGTGAAAGACCTCATCGAGAGCGGCCACGCCTATGTCGCCAAGAACGGCGATGTCTACTTCCGCGTCAAGAGCGACCCCGAGTACGGCAAGCTGAGCCACCTCAAGCTGGACGACCTCGAGAGCGGAAACCGCGAGCTGCGCAGCCAGATGGAGGACGACCTGAAGGAAGACCCCGCCGACTTCGCCGTCTGGAAGGCCGCAAAGCCCGGCGAACCCGCATGGGAGAGCCCCTACGGCATGGGCCGTCCGGGCTGGCACATCGAGTGCAGCGCCATGAGCCGCACCCATCTGGGCAAGACCATCGACCTCCACTGCGGCGGTCAGGACCTCATCTTCCCCCACCATGAGAATGAGATCGCCCAGAGCGAGTGCGCCAACGGCTGCGAGTTCGCCCGCTACTGGATGCACAACGGCTTCATCAACGTGGATAATCAGAAGATGTCCAAGAGCCTGCACAACTTCTTCACCGTCCGCGACGTGGCCAACCTCTACGGCTACGAGCCCATCCGCTACTTCATGCTGACCGCCGGCTACCGGATGCCGCTGAACTACACCGTGGACCTCATCGAGAGCTGCAAGAACAGCCTCGAGCGTCTCTATACCTGCCGCGAGAACCTCGACTTTGCCCTGAGCAAGACCGAGTTCGGCACCGACGAGACGCTGAAGGAGAAGGCCGAGGAAGCAAAGAAGAAATTCTGCACCGCCATGGACGACGACCTGAACACCCCCGACGCCCTGGCTGCTGTCTTCGACCTCGTGAAGGACATCAACACCCTGTCCGCCGCTTCCAGTAAGGCTGCTCTCGAAGCCGGCGCTGCCGCCTTCGACGAGATCACCGGCGTGCTGGGCCTGATGTACAACCGCAAGAAGGACGAAGTTCCCGCTGAGGTGACCGAACTGGTGGAGAAGCGTGCCGCCGCCAAGAAGGCCAAGGACTGGGCTGCCGCCGACGCCATCCGCGCACAGCTCACCGAGATGGGCTGGGCCGTGAAGGATACCGCTCAGGGTCCCCAGCTGAGCAAGCTGTAATCTGAATATCCGATGCAGGGCAGACTTGCGCTTTGCCAAAAGCTGGAAGCTTTGGACGGCGCGGGCCTGCCCTGCTTTTTTGTGGAAAAAGGAAAACGTAAAAATCGACAAAATCCGAAAAGAGCTGTTGTGATATTGCTGATTTTGACAGAAAATGTTTACATCTCTGGCCGCGTGGTGGTATGATAAAAATATCTTTGGGAATCAATAAATCTTCATAGTGGGGAGAAAGTTAATGATGAGACGAATCGGGATGCGCCGTCTGGCCGCGTTTGCAGCGGCTGCAGCTCTGGTGCTGGGCCTCGTGGGCTGCGGGGGCGCTCAGAGCACTGCACAGGGTAACACCGAGCCGGTAGATCTGAGCGTCTGGACATATTACAACGGCGACCAGCTGGAAAGCTTCAATAAGCTGGTGGATACCTTCAACGACACCGTCGGCAAGGAAAAGAACATCACCGTGGAGAGCTACAGCCAGGGCAGCATCAACGACCTCGAGGCGCAGGTGATGGCTGCGGCACAGGGCAAGGTGGGCGCTTCTGCCATGCCCAACATCTTTATGGCCTATGCAGACACCGCCTATGCCATGGACCAGATGGGCGAGCTGGCTGACCTTGCTCCCTATTTCACCGACGAAGAGCGCGCCGCCTATGTGGACAGCTACCTGACCGAGGGCGACTTCGACGACAGCGGCAGCATCAAGATCTTCCCGGTGGCAAAGTCCACGGAGCTTCTGTTCCTGAACGATACCGACTGGAAGCCCTTCGCTGCCGCCACCGGCGCACAGTATTCCGACCTTGAGACGGTGGAGGGTCTGGTCAAGACCGCCGAAGCCTACTACAACTGGACGGATGCCCAGACCGATACGCCCAACGACGGCAAAGCCCTGTTCGGACGCGACGCGGTGGCAAACTACATGCTCATCGGCGCAAAAGAGCTGGGCGATACCATTTTTGACGTCAAGGACGGCAAGATGACCATGGGCCTGAGCGAGGACGCAGCCCGCAAGCTGTGGGATAACTACTATGTTCCCTATATCAAGGGCTGGGCCGCCGCCAGCGGCCGCTTCCGCAGCGACGATATTAAGATCGGCAGCATTCTGGCCTATATCGGCTCCAACTCCAGCGCGACCTACTTCCCGACGCAGGTGATGCTGAGCGACACCGAGAGCCACGCCATCGAGCTGAAAGTCCTGCCCAAGCCGCACTTTGAAGGCGGCAAAAAAGTCGCTGTCCAGCAGGGTGCCGGTATGGCCGTGGCAAAGACCACCGATGCCGAGGTGGAAGCCAGCGTGGTTTTCCTCAAGTGGTTCACCCAGCCGGAAAACAACATCGCATTTGCAGTGGGTTCCGGCTATCTGCCCGTGACCCATGCCGCCAACGATATGGATGCTATCTACAGCAGCGGCCTCGCCCTGACCGGCAACATGGAAAATGTCCTGACGGAGGCCGTGGAGGCTGTGAATACCAATGAAATGTACACGACCAAAGCTTTTGAGGGCGGCACCGACGCCCGCAGCAAGCTGGGCTACAGCATGATCGACCTTGCCACGGCAGACCGCGCCACGGTGGAAGAGCGTCTCGCAGCAGGCGAGAGTGCGGAAGAGGCCGAGGCGGAATTCCTGACCGATGCGTATTTTGAGGCATGGTACCAGAGCCTCTGTGACGCACTGAGTCAGTACGAAGGCTGAGGCGTCTTACAAAAACGAGCGGAAGGAGGGACAAAGCATGAAACTGCTGATGCGGGATGAAGCGAAGGGAAGAGAGCATACTATTTTCGTTACCATCTTCTCGGCGCTGATGGTCATGCTGGCCATCGTGGTCATGCTGATGGCTTCGGCCACTGCGATCAGCGGCGTTACGCTCCAACTGGATGAGAACGCGGTGGACATCCTGGACAAGCAGGTGGAGAACCGTGCAGGCTACATTCAGGACCAGCTCCAGCAGGCACAGGAGCTGACGGATCTTTCGACCTACATCAATGAGACCGCCCAGCAGATGCTGGACGACGAGACGCTTTCTCTCAAGACGCTGGATTCCAGCAGCAGCGACAGTCTGCCGCTGCTGCTGGCTGCAGCCCCCAGAATGCTTGAGACGCTGCGCTCCAAGCGCATTACGGGCATCTTCCTCATCCTGAACACCCACGACTTCACGGGCCGCACCTCCGGAGACCGCCTGCCCTGCGTTTACCTGCGCGACCTCGACCCGGATGCAGCCCCCTCTGTGGTAAACTCGGATATTTTGCTTGAGTGCGCTCCGTCGGAGCTGGTGCAGACCTTTGACATCGCTACGGACAAGGCGTGGTCGCCTGCGCTGCAGTATCTGGACGGAGAGCAGGATGTGTTTTATGTCCGTCCCTTCCAGACAGCCTACGAAGACGTCGAGCGTATGGGGGCGGCGAACTATGGCCGCTGGACGACTCTGCCATATAAGCTGCTGGGTGACGACCGCGAGGCCATCGCCTACGCGCAGCCCCTTATCCTGGACGACGGCACAGTCTACGGCGTTCTGGGCGTCGAGCTTCTGGAAAGCTACATGGACACCAAACTCCCGTGGAACGAGCTGCAGAACGACCATCACGGCAGCTATCTGCTGGCCTCCACCACCTCCGACCTGAAGGGCGAGGTGCTGGATCTTCATGTCACCTCCAACACCGGTGAGCAGAGCGTACCGCTGCGGAATGCGAAATGGGAACTGACTCTCCGGCGCAGCAACAACTACTGGTATTACATGATGGACGGTAGGCAGCAGATCGCCAGCATCCGGCAGATCAGCCTGTACAGCCGCAATGCCCCCTTCTCGGGTGAGCGGTGGCTGCTCGTCGGCGTGGTGGGCAAGAACGATCTGTTCAGCTTCTCCCAGTCGATGACGAAGCTGATGGGCCTTGCCGTACTGCTGACAATGGGCATCGGTCTGGCCTGCGCCTTCTTCGTCAGCTTTGGTCTGGCACAGCCCATTGCCCAGCTCTCGAAAGAGCTGGTGGACGCACAGGAACAGCGCAAGGCCGTGCCGGAATTTTCCCGCACCGGCATCCGGGAGCTGGACCAGCTGGCGGAAGCCATCGTGACCCTGAGCACCGACAACTACAAGGCGGCGGTGGCCGAGCGCAACCGTATTGAGCACGAGCGCGATTATGACGCACTGACCGGACTGTACAGCCGTCAGGCCTTCTTCCGGGTCTGCGGGGAGCTGTTCGAGAAGCCTGATACTCTCCGTCACGCGGCCCTGATGATGACCGACCTCGACAACCTCAAGACCATCAACGACACTTATGGCCACGACTGGGGTGACATTTATCTGCGGCAGACGGCCCACAGCTTACGGCAGAACTCGCCCGGCGGCACTGTGGTGGCCCGCCTTTCCGGCGACGAGTTCCTGCTGCTGTTCTACGGCTATGAGACGCGGGAGGCCCTGCGGGCGGACATCAAGAAGCTGGAAGAGAACTTTGCCCAGAGCAGTGCTGCTCTGCCGGACGGCAAGGGTCTGTGCATCCGGATGTCCGGCGGCGTGGCATGGTATCCGGAGGACGCACTGGACCTCGACACCCTCAAGAAGTATGCGGACTTTGCAATGTATGAAGTCAAGCATTCCACCAAGGGCGAGATACGGGAGTTCGACATGGAGCGCTACCGCGCCGGTGTCTATGCGATGGAGCAGCGCAGCGACTTTGAAAAACTCATCCGGGAGCGGCGGGTGGACTACGACTTCCAGCCCATCGTCTCAGCTCACGACGGCCATGTGGTGGCCTATGAGGCCCTGATGCGGCCCCAGCTGCCCACCCTGCGTTCGCCGCTCACGGTAATGCAGCTGGCCAGCGAGATGGGCCGGATGTATGATATTGAGAAGCTGACTCTCTTCCGGGCCTGTGAGTGCTACGAGGAGCTGGAAGCTGCCGGTAAACTGGACGCTGACGCTCTCATCTTCGTCAACAGCATAGCCAGCGTCAGCCTGAGCGATGAGGACTGGGCGAGCTACTGCGAGGCCCACAGTGCCACCCTTCCGAAGCTGGTGGTGGAGATCACCGAGGAGGAAGAGATGAACGAACGGGAGCTGGAACGGAAGCGGGATTTCCTCGGTTCGCCCGGCGCCTTTGCGCTGGATGACTACGGCAGCGGCTACAGCAACGGCAACAGCCTGCTGACGGTCGCGCCCAAGTATGTCAAGGTGGACATCGCCATCATCCGGGGCATTGATACCGATGCCGACAAACAGCAGTTCCTCAAGACCCTCATCGACTATGCCCGCCCCCGCGGCATCTATGTGCTGGCTGAGGGCGTGGAAACGCTGTCGGAGCTGCGCAAGGTGCTGGAGATGGGCGTGGACCTGCTGCAGGGTTACTGTCTGGCCTGCCCGGCGGCAGAGCCTGTGGCCATCGACGAAAAGGCTGTGCAGGTCATCCGGGAGGCAGCGCAGAAGCGTATCGAGCAGGAAGAAGCTTGGAGCTGACCTTTTATCACAAAAAAATATCGCCCTCTGTATTGGCATTGTGCCGGTACAGAGGGCGATTTTTTGTCTATCTTTACTGAATGAAGCTGACGAAGAAGGGGCAGAGCACGGCGGTGAGGACGCCGGCCACGGCGATGGACAGGCCGCTCATGGCACCTTCGACCTCACCCATCTGCAGAGCTTTGCTGGTACCTACGGCATGGGCCGAGGTGCCGATGCCGACGCCCTTTGCGATGGGGTCGGTGATGTGGAAGATCTTGCAGACCACCTCGGCCAGCAGGTTGCCCGCGATGCCGGTGAGGATGACGATGGCACCCGTCAGGGCCGCGATGCCGCCCAGCTCAGCGGCGACATCCATGCTGATGGCCGTGGTGACGGACTTCGGCAGGAGGGTGGCGTACTGCTCCCGAGTGAGGTCCAGCGCGAGGGTCAGAGCCAAAGCGCTGCCCAGGCTCACCAGAGTACCCACGGAGATGCCCGCGATGATGGCGGCGGCATTCTCCTTCAGCAGGTCCCATTTTTCATACAGCGGGATGGCGAGGCTGATGGTGGCCGGCAGCAGCAGATAGTTTACCGGGGCGGCACTGGCCTTGTAGTCGGCGTAGGGGATGTTCAGCACACTCAGCAGGATGATGACGAAGATGCTGCCCAGCAGCAGCGGGTTGAAGATGGCCTTGCCGGTGGCTTTGTTGAGGAGAGCACCCAGCGCGAAAGCGGCCAGCGTCAGCAGCACGCCCCACGCGGCGGACCCGGAGAGGAAGCCCTGTAAAAGATCAGTCATGTTCGGCCTCCTTTTTTGCAGCGCGGCGGCTGGTGAGGGCCTGGGTGGTGCGGCCTGCACTCACAAGGACCAGCACAGTCACCGGGATGATGGCGATGACGATGGGCAGCAGCATCTCGCCCATCTCAGCCCACAGCTCCATGACGCCTGCGGCGGCAGGCACAAACAGCAGCGGGAAGATGCCGGTGAGGAACAGGCCCACTTCCTTGACCTGCTTGAGCTTCACGATGCCGAAGCGGAGCGCGGCCAAGAGCAGCAGCAGGCCGTAGATGCTGGCCGGGATGGGGAGCGGGAGCACTGCGTGGCAGATCTCGCCCAGAAAACAGAACGCCAGAATGCGCGCAAATTGAAACAGATAGTTCGTAAGGATGCCTCCTTTGGCTCGGCTGAACAGGAAAATACAAAACAAGATACAAGTCAACAGTATAACCCAAAAGTCCCTGCGGCGCAACGGCAATACTGGCCAAGATTTTGCACCCTTGGCGCGGAAAATTGGAGGTTTGGATAGCGTGACTGCCCCAAACCCTGATGTTGAGGTTTCGACAAACTGGAATTGTTCTAAATCTTCTCGGCTGCACCTTCTTGCCCTTCGGACAAGGAGTCTCCCTCGTTCAAAGTTCTTACAAAATTTCTGTTTAACGATTTCTTTTTCCGGTATTTTCTGTCCCTCGGATTTCCTCATGATAGAAATAATCTACGATCACCGGATGTCCCT
>OGJI01003540.1_pt1 | contig 11763 bp, 9 predicted proteins | sample 1572031 | NCBI WGS metagenome assembly OGJI01 (sample SAMEA2582119, study PRJEB24529) | metagenome | biome: Human gut stool | place: China | collected 2011
AGTTGAAGCATATCCCTCTAAAAAGGCACCCGCACAGACCGATTTGTATGCGGTTCCTGCCGTAAAAAAGATTTTTACCTATCTGCCGAGAGTTTATGCAGACGGCAGTGATAAAGAAGCGAGGGAAGCTATGTCAGCAGCGGCATATGAAGCCGGTATCTGCATTAACAATTCATCCGTTACGATTGTACATGGTATGAGCCGTCCAATCGGCGCATTGTTTCATGTACCGCACGGTCTGTCGAATGCCATGCTGTTAAAGGATTGTCTGGAATTTGCGGCAGATGGAACTTATGAGCGTTTTGCAGCACTTGGAAGGGTAGTCGGAAGGGCAGAATCCTCCGATTCCGATGAAACTGCGGCAAAAAAATTTATTGAAGCTTTGGGAAAAATCTGCAAAATCTGTGAAGTGCTGACTCTAGCAGAATACGGTGTTGACAGGGAAGAATTTTTCAAAGTTATTGGAAAGATGGCGCAGGATGCCTATGACAGCGGAAGTCCAGGCAATACAAGAAAAGCAGTGACTATTGAAAATATGGAAATGATTTACAGGAAGCTGTGGGAAAAATAAAGTATTGACAATTGAATAAAGCAAGTCTTATGATATATGAAAATATATCAGCAAAGGGGCTGTCAGCAGCTGTTGTACGAAAATGTCTGATTCGTACATCGGTGCAGACAGCCCCTTTCTACATCTTTACATTTACAGGAAATTGTAATGCAATATTCTTATGAAGTAAAAACACTCCGTGAGGATGCGGCTGGTATGCAGATCAATTTGTAACGCTTTGTTCTCTATAACAAAATAATACTGGATAGGGAAGCTATGTGGAATGGGTTCATATTATTGAAGATATTGAAGTTGCCGATTTCTTAAACGGAAATGAACTGGTTATGACAACTGGAATCGGTAATATTAATACACCGGATAATATTATGAAATATGCAAAAAAACTATATGAAAAGCATTGCAGCTGTCTGATTATTAATATAGGACCGTACATAAAAGAAGTTCCGCGCGTGCTGATTGACTTCTGCAACGAAAACAATATGCCGTTATTTACAGTTCCGTGGGAAGTACAGCTGGTCAATATGACAAGATGGTTTTGTGAAATTCTGATAGAAAATGCGGAGAAGGAAAAAAGTCTGACCAGTCTTGTAAAAGACTATCTTTTTAAGCCGGAAGAACGTTCTATGCTGTATTCGAATTTAACAAGGCATGGTTTTTCACAACATCTGAATTATTGTGTAGCTGATTTTGGACTTGTTGGGGAATCCGGCTGCGGAAAAAGTGTTACCAGCCAGTCTATTATGAGATTGTATGATGAAAAACGGCTGGCAGATTATGAAGGAGAAATTATATTAGACCAATGTAAGGTGTGCCGCCTTGCAATGAATCATGACGGATATCCGTATCTTGTACCGATGAATTTTGGATATGAAAGAGAAGGAAATAAAATCTATTTGTATTTTCATGGGGCAAATGCGGGAACGAAAAAAGAACTCATAGAAAAAGACGGCAGGGTTGCTTTTGAAATGGATGTCCATGAGGAAGCGCAAATCAGTTCTGTTGCCTGCAACAGTTACATGGATTATGAAAGTGTCTGCGGTACGGGAAATGCAGAAATTGCAGATGATACACAAAAGCGGGCATATCTGGAAAAAATCATGAGACATTACACAGATATTCCATTTGAAATGCTTGAAAAAACCATTGAAAAGACAATGGTAATCCGCGTGGAAGTGGTAACGATTACGGGGAAATTTCATAGGACGGGGCAGAGTAACGTATGATATAGTCGCAAAATTTTCCGATATATGCTATACTTTCCTCATGAAAATAATCAGCCGGACTGCGGTATGGCTGGGAAGTGGGGATTTGCATGAAGTATAAACACAACTACCAGATAGGTCTTGAAGACGTTGATATCAAAGGCAATGCAACGAACAGGGCATTGATGACAATGATGGAGGATATTGGAGGATTACATTCGGATTCGGTTGGATACGGACTGGATTCAGTGGAGCGGACCGGACAGGCGTGGGTAGTGCTTGACTGGAAAATAGAGATTGTCAGACGTCCACATTACCGGGACAATATTACTGCGTATACATGGTCAAGAAATCATAATATCGCCTGTGCGTACAGGGATTTTGAACTGTTTGATGCGCAGGGAGAAAAGCTTGCGCGGGCAACATCACGCTGGGTTTTGATTGACATTGTAAAGCGCAGACCTTTGCGGCTTACACAGGAATTGATAGAGAAATATCAGGGAGAACCGGAGAGTCAGGCGTTTGAAGAAGAGCTCGAAAATATGTCATATCCAAAAGATTTTTTTGATACGGAAAATGCAGTAAAACAACGCTATACAGTACTGCGCCGGGATATTGATTCCAATATGCATATGCACAACTTAGCTTATTTAGATGCCGCAGGAGAGCTTCTACCGCAGCAGATTTATGAAGAAGGCGAAAAGAATCATATCCGCATTTCATATAAGAAGGAAATTTTGTATGGAGAAGAAATTACCGGCGTGTATATCCAGCATGAAGACAGACACGTTGTCGGTCTTACAGATACCAATAAAGGTGTGCGTGCCATTGTAGAACTTTGGTAAATATCAGTATTATCAGTATAGAACCTTTTATCGTACCAAATTCACAATTGAAAAGTGTGTCTGAATTGTATATAATATAATACAGTGCGAAAAAGAGGAAGGGGGTTGTATCTGAAATGCCAGATTCTAATATTACCAAGAAAGCGCTTGCAATGGCAATGAAAGAATTAATGGAGCAGATACCGTTTTCTAAAATCAGTGTTTCCGACATTTGTGAAAAATGCGGCATGAACCGGAAAAGCTTTTACTATCATTTTAAAGATAAATATGATTTGGTGAACTGGATTTTTGATGTGGAATTTTTTCAGGCTGTCCATGTCCGGGACTACAATCTGCCAAACTGGTCGTGGCGTTTTTTGGAGGACAGCTGTCAGTATTTTTACGAAAACCAGTCATTTTACAGAAAGGCACTGCAGATTGAAGGGCAGAATTCTTTTGTAGAACATTTCAGGGAAACGTTAAAGCCATTGTTAAAAATGGTTGTAAAAAATATTCTGGCAGACCCGCAATATGAAGAATTCTGCATCAATTTTTATTCGGATGCATTTATTGCGGCGCTGGAGCGCTGGCTGTCGGAAAAAGAATGTACAGAGCCGGAATTATTTATTAAAATGTTGCAGTCAAGCATCGGCGCATTAATAAAATATGTAGAAACGGATAACGGGTAGCTGTTATCCGTTTTTTAAGTTCATTTTTACCCAATCCATTTAATTTTGAAATATACTTGTGCCGGGAACGTTTATAGAAAAGCCACACATTTCCAAAAATGTCCCAAAATGTAACAATTTTTAAATTTGTCCTAAATTGTTACAAAAATGTCGTTGTGTCTAATGTAAATTGTTTCATTTCACAGTAAAATTTAACGCATATCGAGACTGAAGAAATGGAGAGATTACTATGGCGAACAAATTACAAAAGGGAATGCAGGATTTTGGTATTAAACAGGCATTAAAATATCTGGAAAAAGACCCGGAAGAAAATATTCCAAAGTTGATGGAAATGGTTGACCGGTTCGCACCGCAGGGCTGGTACGAAGGACAGCGTAATATGATTCGTAAGGTAATACAGGAAAAAGGCAACTGGTATGAGTTGATTTTACGACTTTATGAATTAGACCCGGGTGTAAGAAAAGCGTTCTTCCAGAACTTTATTTTTAATGCAAGTTTGAACGGAAGTGCGTTACAGGACCAGCTTTCACAGGAAAATAACTGTAATATTCCGTGGGCAATTCTGCTTGATCCGACATCAGCCTGCAATCTGCATTGTACAGGATGCTGGGCTGCAGAGTACGGACATCAGTTGAATTTAAGCCTTGAAACGATTGATTCCATTGTAAAGCAGGGCAAAAAACTCGGTACTTATATGTACATTTACACCGGTGGTGAGCCGCTGGTTCGTAAACAGGATTTAATCAAGATTTGTGAAATGAACCCGGATTGTGAGTTCCTTTCATTTACAAACGGTACATTAATTGATGAAGAATTTTGTCAGGAAATGCTTCGTGTAAAGAATTTTGTACCGGCAATCAGTCTGGAAGGCTTTGAAGATGCCAATGACGGACGCCGTGGTGACGGTGTATTCCAGAAGGTTCAGCACGCAATGAAACTGTTAAAGTCCCACAAACTGCCGTTTGGTATTTCAACCTGCTACACAAGCAGGAATTTTGAAGATATCAGCAGCGAAGCTTTTTATGATATGATGATTGAAAGCGGCGCGTTATTTGTATGGTATTTCCATTATATGCCGGTTGGCAATTCCGCAGTGCCGGAATTACTGCCGACACCACAGCAGCGTGAGGAAATGTATAAGAGAATCCGTCATTTCCGTGAAACAAAGGCAATTTTCGGGATGGACTTCCAGAATGACGGTCAGTTTGTTGGCGGCTGTATTGCAGGCGGCAGACGGTACTTACATATCAATGCAAAGGGCGATGTAGAGCCATGTGTATTTATTCATTATTCAAATGTAAATATTCATGACTGCACACTGCTTGAAGCATTAAAGAGTCCGATTTTCCAGGCATATCATGACAACCAGCCGTTTAATGACAATCATCTGCGTCCATGTCCGATGCTTGAAAATCCGGAAAAACTCCGTCAGATGGTTAAAGAAACAGGCGCTGTCAACACCGATTATCAGGATATGGAATCCGTAGACCATTTGTGTGATAAATGCGAATCTTATGCGGAAAACTGGAAGCCGACAGCAGAACGTTTGTGGAATCAGAAGAAATAGAAGCAATAGAGCAAAGCCATAAAGAATAAAATAAAGAATTGCGTAATATGAAAAGACTGCCGCTGGAGCGTGAGGGATACATTCAATGCCTTTAATGAACCGGAAAGTGGCAGTCTGATTTTATATCTTTAATATATATGATAAGTTAAATATAAAAATTAAAAGAATTAAAAATTGCGAAGTACGTCATATATCTGCAAAGTAGGACATGACTATTGTATATCCGGTAACAAAATGATAAAATAAAGAAAAAGTTCGTGATTTGCGGAGGGGATAGTGCGAAAAATCACACTGATGTGCTGATTTTTCACACAGATGTTTGCTTCCGAACGAAAGCAAACACCTATGATAGCAGATGAGAAATCGCTTCTTCGCAAAAAGTCGCTCAGGAATGGAGATTAGCGTGTTTAATATTGCAGTTTGCGATGATATGAAAGAAATTACAGCACAGCTTGTTCAAATTGCGGAACAGCAGTCCATGAAACAGATACAGACAGTAAAGGGATTTTATTGCGGTGGACAGTTGATGGAATATATGGCAAAAAATAATGTGGATTTACTATTTTTGGATATTGAACTGGGGGATATGACAGGAATAGATATCAGCAGGAAAATCCGGAAAGAAGATCATAATGATACGATGCAGATTGTATATATGACCGGAAAAGAAGGATATGAGCGCGAATTGTTTGATTTTCAGCCGCTAAATTTTTTAGCAAAGCCGTTAAATGAAGCAAAGGTGCGGGAATGTATTGCAATGGCATATGGAAAATGGACTGTCCGTAAACATAAATTTTATTACAGAAAATATTATGAGATATATGCAGTCAGCGTTGGAAGAATTATTTCCTTTGAAACTGATAAAAGATATATTCTCATGACAACAACAGAGGGCGAAGAACGGTTCAGAGCAACAATGGAGCAGATAGAAGAACAGGTCAGACATCACGGATTTTTAAAGATAAATCAGGCAGTTATCCTCAATATGGAATATATCCGGCAGTTTCATAAAGACAGGATACAGATGAGTAACGGAAAGATATATTATACAAGCCGGAGTTATCAGAAAGAGGCGCAGAGAACGTATTTAAAATTTATGGATTAGGGATAGGATATGGGAACAGCAGGATATTTGATTACCAATATATTCAGAGTGTATTTAATATATCGGTTTTATAATATATTTTTTACCCAATATAAAATTAATAAGAAATATGTATTTTTTATATATCTGATATATTATGTAATAAATTCAGTCGTATATATTCAAATTTGTATACCGGTTGTTACATTAGCGGTAAATATTGTCAGTTTAATGGCGGTTACATACATATATCAGGCAACATTCCGTAAAAGAATGTTTTATGTCATGGTACAGTTGGGTTTATCAATCTGTACAGAGGCAATAGCAGTGCTTGTATCGGTAAATGTCATGCCGGAGCTTACCAGTCAGAATATGGAAGATTACACGATGATTCAGTATTTTATTGCAAATATTTCCTGTTTTCCGATTGTACTTGGAACCGAGAAAATAAAACGGACCGGTCAGGGAGAAGAAATACCGGGAATGTATTGGGTATTGCTGCTGTTACTGCCTGTATTTTCAATTTATATTGCGGCGGTGCTTTGTATGCTGCCGGAAAAATATAATCTGATTACGGGTGTGAGTTTTGTATTGTTACTGTTGATGAATCTTATTGTTTTTTATCTATATGATGTATTGTCGCAGTTCATGGCTGAAAAGATAAAGGAAAATAAAATAGAAGAGCAGAACAGGAATTACGAACAGCAGCTTTACCATTATGAGGAGCTTTTTGAAAATACACGGGCATTAAGACATGATTTGAAAAATCATTTTGGGGTTATATACCTTTTGGCGGAACAAAATCAGGATAAAGAAGTCATAAACTATGTACAACGTTTTTTAGATATGTCCGATAACGGGGGGTATCGGATTTCAACGGGAAATGTATCATTGGATGCGCTGATTTCTTATAAATATGAAGAAGCTAAAAGACAGGGAATTTGTATAAATACAGAAGTTGCAATCGCAAAAAACACCCGGTGGAATGATGTCGATTTGTGTACCATTACCGGAAATTTACTGGATAATGCCATTCGGGCAGCCAAAGATATTGAAAATGCATCGATTGAATTTGTTATGCGCCAGCATGAAAATAAAATGGTCATAAAGGTGAAGAATCCATATCGCGGCGTTTTAAAGAGGAGGGAAGATGTATTTGAAACAACAAAACAGAATAAAAACCGGCATGGAATCGGACTGGAGCATATTAAAAAAATTGTAGAACAATATCATGGGGTAATAGATTTTGATACGCAAAATGGGGAATTTGTTGTCAGATTAATTCTTTATTAATGTAAAAATTTTACCGAATAAACCAACATTTTGCAGAATAAATCAACATTGCTTGATTTTGAAAAATCCCATGTTAATGTAAGGATAGAAACAGGGGAAAGTAACAGAAAGGGTTAAGCAGTTAAAAAAGTATCAGGGAAGTAAGCGTGATTAGAGGAAAAACAGTTAGCGACATTTTGGTTGAATATGAGATTATTTTACCGGAAGAAAGAGAATTAGTGGAAATGAGGTTTTCTGGTATTAAAGTAAAAAATACTATGCTAAACCCTTATTATAAGGGTTTAGCACAGTATTTCAAGAAGGGGAGGTGATTACCATGAAAAAAAGATACATCATACTCACAGTTACAATTTTATTATTTACAAGCATATTTGCCACCGGCTGTACCCAAAAGCAGACTTCGGTTACACTGAATCCTTCAACTGAAGATGACCAGCCGTATTGGAATATCTTTGGGCGGTATATTACAAAATGTGAAAATGGATATTACTGTATAGAACAAATTGAGGCGGGGACAAACAGAATATGCTATCTTGATAATGAAACTAAAAACACAATTCCGTTATGTTCAAAGGCAGAATGCAGTCATACAGATGAAAATTGCAATGCGTATTTAAGCAAAAAATATAATGCACAGCAAATTTATTATTATAATGGCATGGTTTATGTGATTTACAATGATGATACTGATGGCTTATCCTATCTTGAGCAGGTTGCACCGGACGGTTCATATAGAAAAAGGCTGTTTGAAATCGGAGCTGTTTCTCCGGCATATTGTCTGACCTTTCATGATGAAAATGTGTACATTTATCAAAGACAGGGAAGTGTTTCGGGATATGAGGAATCCACAGCCGTACTTAGAAGACGTTCGTTAGACGGAAAAGAAGATGAACATGCCTATGAGTACACAGGTTATGGTGCGGTGATTCATGCCGCCAAAAGCTATGGGGGAAAATTATTCTTTTTAGTGGAGGATGAGGGACGTGAAAGTACAGAACAGCATGCAGAGCGTACTTACACGCGTAAAGGCATTTTTGCATATGATTATGCAACAAAGAAAACAGAAAATATATCGTCCGGGGACATAACGGATTACACAGTAGATGAAGTTTCACAAACGCTTTATTATTATGTATTTAATAACGGTTTATATAAACGTAAATTGTCGGACAGCAAGGCGGAAAGAATCTATAAAATGGTCGAAAATGAAACAAATATTTGCCAGCTTTCCTTTGACGGAAAATATTTATATATGAGTAATGAACAATATTCTGTTTACTTTTTCAAGCGTACAGATACTTATTTATATGTTATGGATACAGACGGAAATGAATTGAACAAGATTCCTACAGAAGGTATGTATTTTACCTGTTTTGGCGATGAGCAGAATGTTTTTGGCGCAGATTCATGGGGCGGCGGACAAAAATATTATATTGAAAAAGCAGATATCCTGACAGCAAAAGAATGGATACCGGTTAATTAAAATTAATTTAGAATGTGAAAGCGGGTGATTATCAATGAAGAAAAAAATGATGATAACGTGTACAGTTGTCCTTGTTACTGCGGCGGTAATTTTAGGGTTTGTCCTGAAAAATCAGGTACGTGAAAATCCTGATAAGAATACAGTAAATGTGGCCATCGGGCAGTGGGGCACAACACAAAATGAATCGCAGAACTATTGGAATCCCGACAACCATGCAGTTGCAAAGGGCATGGGCGGCTATTATTTTATTCAGACAACAGATGGAATTTCAAAAATAGCATTTTTTGATGAAACAACACAGGAAGCGGTTGCAGTCTGTGCAAAACCGGAATGTACGCATAGTGATAATACCTGTAATGCGTATCTTTGTGATATGAAGCAGACCGGTTCGGCATTGTATCTGACCGATACGATATACTGCTATAACGGTTATCTGTATCTGATTCAATGTGAAGGCGGAATGGGAAAACTTGTGCGTATCCATACAGACGGAAGTGCAAGAGAAACCATTGCCGATTTATTTGCCAATACAGGCGTATCAAGCATATCACTTGTCTTTCATGAAAATGATGTCTACGCATATGATGATACCGGACATGCAGGTCAGGAGGAAGAAGCAGAAGAAGTTATTAAAAAAATTTCGCTGACAGACGGAGCACAGCAGACGGTTTTTTCTTATACGGGGACGGGTGCATCCATTGACCGTGGAAGAAGTTTTGGCGATAAACTATATTTTGTTATCCGGGAATATACAAAGAATAAGGAAACCAAGGCAGTGTCATCTGATTATAAAGGCTTGTTTGAATATGATTTTGCCACCGGAGATACCAGAATGGTTATAGATGCCGATGTCTGCGATTATCATGCGGATACAGAAAATCAGATGCTGTTTTATTTTGTGCAGGGAACGGGGCTTTATGCCTATGACATGACACAGGGCAGTAATACCCTTATTTATCCGGCAGAAGATGAACTGATACAGTGCAAAATGTCTTATGACGGAAAAAATCTGTATCTTTTTAACAACGGCGCAGGCAGAGCCACAGAAACAAAAACACGCACCCAAAGATATTGTTATGTGCTGGATACCAAAGGAAATCAGATTGCCAAAATTCTTTGCAACGGTGTCGTTTATTTTGGCGACACAGACTATTTGTTTGAAGAAAACGGAGATAATCTGGAATATATGAAAAAAGAAAATTTGTCAGATAAATCTGAGTGGATTCTGATAAATTAAAAATTGTCATATACAGGAGAATGGTATGGGAGAAGTAAAAAGGGTTTTTCATAAAAAAATGTGGATATTGATTGCGGTGGCAGTGCTAGGCAATTTGTGTCTGTTTTTGTACAGCGAGCTGGCAGGCAGAAGCTTTACGGAAATGTTTTTTGCGGCGGGACAGTATCAGAAGCTGGTTGAGCGTTATGAAAATATGAGTCTGGAACAGGCGCAGGAGCGGCTGGGAACGGAATTTGGCAATATCCGTAAATATGCAAAAATTTTAAAGCAGGAGAACAGTCAGGAAGAAACGAAAGAACCTGTTCAAAATGAAATACAGAACAGTCAGACGGCAGAAAATGCGGTACAGAAGCAGACATCGGAAGAACTTTTATCGGAAGTCGATGAAGGCAGTCGTGAAATGATAGCGTATCACCAGAGCCTGACAGCACAGCAGCAGACCCAGTTAGAATTACAGTTAAAGCAGCTGCGCAGTAAGCTCGAATATCTGAACGGATATGAGGCTTCCATTGATACAGTCATGGCAAACGCGGAAAATATGAAACGATTCCGTATTTTCTCCAAGCAGAATACATTTTCCTACAGCAACATTTTAAGGACGGCACAGGACTTTGAAAGAGTACAGAATGTCGAACTGAAGTTAGACAACGATAAGGGCGCAGATGCATTTGTTCACTACAACTTGATGTATTACATTGCGGCAGCGCTTATGGTGGCGGTGATTTATTCCCTTTTTGATGAACGTGAAAACGGAATGTGGCAGATTGTACATAACACCCCAAACGGAAGAACTGTACTTGCCCTCAAAAGACTGCTGTTGTTAGCGGGCGGTTCCTTTGCGATTCTCTTTCTTTTGTACGGCACGACATTTCTTACAGCGATGCTGTTATACGGCGGAGTAAAGGATTTGGCAAATCCGGTACAGACCTTTGTGGATTTTGGAAAATTTACATATACACTCAGTAAAGGCGCATATATTTTACGGCTGTTTTTCCTGTCATGGTTTATTTTAGCGGCATTCAGTATCATTTTATGGGCGCTGTTTATGGCATTCCGCAACCGCAACCATACGCTGATTTGCACAGCGGCATTTGTCGGCATAGAGATTCTCGTTTATCAGAAAATCGAAGTGCAGAGTGTGTATAACGTTTTTCATTATATTAATGTTGTCAGCTTTTTAAAAATCAGTGATTTGTACAGCACGTATATCAACTGGGGTTTTCAAAATTATGTATTTTCGGTCTTTTCCGTGGCATTGTTTTTCTTAACGGTGTGCAGTCTGTTTTGCGGAATTTTTGCGGTAATGCGCTATGCCGCTATGCGGCCGAATACAAAAGTGTCATTGTTATCCCGCATGTTTACGGCGGTTCACGGACAGTACCAGCGTGTATTTGCAAAATATCCGGTAGTATTAAAAGAACTGCACAAGCTGGTGATAACAGGCAAAGCCCTGTGGGCGGTGGCAGCACTGATAATCATAGCGGCATATTTCAGTACAACCGGACAGATGACATTTACCGATGCACAGAAAGAGTATGACAAAATGTATTTAGAGCATGGCGGAAAAGAGTACGGTTATATTGAAGATTATGTGCAGGAACGGCTCGAAGCATCCCGGCAGGCGCAGGAAGCATTGGAAGGAGCGGCGGCGGCATATGAGGCCGGTGAAATTGAATTAAAAGAGTATACGGCGGCAGTCAGTGCCTTGCAGTATCAAAGACAGGTTGTAAATACGATTCAGGAGTACCAAAGCAAACTCTCTTACGCAGAGCAGATACGGGAAACAACCGGACAGGAAATATGGCTGGTTTCC
>OGJI01003548.1_pt1 | contig 11731 bp, 10 predicted proteins | sample 1572031 | NCBI WGS metagenome assembly OGJI01 (sample SAMEA2582119, study PRJEB24529) | metagenome | biome: Human gut stool | place: China | collected 2011
TGTCTGGTAGGTGGCATCGTTGAATCTTCCGGTATCGTCCGGGATACAGCATTCGATGGAAATAGTATCACTGTTCCTGTCATTGGATGCATAGGAAATCTCTTTGCATGGGATGCATTGAATCAGTTCACCATCCAGTCCGATGACAAAATGACTGCTGGCATGTGTTTCATGGCTGTCCTTTAAGCCTTCAAAATAATCACGGTTCTGCTGCGCTGTGGTTCCCGGATTTGCAGTATAATGCACCACAATGCCATTTACCTGATCAATTGCAAGTCCCGGTCTGGAATAATCATTTATCGTAAGAAGCTGCACATCATAATCCGGCGGATTTTCTACCACTTTGGTAACGGCTGCCGGCACATCTGCTGCTGCCAAATGTTTTCCCCTTATCCAGCGGAGCAATTTCCCACCTAATACAAATATGAAAATTACTACAAGAACAATTCCTAAAAGCAGCAGCATTCTCTGAATCCGCACCTGCTGCTGTCTTCTTCTGCGCCGGTATTCTGCTGCTGTATGTGGTTTCTCATATGTATATTTTTTTCTTCCTGTTTTTCTCTTTCCTCTTCCGGTCTGTCTCATTTATTTTTATCTGCTCCTATATGCGTTATCTGTTATTTCATTCCTTATCATCATACACCAAATGTTCCTTACATTTTATTAACAAAAACTTAATTTTCTTTTATGGTAATTTTACACAATTTTTTCACATCTTTTTTGTTGACATTTACCAAAGGTAAGTATATAATACTAAATGAACAAAGAGGTTTGTTCAGATAATAAATTGCATAAGGAGGGATTTGTATGTTCTTAGAGCAGGATGCAGTGCTGGGGCTTTCTAGGTTCGTAGCAAAATACGAAGCATATGTAAGAGAGATGAAAGCACAGAAGAAAGAACCTGTTACCATGTTAGCTTATCTGGTAGAAATGGTTCAGTAGACCAGTTGACCAAACGGCGCTTCATAGCCGCCGCTTTCCGTCACTGGTCTTTTTTTTTGTTCTTTTTTTCTCACTCTTTTGGAAATAACAAAACACAAATGGAATGCTGATGATTGCAGTCAGCCCATCTGACAATGCCTGCGCAATCTCCACTCCCGCCAGTCCGATCCATTCCGGTAGAAGGAAAATCAACGGAAGAAATACAATTCCCTGACGGCACGCTGATAGAAATGCCGCCTTCCCCTGCTGCCCGATTCCCTGAAACAGCATATTACTTAAAATTCCTATCGGAATCAGCGGAAGAATCAGGCACTGGCTTCGAAAAGTAAAAATGCCGATTTGTGCTGCCATATCCTCTTTTAAAAAGAAGTTCATGGTCATCGGTGCGAAAAGGAATCCTGCCAGACCGATTCCTGCCGCCGCTATGATGCTGCTCCATAAAGTAAAAATAAATGCCTGCTTTAACTTTTTTTTATTTTCAGCTCCAAACTGATACCCTGCCACCGGCTGAAAACCCTGACCATATCCGATAAAAAGGCTGAAAAATACCATAAATAACCGTCCGTCTACAGACATTGCTGCTACTGCCGCATCTCCATATCCTACCGCCTGCCGGTTTAACAATACAGCTGCCACGCTGGCAAATCCCTGCCTGCAAAGCGACGGCAGACCATTTTTTATAATGCTACCATAGTCCTTTATTTTGAAAAAATTTTTACTTTGTTTCTTTCCATTCAGTTTCATTCTGCCATGCCAGAAACACCCTCCCAGTACCATTGCTGCCACTGCCTGTCCGATAAATGCCGCTAATGCGGCTCCTTTTACTCCAAGATTTAAGACAAACAGAAACACCGGTGTCAGTATAATATCAAGAATTCCACCGGTTACCATTCCTGCCATGGATGCTTTCGCCCTGCCTTGTGCCCGAAGAAGCGTACCAAGTACCAGTGTCTCTATGGTAAAGGGTGCCGACAGCAATACAAAGAGGGCATATTCCCTTGCATATGGAAGCAGCTCTGTTGTTGCACCGGAAAGCTTCAGCAAAGGTGTCAAAAAAATCAGACCTGCCCCCAGACTTATAAATCCAAGCAGCAGCCCTGACATAATTGCCGAAATTGCAATCTGCTCTGCCTGCTCTTTTTCTTTCTTTCCAAGGAGCCTTGAAACAAGGCTTCCCGCTCCCATGCCAACAGTATAGCCTACTGCCTGTATCCATGCCACCAGAGCAAACGTAATTCCGACCGCTCCGGTTGCCCTGCTGCCAAGTCTTGTTACAAAGAAGGTATCCACGATACTGTAAGCAGAAATTACCAGCATACTAAGTACCGTAGGTGCCGCCAGTGACAAAATCACACGATGCACCGGTTCTGTTTCCATCCTCTGTTCCAGGCTCTTATTCTCCATGAGTGCCCTCACTGTCTGATGGAACATATTTATATCCGACTCCGTGCACCGTTATGATATAACGCGGCCGTCTGGGATTCTTTTCAATTTTCTTCCGGATACTCTTAATATAGGAATCTATGGTTCTGTCATAGCCATCAAAGGCATCCTCTAACGCATAAGTAATCAACTGGTTTCTGCTATATACCCGGTGGGGAGATTTCACCATGGTATATAAAATTTTATATTCATTAGGTGTCAGATGAATCTTTTTCCTGCCTCTTCTGATACAATGATTGTCTACTTCTAAGATGCAGGCCGTTCCAATTTCAATCTGACTTCCTGCCCGCCTGTCTTCTTCGTATACAATGCGGTAGCCCTCTTCTAAAAGCTGCTGGCAGAGTTCCTGGGGCATCCTTCCTTCTGACTCCTGAATGATAATGGTTCCCTTTGTTCCCATATATCTTCAATCCTTCCTGCTACAATCTTTTCTACTAATTTATACTCTTTTCTATTGTAGTCAGTATCTCCACGGATAAAATTTTTTATTCTCTTTATACAATTCTTCGGATAGAAAGAATCGTCCGGTAGCCTGCATTTGATACTTTAATTCCGGTCTTTGCTGAACTTGCATGCACAATCTGTCCGTTTCCGATATAGATTCCGATATGACCGGAATACCAGATTAAATCTCCCGGCTGTGCCTCTGCCAAAGATGCCACTGCGCTTCCGCAGGCTCCCTGCTCACCGGAGGTTCTTGGCAGATTAATTCCAAAATTCCTATATACACTCTGCACGAAGCCGGAACAATCCGCCCCATTTGTAAGACTGGTTCCACCATATACATATGGATTTCCTACAAACTGCAATCCATAATCTGCAATCTGCCTGCCTAAGCTGGCATCAGATGCAGACGCCCCTGTTCCACTGTTTCCGGATGCAGCATTTCCAGATGTTGAAGCTTTAGATGTTGCATTCCCTGCTGTTGTATGATTGGTGCTCTGCTTCGCTGCTGCCTTCTTTTGTGCTGCTGCCTGCTGCTCTGCCTCTTTTCTTCTTTCTTCCGCTTCCTGTGCTGCTCTTCTTGCCGCTTCTTCTCTTGCTAACCGTTCTATCTCTTCCTGAATGGATTCTGCATGGGGATATTCCGTATAGATTTCTACATAATCTGCTGCTACATAGCCCTCCCCTTCCTCTGCATCAACCTTTAACCAGCCATCCAGTGTCTCTGTTACCGTTAGTATATCGCCTCCCGGTACCAGTCCTAATACGGCAGCATCTGTGGATGCTTCCGTACGCACTTTTAAAGTTGTTGTAGTTACCCGGGCAAGCTGTGTGCCAATTTCTTCCGCAAGTGCTCTTGCTTCTTCTCCCACACAGACATATTCTGCACTGACAAAGCCGCTGACTGAACCGGAAGTAATATAATACCAGCCCTCTTCTGCTGCCTCTATCACACCTACCGTATTACGGTAAAGTTTTCCAAGCACTTCTCCTTCTATAGACGGTTCTTTTCGAATATTCACATAGTTCGGTGCGATTGCAACCGCAAGTTCCGGCTGGTCTGCTGCCGGCATTTCCTCTTCTGCATTTCCAAGTGAAAGTTCTGCCACATCATTTATTTCTGCTTCGCCTGCTGCTTCACCTTCTGCCAGTTCACCAGCTCCTGTCTGTATCTGCTGCAGTGCATACTGCTCAGATAAAATGCGCTGCTCATTCAGTGCCCGGATTACGCCTGCACCGGATGCAGCTGGTGTCTCCATGGCATTGACATTGGTCCATAATGAAGTTGTGGTTGTCAGGATTGCGGCTGCAAGCCATAATTTTTTTACTGTTTTGTATTTCATATCTGTCTCCTTACCTATGTAATCATCAGGTATTGCAGAAGAGATATTCTATTTATTTTTACAAAGTAAGAAATAGCCGGGCAGCCCGGCAAGTACTAAGGCTGTATCATAACTGCAAGGGGCACTAAGAATTTCGGATTGTATTCTTTTTATCCGGCAAGCGGTGCAAATTCACATCCATGTTCATCTGCGCCTCGCCGGTACTTCCATGTACCGGCGTTGCCTGTTCCCATACGAAATTCCAAGTGCCCCTAACAGCCATGAAAATGCCTTCGCACTTTGCCGGACTGTCTGGCTATTGTTCATTTTCTAAAATAAATTCAAATAATTTTCTCTTCTCGCAATTTCCTATGTAATCATTCGCAAGTTGTTACGAACTTGTTACATCTTATTACATAGATATGGAGATAGTGTGGAGATGGAAGGATTACCTTCGTCAAATACAAATTAGTCAAGTACGATTGACTAAATCATACTTGACTAATTTTCATCACACGGAAATACAATTCCGGCATCCGCTCTTGCCCGGGTCAGTATCCGGCTGACCGCAAGGCTGTGGTCGAGCATTTCGTAGCAGGTTGCAGTGTCCTTTGATGCTATCTCATTTACAAAGGAAACAAACTCTGCATACATCCGGTGTGCATCTCCATTTCCATCATAGGATACCTCTCTTCCATCCCGGTAATGGATGGTCACTGCGCCGCAGACATTACACGGGCTGTTCTGGGCAATGTAGCCTTCACTTCCTTCAATGCGATATTCCGGCTGTCCCTGACAGTCCTTTGCGCCTATTGCAACTGCCTGAAAGCCGGGATAAGATAAAATTGCAACACCGCTGGTGTCAATTCCTTTTTCCATGTTCGCGGTATAATGCACAGACTGCGGTTCTCCAAAGAAGCCTTCTAAATACTGGATATTATATAAGTTTAAATCCATCAAAGCTCCACCTGCCTGCTTTGCATCAAAAACAGGAATGTTTTCTCCATTCTGGAAACGGTCATATTTTCTGGAATATTGGCTGAAATTGCAGACTGCCATTTTAATTTTGCCAATCGTCGGTAACTGCTCTTTGATAAACTGATAGTTCGACTGATACCGTGTGGTAATAGCTTCAAATAAAAATACTCCCTGCTTCTTTGCAAGGGCACAAAGCTCCTCTGCCTGTCTTTCATTGGCTGTCATGGGTTTTTCTACAATAACATGTTTTCCACGAAGAACTGCTTCTTTTGCCATTTCAAAATGTAAAAGATTTGGCACAGCAATATAGACAGTATCAATTTCCGAATCCAGAAGCTTTTCATAATCACTTACTGCAAGCTGCATCTGATACTGTTCTTTTAGTTTTTCTGCTTTTGCTTCACTGCGCTTTGTTCCACAAATTCCATAGCAGGAAAGCCCTTTTACCTGCTGCAATACCGGAAGTACTTCTTCTACGATAGTTCCTGTTCCTACGATTCCAAGCTTCATTTCTTTTCTTCCTTTCCACGTATATACGGGTCTCTGTAATAAGATATGACAAGCTGTATACACATCAGGCACCAGATAACCGGCTCACAGATAATTACACCAAAATATTTCAAGATTGGGATAAACAATAGAACAAATGCAATTTTTCCTACCAGCTCTATCATGCTTGAAACCAGTGGCACTACCTTTTTGCCAAGTCCCTGTAACACATTTCGAAGTACCATAAGAATTCCAAGCACCGAATAAAACGGTGTATTCCAGCGGATATATCTGGCACCATTTTCAAGAACTACACTTTCGGATGAGCCGGAGAGCAATGCAATCAGGGAAGGTGCGGCAAATGCAACAATAACGGTAATAAATACTGCCCAGCCAACAGACAGTATCATGGCATACCGCACTACCTTAAGGATACGGTCGCGCTGGTCTGCTCCCCGGTTCTGGGATACAAAGGTTGCTGTTGCCATTGCCAGTGGCATTAATGGCAACGAACAAAAACTGTTTAATTTTCGTGCTGCTGTATGTCCCGCAATAATCAGATAACCCAGCTGATTGATGGCATATTGCAGGATTACTGTTCCTGTAGATACAATGGCTAACATAAAGCCCATGGAAAGCCCCTGGCCTGTCAGTTCCCGGTAAAGTGGTCCATCTACTTTAAAATGCTCCCGTGCCGGTATTAAAAGCTTACATTTTTTCATAATATAAAGGGCACATAATACTGCAGAAATTCCCTGTGCTACCACCGTTGCTACTGCTGCACCACGGATTCCCATCTGAAACTGTGTAATAAAAAGAACATCCAGTACAATATTGATAGCGGACGAAATAATCAAAAATGCCAGCGGCATAAAACTGTTTCCAATTGCACGAAGCAATCCGGACAACAGATTATATGCAAACATTACTCCAACACAGATTGTTACAATATAAATATAAGAATAGGATTCCTCAATGATTTCTGATGGTGTATGTAACAAAACCAGAAGCGGACGAAGTCCAATCTGTGCAATCAGCATTACACCAACCGTCACCGCTGCTCCAATTACCAAAGAGCCTGCAACTGCACGCTTTAACAAGTTTTTATCTCCTACACCAAAGCTTCTTGCCACTACCATGCTAAGTCCATTTCCAAAACCCAGTGCAAATCCTACCAGCAGTTCATAAACCGCTGCACATGCACCGATTGCTGCCAGCGATTCATCACCCAGAAAATGACCTACTATCATGGTATCTGCCGCATTATAGAGCTGCTGAAATAAATTAGAAATAATAAGTGGAATTGCAAATAAAATCAAAGATTTTAAAATATTGCCTTTTAACAAATCTGTTTTCGTATGCATCCTTTTAACCTCATCCTTTTCGTATCCTTATTTCAACTCCTGCAATACATCATCATATACCTTCTGAAAAGAAAGTCCTCTCTCTCTGCATATCTCCCGGATGGATTCATACTCCGGAGTAATACGCACTTCTCCTTCACCCTCACATATTTTAACCGTCACCTCACCGTAGGAGGTCTGCCGCCTTTCTGTCCTTCTTGGCAGAATCGTCCGCACCATTTCTACATAGCGGATTCCAATGGTTGTTGTCTCACGAAATATAATTGCTTCCAATTTTTCCCGGTCTTCTTTCCTGCAGATTACTGTCAACTGATATGCCGGGCGGTTTTTCTTCATATAGACCGGGATGTAATGGACATCTCTTGCGCCTGATCGCAGCAGTTTTCCCATGCAGTAGCCGAGCGCCTCGCCGGTGCAGTCATCAATGTTGCACTCCAGCTTCCAGATCGTATCTTTCTCGTCGTTTTCTTCTGTTTCGAGCATCATTGCACGCAGCAGTGACGGGCGCTCATACGTCCGTTTTCCGGCGCCAAGACCTGTTCTGGTACATTTGAAGGATGCCGGCAGTGTCTCTTTGGTACGGATTGCCGCAACAATGGCTGCTCCGGTCGGTGTGACCAGTTCACCCTGGATTCCGGTCGGAACGAGGGTCAGGCCATGTGCCTGTACGATATTTAAAACAGCCGGTACCGGAACCGGGATCATGCCGTGCTGGCATCTGACAAAGCCGCTTCCCTCGCTGAGACCCGTCACGATGACTTCATCCGGCGCCAGGTTATCCAGGCAGACAGCGGCAGCCACAATATCAACGATGGAATCGACAGCTCCCACCTCATGGAAATGCACCTGATCAAGCGGAACGCCATGGGCTTTTGCTTCCGCTTCGGCAAGAATCTGGAAAATCCGCTCCGCCAGCGCTCTTGCTCCCGGTGTCAGACCGCCGCTGCGGATAATCGCAAGAATCTCCGGCAGCCCGCGGTGCTCATGATGGTGATGATGCTCCCCTGTGTGATCGTGGTCATGGCTGTGCGCATGCTCGTGGTCATGATGATGCTCGTGATCATGTGGATGGTCATGCACTTCCGCCCCATCCCCGTGCAGATACGCCATATCGTGATCATGGTTCTCATGCTCTGCATCCAGAATCACATTGAAATCGCAGGCATCAAGCCCCGACTTTTTCACTCTTGTAATCGCAATTTCATATCCCGGCAGTTTCAGGCTTTCCAGTGATTTCTCCAGTACTTCCCGGTCTGCTCCCAGGTCGAGCAGCGCTGCAACGGTCATATCTCCGCTGATTCCGCTCCCGCACTCCAGATATAAACTTTTACTCATCTTGATGTACTCCCATTCTGTTAATCTGTGTTGCAATATATCCGGCTCCATAGCCGTTGTCGATATTCACGACGGCAATTCCGTTCGCGCAGGAATTGATCATCGTAAGCAGCGCCGAAAGACCGTTCATGCTGGCCCCGTAGCCAACGGATGTCGGAACAGCAATCACCGGCTTGTCCACCAAGCCGCCGAGCACGCTCGCCAGCGCCCCCTCCATTCCGGCAACGGCTACAACGCAGTTGGCGCTCTGAATCGTATCGAGACGCGACAGCAGGCGGTGGATACCGCTCACACCGACATCGTAGATACGCTCAACGTTTGCACCGAAGTATTCTGCGGTCTGCGCCGCCTCCTCGGCAACGGAAATATCCGCAGTTCCAGCCGTACAGACCGCAATTTTTCCGATCCGCTTCTTGTCTTTCTTTTCTATTTTTAAAATATGCGACAGCGGATCATAAACCACTTCCGGGAACTTTTCCCGGATCAGCTCATACTGGTGCTCACTGGCTCTCGTTCCGAAAACCTCTCCGTCCTGCTCATACAGGCGCGTAAAAATCTTCAGCAGATGTTCATCCGCCTTCCGCGCACAGAAAATGACCTCCGCAAATCCGCTCCGGATTTCACGGTGCGTATCCAGCTTCGCATATCCCATCTCCTCGAACGGCTCTTTTTTGAAATATTTCTCTGCCTCCTCGATCGAGATTTCGTTGTTTTTTACTTTTTCTAATACCTCTCTTGCCTCCAAAGCATTCACCTCGTTTTCGTTTTTTCCTTTTTTTCACACCCAAATACGATACAACATAAAAAGAAAGCCGAAACCTCTGCTTTGTCAGAACCTTCTCTTTTCTGACACCGCAAATCTCCAGCTTTCTTTATTTTAAACTATGAAGTGCACTTTAAGTCAAGCAGATTCTATACACAAGTATACCGTTCTTTTCCGGTTCCCGCAATCCCTCTTTTAGAAGAACCCCTTTACCTTTTTTAACGTAAGAATCCCCGCTGATGCCGCCTCAAATGCCGCACCGCCGGGGATTCTGTAAGTTTAACTGTATTCCGCTGCTTTATTTCCCTGCTTCTCTTTTCTTATCCAGTTTTACATTGCGGAAGTACAGCACCATATCTACGGTGATCTCTGCAATGTTCAGGAAATAGAAAGCCCATGCAAGGAAAAAGATCCAGTCTTTGTCCGGGTTGTTCATATAGCTGATAAATTTGTTGGCAATACCGAAAATATATCCGATCCAGATGAACACCTCAAAGTAAAGGCTCTTTCCTTTTGCTGTTCTTGAAGTCCAGGATTTATAAATGGACAGCGGCCAGGACAGGCCAAAGCACAGGATCATCAGTGCTTCCAGTAAGTGGCTTATCATTTCTACAGTCATGTTTTTCTTCCTCTTTCATTTCTTTTTCTGCCGAAAGTCGCTTGCAAGTGTTAATGCCCTGATGTCTTTTCAGCTTGAGACCTGTCTGAAATAATCAGACGGGTCTATGGTCTCTCTTGTATTTCGTCGTTACAAATGTAACCTTTAGTCTTCTTTATGCGCTTCTAAGTATTCTTTTCTTCCCATCTCATACAGATTGTTTCCGTCGCTGTCGATGATAACAAAAAGCGGCATGTCTTCTACTTCCAGACGGCGAAGTGCTTCTGCGCCAAGATCTTCGTATGCGATCAGCTCTGCTTTTTTGATGCATTTTGCAAGCAGTGCGCCGGCTCCGCCGATGGCTCCGAAGTATACGCCATGATATTTCTTCATGGCTTCTACCACTTCCGGAAGACGTGCGCCTTTACCGATCATTCCTCTTGCGCCTACGGACATCATGGTCGGAGCATACGCATCCATACGGCCGCTGGTGGTAGGACCTGCAGATCCGATGACCTGGCCTGGTTTTGCAGGGGTCGGTCCTACGTAGTAAATCGTAGCGTCTGTCGGATCAAACGGGATTTTTTCTCCTCTTGCGAGCGCTTCACACATTCTCTTGTGGCCTGCGTCACGGGAGGTATAGATGGTTCCGGAAAGATATACGGTATCTCCGGCATGCAGTGTTTTTGCCAGTTCTTCTGTTAAAGGCAGCTGAATATGTTTTTCCATGATCAGATCACCTCCGTTTCCATCAGGAATTTCACAGGCATCTCTTCCATCTTCTTCTCCACGAAAACAGCTGCCTCTGCATTTTCTACGGATGTCTTTCTCGGTTGTGCATAAGCCTTCTTGTAACGGTCAAGATCCGCTATGATAACCTTCAGCATCTCGTCATAGTTGTTGAGGATTTCCGAATAACGGGCAATGTTTTTCATGGTGGTATCATGTTCTTTCATAAGAGCTTCAATCTCCAGACCGATCAATTTGTAGAGACGCATCTCCAGAATTGCCGTTGCCTGGCGCTCTGTGAAACGAAGCTTCGCCGCCTGTGCTTTTGACTTCTCGGACTTAAATGTAATTCCTTCTGTAACACCACTCATGAGGCAGGCTTTTGCCATCTTCAGATCCCGGCTTCCACGCAGCACTTCGATGATCAGGTCGATCACGTCACAGGCTTTGATGAGACCTTCCTGAATCTCTTTTTTATCCAGCTCTTTATTCAGAAGTGTCTTATATTTTCTGGTATTCAATTCAAACTGAAAGTCGATCACATGGTCAAAGATCCGGGTCAGCCCCAGAGTCTCCGGTCTTCCATCCGCCACTGCCAGCATATTTACACCAAAGGTATCTTCCAGACGGGTCTTCTTATAGAGCATATTGGTCAGTTGCTCGGTATCTGCACCCTTTTTCAGTTCCAGTACAATACGGATACCTTCCTTGGACGACTGGTTGGTAATATCCACAATGTCTGTAGTTGTCTTAGATTCCACCAACCCACCGATATCATTGAGGAATTTACCAATATTAGCACCGATCATAGTATATGGAATCTCTGTAATGACCAGCTGCTCCTTGCCCCCCTTTAATTTTTCCACTTCCACACGGCCACGGATCTTGATCTTACCTGCGCCGGTGCGGTAGATCTCGGTCAGTTCATCTTTGTTGACCACAATTCCACCAGTGGGAAAATCCGGTCCCGGCATGATCTGCAAGAGCTCTTCCACTGTCATCTGCGGATTTTTCATGTAAGCCTTCATGGCATCAATGGTCTCACCCAAATTGTGCGGCGGGATGCTGGTAGACATACCAACAGCAATACCCTCTGCGCCGTTGATCAGCAGATGAGGGATTCTTGCCGGAAGAACACCCGGTTCTTTCTCTGTCTCATCAAAGTTCGGAACAAAATCCACGATATTTTTGTCCAGATCCGCCAGCAGCACATCTTCACTGACCTTCTGAAGTCTCGCCTCCGTATATCGCATGGCAGCAGCGCCATCTCCTTCGATGGAACCAAAGTTACCATGTCCGTCGATAAGCGGCAGCCCTTTTTTGA
>OGJI01003554.1_pt1 | contig 11725 bp, 10 predicted proteins | sample 1572031 | NCBI WGS metagenome assembly OGJI01 (sample SAMEA2582119, study PRJEB24529) | metagenome | biome: Human gut stool | place: China | collected 2011
TGCCGGCATTCAGCGGCGGCAGCCATATTATCGTCCAGATGCAGGATGGCGAGCAGCGCTACAGTAACGCCTATTCGCTGATGAGCTCGCCGCTGGATACCACCAGCTGGCAGATTGCGGTGCGTCTTGAGTCGCCTTCCAAAGGCGGCTCGCGTTTTATGCACCAGCGGGTGCGCCCGGGCGATACCCTGACGGTGTCCACGCCCAACAATCTGTTCGCCATCGAACCACAGGCGCGAAAACATCTGCTGATCGCCGGCGGCATCGGCATTACGCCATTCTTATCGCATATTCCGGAACTGGAACAGCGGCAGGCCGACTGGCAGTTGCATTACTGTTTTCACGACGCCGACAGTAATGCTTTCGTCGATACGCTACGCGCTGCGCCATGGCGCGATCGGGTCAATGTTCATGTATCAGCGCTCGGCAGCCGTCTCGACCTACCGCGCCTGTTCGCCGACCTCGAGCCAGGAACCCACGTGTATACCTGCGGCCCAGCGGCGCTTAACGAGGCGGTGAAAGCCGCCGCCGAACGCCATCAGGTGCCCGCCAGCCAGCTGCACTTTGAGCAGTTTATCCTTGAGGATAAAAGCGGAGAGGCATTTACCCTGGTGCTGGCGCGTTCCGGACGCGAATTTACCGTGCCGCAGGATATGACCATTTTGCAGGTGATCGAGAATAACAAAGCGGCGAAGGTCGAATGCCTGTGCCGAGAAGGGGTGTGCGGCACCTGCGAAACGATGATTCTGGAGGGGGAAGCCGACCACCGCGATCAGTATTACAGCGAGGAAGAGAAAGCCAGCCAGCAGAGTATGCTGATCTGCTGCTCGCGCGCCAAAGGCGGCCGGTTAGTGCTGGATTTATAGCTCGCTCTCCGGCCAGCGGCGCTGGCCGGAGAGACAATTACAGTTCCAGCTCGCGGCGCAGCAGGTCGGCAATATCCTCGCTGCTCTCCGCGGATACCAGAGATTGACGGAACTCCGCGTGCATAATGCGCCGCGCCAGCCGCGAGAAGATACGCATATGCTGATCGCCCGCCGAGTGCTTATTCAGCGTCAGCATAATCACAAACTGCGCCTCTTCATCGCCCCATATCACCGGCTGCGCAAGCCGCGCGACGCTGATAGTCGACTGCTCAATATGCTCGGATTTACTGTGCGGAATGGCGAAGCTAAAGCCCAGACCAGTGGAGAACACCGCCTCGCGAGCCCACAGGTCGGCCTCCAGCTTACGCGGATAGCGACAGCGGCCGGCCAATAGCAGATTATCCGTCATCCCTTTCAGCACTTCCTCCTTACTGCGCCAGTCGCTATTCAGCGTAATGCACTCGGCGCTCACCAGCGGGACATCCTGCTGACGCATGCGGAACTGGGCCAGCAGATGCTCCACTTCCAGTGAGGTACGGCACTGCATGGCCTGATTCAGCAGTTGGCGGCAGGCGCGGCTGTCCAGCTGGGCCAGGCGCGATTTGGTTGCCGGGATCGCCGGTGCGCTCATGCTCAATTCATCTAAACCGAGGCCTACCAGCAGCGGTAGCACCGATCCTTTGGCCCCCAGTTCGCCGCACAGACCAATCCATTTCCCCTGCCGGTGCACCGCCTGCACGGCATAGTCCAGCGCGCGCAGGAAGGCCGGATTCAGGCTGTTGTAGTGGCGCGTCACTTTCGCGTTATCGCGATCCACCGCCAGCAGATACTGCGTTAAGTCGTTGCTGCCGATGCTAAAGAAATCCACCTCTTCACAGCACTGATCGATGATAAACATCACCGACGGCACTTCCAGCATGATGCCGAGCGGGATCTTTTCATCAAACGGGATCTGCTCGACGCGCAGCGACTGTTTGGCCTCCGCCAGTCGCTCTTTCACCCACAGGATCTCTTCCATTGATGAAATCATGGGGATCATAATCTTCAGCGAGCCGTGTGCCGAGGCGCGTAAAATCGCCCGTAGCTGAGTGTGAAACAGCGCCTGATACTCTTCATAAATGCGCACCGCGCGGTAGCCGAGGAACGGATTGTTTTCCGCAGGGATGTTGAGATAGGCCACCGGCTTATCGCCGCCGATATCCATAGTCCGCACGATAATGCTGCGCCCGGCAGCGGGTTCCAGCGCCTGGCAGAAGATGTTGTACAGCTCATCTTCCGACGGCGCGCTCGGGCGATCCATATACAGCATTTCAGTGCGGAACAACCCTACCGACTGCGCGCCCTGGTTGAATGCCGCCACCGCTTCCACCGAATGGGCGATATTGGCGGCGATTTCCACGCGGATACCGTCTTGCGTCTGCCCGGCTTTATCCAGCCATACCTGCTGCTGTTGCCGGATTTGCGCCTGTAGCCAGGCCTCCTGCTGATAGTAGCGCGCTACCGCCGGACTCGGATCCACCACCAACAGCCCGGCGTTGCCGTCAATCTGCACCTGCGTATCTACCCACGGCAGCAGCGCGGCTAAATCCACGCCCACCAGAGTAGGGATATTGAATGAGCGTGCCAGAATCACGGTATGCGAGGTGGTGCCGCCGCTGCGCAGCAGCAGTCCTTTGAGATGCGTTTTATCCAGTTCCAGAAACTGGCTGGGGGTCAGCTCGTCGGCAAGGCAAATGGCCGCTTCCCGCAGCTGGCCCGGCGCCGGGAAACGAACTTCGCCGTAGATATGCTGTAACAGCTGGAAGCAAACGTCGCGTACATCCAGTACCCGCTCCTGCAGATAGCTGTTGCCAGAGTCGCGGAACTGGGCGCAGAAGTGGTCGCCGGTGGCGACAATCGCCTGGGCGCAACTGAGGCCGGTGAGGATGCCACCAAGCAGGTGCTGGCGCAGCGAGGCATCCGTCGCCAGCGAACGGTGAGCTTCCAGGATCGCGCTGGCGGTGCCGTCATTGTCCAGCAGCCGCAGCTCGATATCTTTCACCAGCAGGCGCAGGCCATTATCCAGCGCCGCCTGCTCCTGTTCGGGACTGACGGCGACGGGCAGTTCGCCCAGCTCGTGCAGATCGCGTGATTTGAGATGAACCAGCGTCCCTCCCGCGCTGCCGGCGCACACCGGGTGGGCATGAAACAGCGTCGGGTTCAGCCGCGAAAGCGACTCTGGCACCGGCTGGACATCCAGCGTTGGCGCAGCGGGCAGCGGCGCGTCACAGTGAGGAAACTCATCGCGCATAAAGGCCGTTATCGCGGCGAATGCCTCAGCTTCATCTTCGCCGCTGATAAGCAGCTGGCAGGCGTCGCCCTTCAGGGTATTGCTGCCGATAATCGCCAGCGCGCTTTTGGCATTTCCGCCGGTCCCGCGGCGCAAGTTCCGCCACTCAATCGCTGATGAAAAACGGTTACACAGCGTTTCGACCAGACTGGCCGGACGCGCATGCACGCCGTTGGGCAAATCACATGTAAATTCAATGACCAGAGCCATCGCCTTCCTCCAGAGCAATCCATTATTTCCTCAAAAAGTAATAAAAGACAGCCCCGGGCACTAGGTGATAAAACTGGCAATTACTGGACTATTGTACACACAATATTTTTTTATGCCCGCCATCACAATTCCACCCTGTTAGCGCTCATCTCTCCTGTCATCACTAAGATTTGAGGTGGATCGCAATTCTTTTCTCATCTTACAAATATCCAGTAAATGCACTTTTTCTCTACTGTTTTATGCGACGCCCTTTTTCTAATGTTGAGCCATCCATACTGTCACGGGCCCTACAGCGCTCAGGAGCAAGCAATGAACGAACTGGTGCAAATACTAAAAAATACCCGCCAGCATCTGATGACCGGCGTGTCACATATGATCCCCTTCGTGGTCTCCGGCGGGATCCTGCTGGCGGTGTCCGTCATGATGTATGGCAAAGGCGCGGTACCCGATGCTGCCTCCGACCCCAACCTGAAGAAACTCTTTGATATCGGCGTCGCCGGGCTGACGTTGATGGTGCCCTTTCTCGCCGCCTACATCGGCTACTCCATTTCTGACCGCGCCGCGCTGGCCCCCTGCGCCATCAGCGCCTGGGTGGGCAACAGTTTTGGCGCCGGGTTCTTCGGCGCGCTGATCGCCGGCATGATTGGCGGCCTGGTGGTCTATTACCTGAAAAAAATCCCCGTACATAAAGTTCTGCGCTCGGTGATGCCGATTTTCATCATTCCCATCGTCGGCACCTTTATCACCGCCGGGATCATGATGTGGGGGCTTGGCGAGCCGGTTGGCGCGCTGACCGCTAACCTGACCGGCTGGCTGCAGGGGATGCGCGAGGGCAGCATCGTGGTGCTGGCCATCATTATGGGTCTGATGCTGGCCTTTGATATGGGCGGCCCGGTGAACAAAGTTGCCTACGCCTTCATGCTGATTTGCGTTTCGCAGGGCGTCTACAGCGTGGTGGCTATCGCCGCCGTCGGTATCGCCGTACCGCCGCTGGGCATGGGGCTGGCGACGCTGATTGGCCGCAAATATTTCACCGCCGAAGAGCGGGAAACCGGCAAAGCCGCGCTGGTGATGGGCTGTGTCGGCGTGACCGAAGGGGCGATTCCCTTTGCCGCCGCGGATCCGCTGCGCGTCATTCCGGCCAATATGATTGGCGCCGCCAGCGGCTGCGTCACCGCCGCGCTGATGGGCGCCCAGTGTTACGCCGGCTGGGGCGGGCTTATCGTGCTGCCGGTGGTCCAGGGCAAGCTCGGGTTTGTTGCCGCGCTGCTGGTCGGCGCCTGCGTCAGCGCTGCCTGCGTCATCCTGCTGAAAGCCTTCGCCAAAAAGAAACCCACTGACGTCGCCGCTGACGATGAACTGGACCTTGATTTCGAAATTAACTAACAGACTGGAAGGAACAGATTATGACCCACATTATCGCTGTCACCGCCTGCCCGTCGGGCGTGGCTCACACCTACATGGCCGCTGAATCACTGGAAAGCGCCGCCAAAGCCAAAGGCTGGCAGGTCAAGGTTGAAACGCAGGGTTCCATTGGCATTGAAAACGAACTGACAGCGGAGGAGATTGCCGCCGCCGATATGGTCATTCTGACCAAAGATATCGGCATCAAATTCGAAGAGCGTTTTGCCGGGAAAACTATCGTGCGCGTCAATATCAGCGATGCGGTCAAGCGCGCCGACGCCATCATGAACAAGATAGACAGCCACCTTTCCCAGAGCGCCTGAAGCCTTAAAAGGGCGCCTTCGCGCCCTTCGCCACAACATGGAGTTTATCATGACGAATCGTACCCAACGCCTGAAAGCCAGCCTGTTCGCCCAGCCGCGCGAAATCTCCCTTGAGCGTGCATTACTCTACACTGCCAGCCATCGGCAGACGGAGGGCGCGCCGGGGATTATCCGCCGGGCGAAAGCCACCGCGTGGATCCTCGATAAGGTGATGATTTCGATTCGTGAGGATGAACTGATCGCCGGCAACCGCACCGTCAAACCGCGGGCAGGGATTATGTCGCCCGAGATGGACCCCTACTGGCTGCTCAACGAGCTCGACGCCTTCCCGACCCGCCCACAGGACCGCTTCGCGATAAGCGAAGAAGATAAGCAAATCTACCGCGAAACGCTGTACCCCTACTGGGAAAAGCGTTCAATGAAAGATTTCATCAACGGCCAGATGACCGAAGAGGTCAAGGCCGCCGTCAACACCCAGATATTTAGCGTGAACCAGACCGATAAAGGCCAGGGCCATATCATCATCGACTATCCACGGCTGCTGAATCATGGCCTTGGCGCCCTGGTCTCCGAGCTCAAAACGCACTGCGCCCGGCAACCGGAGAACCCCTTATATCAGGCGGTACTGATCCTGCTGGAAGCTTCCCAGCGCCATATTCTGCGCTACGCCGCGCTGGCCGAGGAGATGGCAGGGCACTGTCAGGACCCGCAGCGTCAGCAGGAGCTGTTAACCATCGCCGCTATTTCGCGCCACAACGCGCAGCATCAGCCAACGGACTTCCCCCAGGCCTGCCAGCTGTTCTGGTATATGAATATCATTCTGCAATACGAATCCAACGCCAGCTCGATTTCACTCGGACGCTTTGACCAGTACATGCTGCCGTTTTATCAGGCATCGCTGAATCAGGGTCAGGATCCCGCATATCTCAAGGAGTTGCTGGAGTCGCTCTGGGTGAAATGCAACGATATCGTCCTGCTACGCTCCTCCAGCAGCGCGCGCTATTTCGCGGGTTTTCCCACCGGCTATACCGCCCTGCTCGGCGGGCTGACGGACACCGGGCGCAGCGCGGTCAACGTGCTGTCATTTTTGTGCCTCGACGCCTATCTAAACGTTCAGCTGCCGCAGCCGAATCTGGGCGTGCGGGTCAACGAGCTGATTGATCGCCCGTTCCTGCGCAAAACTGCCGAAACCATCCGCCTGGGCACCGGCATCCCGCAGATTTTCAACGATGAGGTGGTCGTGCCGGCCTTCCTTAACCGCGGCGTGTCGCTGGAAGATGCCAGAGATTACGCGGTGGTCGGCTGCGTGGAGCTCTCTATTCCAGGGCGCACCTACGGCCTGCATGATATCGCCATGTTTAATCTGCTGAAGGTGATGGAAATTGTGCTGCAGGAAAATGAACATCAGCCTGACGTCAGCTGGGACGGCCTTATCTGCCAGATCCGCGACAAAATCCGCCATTACATCAAGCTGATGGTCGAGGGCAGCAACATTTGCGATATCGGCCACCGCGACTGGGCGCCGGTCCCGCTGCTCTCCTCGTTCATTGAAGATTGCGTGCAGCACGGCAAAGATATCACCGCCGGCGGCGCGCGCTATAACTTCTCCGGCGTTCAGGGTATCGGAATCGCTAACCTGAGCGATTCGCTGTACGCCCTGAAGGGTATGGTCTTCGACCAGCAGCGTCTCAGCTTTGACCAACTGATGGCCGTGCTGAAAGCCAATTTCCAGACGCCGGATGGGAAAAAGATCCGCGCCCGGCTGATTAACCGTTTTGACAAATACGGCAACGATATCGACGATGTCGACAATATTAGCGCCGATCTGCTGCGTTTTTACTGCAAAGAAGTCGAGCAGTATCTGAACCCGCGCGGCGGTCATTTTACCCCCGGCTCCTACACCGTCTCCGCGCACGTGCCGCTGGGTTCGGTGGTGGGCGCCACCCCGGACGGGCGGCTGGCCGGAGAACAGCTGGCGGACGGCGGCCTGTCGCCGATGGTTGGTCAGGATTCCCAGGGGCCGACGGCAGTGCTGAAATCGGTCAGCAAGCTGGATAACTATCTGCTGTCGAACGGTACGCTGCTGAACGTCAAATTCACTCCGGCAACGCTGGCCGGCGACGGCGGCCTGAACAAACTGGCCGATTTTTTACAGGCCTTCTGCAAGCTCAAGCTGCAGCATATTCAGTTCAACGTGGTCAATGCCGACACCCTGCGTGAAGCGCAGCAGCGGCCGCAGGACTTTGCCGGTCTGGTGGTACGGGTCGCGGGCTACAGCGCCTTCTTTGTTGAGCTGTCGAAGGAGATTCAGGATGACATTATCCGCCGCACCGCGCATCAGCTGTGAGGTCATCGACACGCGCGCCGACCGGGCGCGTATTTTTAACCTCCAGCGCTACTCGCTCAATGACGGACAAGGGATCCGCACGGTGGTCTTTTTTAAAGGCTGCCCTCATACCTGCCCGTGGTGCGCCAATCCCGAATCAATTTCACCCAGGATTCAGACCCTGCGCCGGGAGAGCAAATGCCTGCGCTGCACCCGCTGCCAGCAGGACGTTGCCGAATGTCCATCCGGAGCGTGGGAACAGATTGGCCGCGATGTGACGCTGGATAACCTGTTGCAGGAGGTGCTGAAGGATGAGGTCTTCTTTCGCGCCTCCGGCGGCGGAGTCACCCTCTCCGGGGGCGAAGTGCTCATGCAGGCCGGGTTTGCCGCCCGCTTTCTCCAGCGCCTGCGCCAGTGGGGGATCCGCACCGCCATCGAAACCGCGGGCGACAGCGCTTTTGACCGCTTTCTGCCGGTGGCCGAAGCCTGTAATGAAGTGCTGTTTGATTTTAAAATCATGGAACCTGAGCGGGCGCGGTCGCTGCTGCGAATGAATCAGCCACGGGTGCTGGACAATTTTCGCCAGCTGGCGGCGAGAAAAATCAACCTGATCCCGCGGGTGCCGCTGATCCCCGGCTACACCCTGAATACCGATAATTTTCGCCAGATTCTGGCGTTCCTCGCCCCTTTCGCGCTAAAAGAAATGCACCTGTTGCCGTTTCATCAATATGGCGAGCCCAAATACCGTCTGCTGGGCAAACCCTGGACGCTGGCCAGCGTGAAAGCGCCTGACGAAGCGGAAATTCAACCATATCGGGTGATGGCCGAAGCGGCCGGTTTCCACGTCACTATCGGCGGTTAACGCCAGGAGGATGTTATGGACTTCAATATTGTCGCCGTCACCGCCTGCGTCAGCGGCGTGGCGCATACCTACATGGCCGCCGAACGACTGGAAAAGGTCGGTCATCATGAAAAATGGCACCTGAAGGTGGAAACCCAGGGGGCGCTCGGCGTAGAAAATCGGATCACCGCGGAAGATATCGCCCGCGCCGAAGTGGTGCTGCTGGTGACGGATATCGAAATCGACGACCCTCATCGCTTTCGCGGCCTGCGGACGATTAAAACCAGCATCAAGAGCTTCCTGCTGCAGCCGCAGCAGATCGTCGAGGCCGTGAAAAGCATCATGAAAAAGCCGGTCGTCTATGTAGAACTTCCCTGACCGGCGACAGACCTTATTCTACATCCAGCAGCCACTTTTGCGCCGGCGTCAGGCGGCTTGCCGTCTCCGGCGTGAGCCAGCGCCGCTGGTCCTGCTGCGGCGTATCCGCACGATCGATATATAACCCATGCAGTACGCGTCGTCTGCTGCCTTCACGATTACGGGTGCCGCCGTGCCAGGCGTGGGCGTTGTAGATCATCACGCTGCCAGCTCGGAAGAGCGTCGTGTAGGGAAAGAGTGTAGATCTCCACGCTGCCAGCCGGCGCGGCAAACACAATCTCATCGGGATGGGCCTGTTCCGGGTCGGCCAGCACCTCCTCTGGTAACTCGGGGCGGAGGTGGGTACCAGGAATGATCCGCGGCGCGCCGTTGGCGGCGCTCAAATCGTCTATCGCCCAGATGGTATTCACCAGGTGGACTTTGGGAAAATCCGGGCGCGGCTTTTTCCAGTCGGCGTGCAGCGGCTGGTGGCCGCCGTTATACAGCGCCTCGCGGGCGTTCAGGCTGGAGACTTTAAAATCCCCGTTGAAGATATAGCGACAAGCGGAGAGGATCAGCGGGTGTGACCAGACTTTCTCCCAGATAACCCCCTTATTAATCAGGTTAGCGATCCGCGTCGCCGTCGCCTCCTGATGGTGCTCCATCGCCAGATTATCGCCTTCGCGTTCAACCAGGGTGTCAATAAGCAGGCGCATTTCGCTCAGCCACTGGGCGTCAACGACGTTATGCACGACGGTGTAGCCGAGGGTGTCGAGCTCGTGTTTCATTTGCGCGCTGAGCGTCTGGCTGGCGCCTAACGCATCGAGAAAGTTAGCCGATGATGAGTTCATTTTACGTTCCTTTTTAACGTTCCGATAACACAAACAAACTCTACTGGTCCCTCCGCGGCATGACACGAGGCGAGCGCTACAAAAAACTGGACATACGTACGCGAGCCCACAAAGTGTGATGGACATCAACAATCTCTTTTCCGGCGATGCATGCGCTGCAGCTGGCCGGCAATCCGCTGCGCAAAATGGCTAAACTAACGCTGCCGGGAAGGAAAAAATAGATTACCATCAACAGGATAATGCGCATGCTGAGGGCAAAGAATGATTGAAGATCTGCCGGATATACTGCATCGGTTAATCGGTCAAAAAGATCACCTACAGGTGAGATTTCCTGAGCCGGATATCTCCGTGCCTGCCCTCGCCTTCAACGTGCCGTTTCCGCGTCTGGAAATTGTGCTGGAGGGCCAACTGAATGAACAGGGACTGCCGCTGGCCGCCTCGACGTTAACCACGCTGCAGGTACTGTACGTGCAGGCGGGGAAGTGGACGCTGCCGCAGTGGACCGGCCCGGCCACTACCCTGAGCATTCTGTTTGGTCGGCAGAAACTGGGATTCAGTATTCAGCGCTGGGACGGAAAAAGCCTGCACACGGAAAAACAGAACGTTTCCCGGCTTGGGCCGCGCGTGGGTTCCTACCTGTTGCTGAGCCTGAATGAAGTCAGCCTGCAGCCCGATCCGCTGACCGCGCGACTGGTGATCGCCGCGCTGCTGAGTCATTGTCGTGAACAGCTGGTCGGGCTGGAGATGCGCGTCAGCCGCAGCCGGGATCTGTTTCTCGCCGTCCAGGACTACCTTGAGGAAAATCTCAGTCTACCGCTGACGCGGGAATCGGTAGCCAAACGTTTTCACATCACGCCCAACTATCTTTCGCATATTTTTCAGAAATCAGGCTCGGTGGGATTTAATGAATATCTGACCCGTGTCCGTCTGGAAAAGGCGAAGCAGCTATTGCGCGGCTATGACCTGAAGGTGAAAGAGATTGCGCATAATTGCGGCTTTGTCGACAGCAACTATTTTTGTCGGGTTTTTAAACGCTACACAGAACGCTCGCCATCGGAGTATCGGCGACACTGCCGTAGCGCGCAGCAGGCCTAACCTGCCGCACCGGCAGATGGCGCCCACTCCACGCGGCCGCGGCCGTTATGCTTGGCCTTGTACAGCGCCTCGTCGACTTTACGGATAAACGTCTCCTGCGCTTCACCTGGCCGCCAGGTTCCGACGCCAATGCTGATCGACAGCGGCGTCTGATGATTGATCAGGATGGTGCGGGCGTTAGCAAGGATCGACTGCGCCAGAGCGTGCAGCTCGGGCTCCGACAGGCCATCGACGATAATGGCGAACTCTTCCCCACCGATCCGCGCCGGCTGGACCTGCTCGCTGGTTAGTTTCGCCAGCTGTTTCCCCAGCGAAAATAACACTTCATCCCCCACCAGGTGGCCCCAGCTATCATTGATTTTCTTAAAAAAATCGATATCCAGAATCATGAGTCCCAGCGCATGCCCGGACTTCTCGCGAATGGTATCAATGAAAAAACGCCGGTTGGGTAACTGGGTCAGTTCATCCTTCAGGGATTGCGAGCGCGCATCGACGTACAGCAAATTAATTCGCTCAATAATTTTGTAGACCCCCACCACGGTAAGCAGCATCCCGGAGAGGCGCAGCAGATCTTCGCAGTAGTAGCCCATCCAGCGCGGCTGAACCACGATCTCATCCATCACGTCAAAGGTGCCGCCGGCAATCCACAACAGCAGCCCATAGCGTACCCAGTTGACGGCAATGTGGCTCATCCGCACCTTCGCCGAGCTCCACAGCATAAACACCAGAAACAACAACGCCAGCAGATCGATATAGAGGCCGGGGTTAGTCAGGATCTCGTGTCGTGTACCGACCGGAGGCGACACCAGGGCGCAGCCGACAGCAACAGCGACGATAACCAGCAGCGCAGGCAGGAGCGTCACCCGGGCCACAGCGACCGGGCCGGGGCGATTAGCAGGAGTATGGAGTTCAGGCATAGCGGTGTCTCATGGTAACAACAGGGCCGATCGCGAGACAGGATAACAGTTAAGCGTAGCGGGACGAATGAAAAAGCGACGGTTCGGTAAAATGGCGGGAACTGGACTGACCCCGCGGAATTGTTCCAACGTACTACCACTCCATGGCGACGAGGTCAGTGGCGCGGATACTAGCGGCTTCATCCGCCATCTAATTAGCTTTCCGT
>OGJI01003564.1_pt1 | contig 11678 bp, 10 predicted proteins | sample 1572031 | NCBI WGS metagenome assembly OGJI01 (sample SAMEA2582119, study PRJEB24529) | metagenome | biome: Human gut stool | place: China | collected 2011
GTCACAAATCTGTGTCTGTCCTCTTGTAAACATAGCAGAACCATGCACTCTCGGAATAATATCCACTTCTGCTGCCAGCGGACGAATCTGGTTAATAGCACGTCCATCCGGTCTTTTATGGTCTTTTAAGATCATCTTACGAACTGTCTTTTTCTGATACTGGTAAACTGCTTCACCCAGTACGGCAAGCCATTCTTCATTGTCTGCAAAAGCTTCTTTCATCTTTTCTGTTACTGCATCAATGTTCTTTTCTCTGGTCTGCTTGTCATCTGTAAAGACTGCTTCTTCCATTTCCTGTGGTGTTACAATCTGCTTCATAGCTTCAAACATTTCAGCCGGAACGGCACAGCTTACATATGTATGCTTTTCCTTGCCGACTTCTGCCACAATCTTATCGATAAATTCAATGATTGTCTGGTTGATGTCATGTGCCATGTAAATTGCCTCAATCATCTTTGCTTCCGGAATCTCATTGGCACCGGCTTCAATCATGATAACTTTCTGTCTTGTAGAAGCAACTGTCAGCTGTAAATCACCTTCCTGCCACTGTGTCTGTGAAGGATTGACTACAAATTCACCGTCAATCAGTCCGATCTGTGTGGTTGCACAAGGACCGTCAAACGGAATATCGGAAATGCAGGTTGCAATCGCAGAACCAAGCATTGCAAGCAGTTCCGGTCTGCACTCTGTATCAACAGACATCACCATGTTGTTTAATGTAACATCATTTCTGTAATCCTTTGGGAACAGCGGACGCATCGGTCTGTCGATTACACGGGAAGTCAGGATGGCATTTTCAGATGCCTTTCCTTCTCTCTTGTTAAAACCACCCGGAATCTTACCGACTGCATACATCTTTTCTTCATATTCTACACTTAACGGGAAGAAATCAATTCCTTCTCTTGGCTCTTTGGATGCAGTTGCTGTAGAAAGCACAACTGTATCGCCATAGTGCATTAACGCTGCACCGTTTGCCTGTGCGCAGACTCTGCCGATATCAACACGCAGTGTTCTGCCAGCCAGCTCCATTGTAAACTGTTTAAACATAAATTCTCCATTCTGCCGGATTTTTGATTTTTCTGCCCGGCTCTTTTTTTATCAGAAACAGAAGCCCGAAACAACTGAAAAACCCACCATTTTCTCATTGCATTTCACAACCTACGGTACATTTTTCAGCAGTCTCGGTAGAAACTTCTGTTATCTTTGTTTTACGGTCTGCGGTTATTCCATGATGCTCCGCACAATACAAAAGGGCGGAGAAATCTCCGCCCTTCTTAAAATTACTTTCTGATTCCAAGACGAGCGATAAGGTTTCTGTAACCTTCGATATCGTTCTTCTTTAAATACTCAAGTAAAGCTCTTCTCTTACCAACCATCTTAAGAAGTCCTCTTCTTGAATGATGGTCTTTCTGGTTAACCTTTAAATGTTCTGTAAGTTCTGCAATTCTTTCTGTTAAGATTGCGATCTGAACTTCCGGTGAACCTGTATCGCCAGGCTTTCTTCCGTATGCTGCAATAATTTCTGCTTTCTTTTCCTTAGATATCATGATTGATATTCCTCCTTTTAATAATCGCCTGCTACTAAGAATCAGGTCGGAGTGTCCTGAATCTGAATAACGGCTAACATACTTTAAAAATATAACATAAATTCATCTGCTATGCAAGCTTTTCATGTGATTTTGCATACTAATTTTCATTAATTTTTAAGTAAAAACATTTCTCTTGCAAACGAAGCATCACTTTCCATCTGTTTTTTTAAAGTTTCAATGGAATCAAATTTCATTTCCTGCCGTAAAAAGTGCATAAGCTGTACTTCTATATAATGTCCGTAGGCGTCATCATTATAATCAAACAGATTGGTTTCCACGCTTAAAAGCGGACTGTCATCGAGTGTCGGACGGACGCCTAAATTGGTCACGCCAAAATATTCTTTACCGTCCAGCCGTGTAACGGATGCATACACACCGTTTGGCGGAAGCAGCTTGCTGTCCGGCGGATAAATATTTAACGTCGGAAGATTTAACTGACGCCCCAGCTGCTTTCCCTTTGATACAATACCATAGATGCTGTAGGGTCTGCCAAGCAGCACATTGACAGTTTCCATGTGTCCGAGGCGCAACTCTTCACGGACATATGTACTACTGATTTCCCGCTCCTGATACCGCTCTTTTTCGACAATCGTGGTTTCAAACCCATATTCCGGTCCGCGTTCCAAAAGCATCTGCGCATTGCCCATTCTGCCTTTACCAAAGTGATAATCCGTACCGACCACCACATACTTTGCATGCAGTCTGCCAATCAGAATTTCCTCAATAAACGCTTCCGGTTCCATATTCATAAAATCTTCTGTGAACGGATATTCAATTTCCACATCGACGCCCTGTTTTTCCAGAAACATCCGCCGTTCTGTATTGGTTGTAATAAAATGCTGGTTTTTCTGCGGGCAGAGCCGGAGTGGAATTTTATCAAATGTAAAAACAACCGATAAAAGATTTTCCTGTTTTGCTTTTTCCTGAATCATCTCTATCAGTTTCTGATGTCCCATGTGAACGCCGTCAAACTTTCCCAGCGTAACAGCAGAGGGCCTGTCCAGACTAAAATCACGGATTCCCTGAATATACTGCAAAACGTTCACACCCCTTTCATATTAATCTCCATGTCTGAGCATCTTGCTGCGAAATGCTATTTCCCCGGCTGTTCATGCGAATAAAACATTTTCACCGGTTTAAATACACACGCACTCCATCGGAATATCCCGATAAATGCCGCATGGCTGTCATAAATTCTGAAACACTCCTGCTCCATCAGATCCGCTTCCTGCATGGACACTGCCGCCGCAGGAAAAGCATTGCCATTATAGAGCAGTTTTTCGTACTCCTCTAAGACGGTGAGCTTTCTGTAATCCGGAAACATCTCATCAATCGGAACGATATGTTCTTCCACCGTCTGATTGTGTGTCATTTCTTCAATCTGTTCCAGTGTAAGACTGTCATCCAGTCCAAAGCAGCCGACTCTTGTCCGTACCAGTTTTTTCATACAGGCACCACAGCCCAGTTTTTTTCCGATATCTTCACATAAAGTACGGATATAAGTTCCTTTGGAACACTCCACGGTAAAAGTAACGGTTTTTTCGTCGTCTGCCAGATTCATTTCATTGATATGCAGTGCATGAATTGTAATTTTTCTGGCTGCACGTTCAATCTCAATGCCCTGTCTTGCAAGTTCATACAGCTTATGGCCTTTATATTTTAAAGCCGAATACATCGGCGGTGTCTGGTAATATTCGCCTACAAAGCTGCTGCACGCCTCTATCACCTCTAATTCGGTGACATGGACTTCATTTTCTGCCGTTACGGTACCGGTGGTATCCTGTGTATCTGTCGTTGTTCCCAAAAGCATCACTGCTTCATACGTTTTTCCCCAGTCTGTAATCATGCTGCAAAGCCCTGTTGCTTTGCCCAGACATACCGGCAGCACGCCTTCCGCTTCCGGGTCAAGCGTACCTGTATGTCCGATTTTTTTCATATGGAGAATTCCTCTGAGTTTTGCAACGACATCATGCGAAGTATATCCTTTTTCTTTATATACATTTATGATACCATTCATAACATTCCTCATATACTGTTTTCACAGTTTTTATTCAACATTTTCTGCGCCGGAAAGTGCATTGTACTGCTCCTCAATTCTGGCACCGATATTGTTAATAATGTCATGCACTGCACCGTTTGCCGTAAAGCCCGCCGCACGGATATGTCCACCGCCGCCGTAGTGCATTGCAATTTTGCTCACGTCAATGACTTTCTTGGAACGTAAGCTGACTTTATATTCTTCCTCACCGGTCTGATACAGGAAAATGGCAACTTCCACGCCCTCCGTCAGACGCAGCTGTTCCACAATGCCGCCCAGCTCCCTGCCGGTAACACCATAGAAATTCATTTCATCCTGTGTAACCAGTGAGAAAATACATTTGCCGTCATAGAATAAAACACTCTCTAATAATGCCCTGCCAAGAATCTGATTCTGGATATATGTCTTTGTATAAAAGCTGTTATCGATAATATCTGAGTAATCAATTCCTTTTTCCATCATCTTTCCGGCAATCAGCATCGTCTGTGCCGACGTCGAGCTGTACTTAAACACGCCCGTATCATGCACAATACCTGTGTAAATGCAGGCTGCTGTGTCTTTACTGATTTTATCATCTTCCAGTGTACGGTAAAGCACTTCACAGGCAGAGCTGGCCTGCGCGTCTACTACATTGACATCAGCAAAGCTTCCGTTACTGATATGATGATCAATGCAGACAGTCTTTTTTGCATTTTCAAAGCAGCTATGGAATGGCTCAATTCTGTCTAAGCTGCTGCAATCGAGTACAAAAAAGACATCATATTCTTTTTTGATATCCGGGATTGTCTGAATTTTATCAATATCACGGATATAATGAAATTCACTGCCCGGTGTCTCCAGATAAACTGTTACATCCAGCTGCGGACAATTATCCTTTAAATAGGAATACAATCCCATGCAGGAACCGATACAGTCCCCGTCCGGTCTGATATGTCCGGTAATACCTACTGTTTCTGCACCTTTTAATTCTTCTAAAACATTCATACTTAGTCCTCTGAATCCTGTACAGGTTCCTCAACATGATGTTCATTGTCATACTGTGTTACTTCGTCAATCAGTTTTGACATATTGACACCGTATTCAATGGACTGGTCCAAAATAAAAGTAATTTCCGGTGTGTTGCGCAGATTGATATTCTTTGCAAGCTGCCTGCGGATATATCCTTCTGCACTTTTCAACCCTTTCATCGTGTCTTCCTGGGATTCTTTGTCCCCAAGGACACTGATATATGCTTTACAGGTTTTTAAATCCGGGGCAACCTCCACGGATACCACCGAGGTCATCGGGTTTATCCGCGGGTCTTTGATTTCTCCCCTGATAATGTTACTGAGTTCCTTTAATACTTCACCATTAATTCTGGTGTTTTTTACACTGTTTTTACGCATTCTAAAAACCTTATGCCCTTTCTAAAACTTATCTAGGCACTTCTACCATTTCATAAGCTTCAATGATGTCGCCTTCCTGAATGTCGTTAAATTTTTCAAATACAAGACCACATTCATATCCGGCCTTTACCTCCTTGACTTCATCCTTAAATCTCTTTAAGGAAGCAATCGGTCCTTCGTACGTCTTTTCGCCTTCTCTTGTAATGCGGACAGAAGCATTTCTTGTAATCTTACCGTCTGTTACAAATGAACCGGCAATGTTGCCGACACCGGATGCCTTGAAAATCTGGCGGATTTCAACATGACCGATAACCTGTTCTTCATAAATCGGCTCTAACATACCCTTTAAAGCGGACTCTACATCTTCAATTGCATTGTAGATAACGCTGTATAATCTTAAATCAACCTTTTCACGTTCTGCAACGATTCTTGCCTGATTATCCGGCTTAACATTAAAGCCAATGATAATTGCATTGGAAGCAGAAGCTAAAACAACATCGGATTCGTTGATATTACCAACACCGCCGTGGATAATCTTAACCACAACTTCTTCGTTTGAAAGCTTTACAAGGCTCTGCTTTACAGCTTCTACCGAACCCTGTACATCGGCTTTGATAATAATACCAAGTTCCTTTACATTACCTGCCTGAATCTGTTCGAACAATGCATCTAAGGATACCTTGTGCTTTGTATCGTCTAAGAGCTTCTTTCTGCCTTCGCTGATAAAGGTTTCTGCAAAGTTTCTGGCTTCCTTATCAGAATCCATTGCAACGAGAATTTCACCGGCATTCGGCACGTCATTTAAACCGAGAATTTCAACAGGAATAGAAGGTCCTGCTTCTCTTACACGGTGTCCCTTATCATCTACCATCGCTCTGATTTTACCATGGCATGCACCGGCTGCCACATGGTCACCAACCTTTAATGTACCCTTCTGCACAAGTACGGTTGCAACCGGACCGCGTCCCTTATCCAGTTCAGCTTCAATTACAATACCTCTTGCCTTACGGTTCGGATTTGCCTTTAATTCCTGTACCTCTGCGGTTAAAAGAATCATTTCCAGTAAGTCATCAATACCTTCCTTTGTATGTGCGGATACCGGTACGAAAATGGTTGAACCGCCCCAGTCTTCCGGAATCAGTTCGTATTCTGTCAGTTCCTGCTTTACCTTTTCGATATTGGCACTCGGCTTATCAATCTTGTTGACAGCAACGATAATTTCAACACCTGCTGCCTTTGCATGGTTGATGGCTTCAATTGTCTGAGGCATGACACCGTCATCTGCCGCAACAACCAGAATGGCAATATCTGTTGCCTGTGCACCACGCATTCTCATGGCTGTAAACGCTTCATGACCCGGTGTATCAAGGAATGTAATCAGGTGATCATTGATTGATACCGTATACGCACCGATTTTCTGTGTAATACCGCCGGATTCTTTAGCCGTTACGTGTGTTTCACGGATGGCATCCAGTAATGATGTCTTACCGTGGTCAACGTGACCCATAACGCAGACTACAGGTGGTCTTGTAACCTGTGTATCTTCTGCTTCATCATCTTCCTTTAACAGTTCTGCAATAACATCAACCTTTTCTTCGTGTTCACAGATACAGTTAAATTCAAGTGCGATTTCTTCTGCTGTATCATAATCCACTTCCTGATTGATTGTTACAATTTTTCCCTGCATAAACAGCTTCTTTACAACAACGGACGGCTGGACTTTCATCTTATCTGCCAGTTCCTTGATGGTTAAGCTGTCCGGCAGAACCAGCTGCTTAATGGTTTCTTCTTCTTTTTCTACCGGCTTGTTTACCTTCTTGTTTGCCTGGCTGTTTGCGAACTTCAGATTTTCTTTTTCTTCATCTTTTCTTCTGTCGTTCTTCTTGTTGTCCCTTCTGGATTCCGGCTTTCTTGCATCCGGCTTGGTTTCAAACAGAAAATCATTCTTTGGCAGACTTTCTTTTCTGTCACGGTCATTTCTGCGTCCGCTGTTTCCCCCCTGTCCATTGCGGTCATTTCTATAGCCGTTATTTCCGCCGCCGTTTCCGTTGCGGTCATTTCTATAGCCGTTATTTCCGCCACCGTTTCCATTGCGGTCATTCCGATCGTTTCTATAGCCGTTATTTCTGTCGCCGTTTCCGTTGCGGTCGTTCCGATCATTTCTGTAGCCGTTATTTCCGCCGCCGTTTCCGTTGCGGTCATTTCTGTAACCGTTATGTCTGTCTCCGTTTCCGCTACGGTCATTTCTGTCACGGTCGTTACGGTTGTTGTCACGGTTTCCGGCATAGTTATTTCTACCGTTTTCGTTTCTTGGTGTATCTGATTTTCTGTTGTTATTCTGATTGTTATTTCTATTATTCATCTGATTATCGTTCTTTGTCTGATTCTGATTTCCCTTTCTTGTATCATTTCCCGGTGCTTTTGTACTATTCTGTGGAAAATACACCTGTGAAATATGGGACTTTTTATCTTCCTGCTTTGCTTCTGTCTTTGGTTTTTCCGGCTGTGCCGCCTTTTTACCGAACTTGCTGCGGATAGACGTGATTTCTGAGTCTGTCAGACCGTTGGAAGCGGTATACTTCTTTGTGTCGTTACTCAATGTTTCTATAATTTCTTTTGATGATATATTTAACTCTTTTGCCAATTCATGAACTCTCATATTTGCCATTTAACCTCTCTTCCGAACAACCGCTTACATCTGCTGCTCCAAACCATTTTTTAAATGCTTTTCGATTGTATTTCTAAAGCCTTCATCTACGACTGCGAGTGATGCCCGAAACTGTTTGCCGATTGCATGACCAAGTGTTTCTTTGTCACTGTAAATGTAAACAGGCACCTCATAAAATGCACACATATTTGTAAACATCTTCTTTGTATTTTCCGATGCATCTCCTGCAACAATAACCAGTGCGGCTTTCCCGGTCTTGACTGCCTTTTCTGTTGCAAATTCTCCGCTTACGATTTTTCCTGCTTTCTGCGCAAGTCCGATCATTGCTAATGCCTTATCCTGCTTCAATATTTTCCAGCTCCTTTGCCAACTTGTCATACACAGACTTTTCTATCGGCATTTTAAAGGAACGTTCCAGTCCCTTTGATGCCACAGCCTTTGCAAAACAATCCGCATTAGGACATATATATGCACCTCTGCCGTTTTTCTTGCCTGTCACATCAATGATAATGCCTTCCGTATCTGTTTTTAAGATTCTGATTAAATCTTTTTTATTCTTCATTTCACGACAGCCTATGCACTGTCTTTGAGGAATCTTTTTTGTTCCGGCCAAATAAATCACTCCCTGATCTTTTATTCTTCTTCACTCAATGTAAGTTCAACGTCTTCTTCGTCACCGGCTGTTTCGTCGATGTCTTCATTTGCCTGTGCTTCACTCTTAATATCAATGCCAAAGCCTGTAAGCTTCGCTGCAAGTCTTACGTTTTGTCCTGATTTGCCGATTGCAAGAGAAAGCTGCTGTTCTGAAACGATGATTTCCGCTTTCTTTTCTTCGTCATCTGCTGTTGCGGATACAACCTTTGCCGGACTTAACGCATTGACAATTAACTGTGCCGGATTTTCATCCCATTCGATAATATCAATCTGTTCGTTGCCCAGTTCATTAACGATTGCCTTTACTCTCGCACCGTTTACACCGACACATGCACCAACCGGATCAACATTCGGTACTTTTGCACGGACTGCCATTTTAGTTCTTGAACCGGCTTCTCTTGCAATACCCATAATTTCAACAATGCCGTCTTTGATTTCCGTTACTTCTTCTTCAAAAAGGCGTTCTACAAGCTGTGGTGATGTTCTTGATACTCTTACCAGTGTCCCCGGTTTTTCTTTGTTGGAAACGCTTACAACATAAAGTTTAATTCTGTCGCCGCGTTCAAAGGTTTCACCCTTTACCTGATCACTGACCTTTAAGGTTGTCTGTGTTCTTCCGATGTCTACCAAAACATTACCCTTTTCATCAATTCTTTGTACAATTCCTGTGATGATTTCTTTTTCCTTTGAATGGTATTCATTGTAAAGTGCTGCCTTTTCTTCTTCACGAATCTTCTGTACAATTGTACCCTTTGCATTCTTTGCCGCACGTCTTGAAAATTCTTCTGATTTTACCTCTACGGTAACAATGTCACCAATCTGGCAGTTTGGCTTAATCTTTCTTGCATCGGCAAGGGAAATCTCTGTTGCAGAAATATACTTTTCAGTATTTTTTCTGGAATTGCTTCCTTCTGCCGGTTCCGGAACAGATACTTCTTCAACGACCTGTCTGTCTGAATAAATGTGGAAGTCCCCTGTGATTCTGTCTAATACAACACGGCCGTTTTCTACAGTGTTAAACTGTGTCTTATATTCATCCATCAGTGATTTTTCAATTGCCTCAAACATCACTTCCTTGCTGATTCCGTTTTCTTTTTCAAGCGCATCAAGTGCTGCTATTAATTCTTTACTCATAATTTCCTCCATTTGGCCTTGCGGCATCGTTTATTCTTTATTATTAATCACAAAATGCAAGACGAATCATTGCCAGATTCGCTCTTTCAAATGTCTTTTCTTCATCCTTTTCAAATGCAAGTGTTACTGTTTTTTCATCGTATGCTTTTAACACGCCTGTAAATTCTTTCTGTTTGTCTTCGGCACGGTAAAGCTTAATATCAATTAATTTTCCAATGCTTCTTTGATAATCTTTTTCTTTCTTTAACGGTCTTAACAACCCCGGAGAACTGACTTCAAAAATATACTGATCCGGAATATAGTTTTCTTTGTCAAGGACTTCATTAAATTCTCTGCTGATTACCTCACAGTCATCTACGGTAATGCCACCTTCTTTATCGATGTAAACTCTCAAGTACCAGTCACTGCCCTCTTTCACATATTCCACATCAACCAGCTCAAAATGATGCGCATCAATGAACGGTTGAATGAGCTGCTCTGTTTTTTCTTCGTAGCTTATCTTTCTACCCATTTATTCATCGCCTTTCCATTATTTTAAATCGCAGGAATCCCCGCCTGTCAGTCCGCCTGTATTATGCCTAACAACGAAAGAGTGGACATTTCTGCCCACTCTTTCCAGAACACTATAATACAGAATAGCTAATAGGGGAGTCGAACCCCTGTCTTCGCCGTGAGAGGGCGACGTCTTGACCACTTGACCAATTAGCCATATTCCTGTAACTGTATGCCGTATTTACAACGTGCGTTTAACAGTACTTTCATATAATACACTTTTTTTATGCACATTGCAAGCACTTTTTTTATTTTTTTGCATTTTCTTTTATTTCAGGCAAAAAATAACGGGCATCTTCCGGGATAAGGAATTCCCATGCCCTGCTGCTGCCCGTTCTGTTTATAAATTTAAAACCGCTTTTGTATTTTTCTTTAAAAGACTGCAAAAAGTGCGCTGAAAAGTCCTGCACTGGCAGCACCCATGACAATACCTGCCAGAAGCACACCGCCCAATACGGCAAGTACACTCTTTTTAAATCCCATATCCAGAAAACTGGCTGCCAGTGTTCCTGTCCATGCACCTGTACCCGGAACCGGAATACCCACAAATAAAAGCAGTGCGATAAATAACCCGTTTCCTGCTTTTTCTTTCAGCTTCTGTCCGCCTTTGTGACCTTTTTCAATCCAGAAGGTAAAAAACTTACCAATGTATTTTTTATCCTTGCCCCACTCAAGCACCCGTCTTGCAAAAAGGTAAATAATCGGAACCGGAAGCATGTTGCCGATAACACAGATGATGTAGGACTGTAATAACGGCAGCTGGAAGCCCTGCGAAATCGGAATCGCACCTCGCAATTCTACGATTGGCACCATGGATACCAGAAAAATCATAAGATATTTTTTCAACATAAATTTAGTTTTCTCCATTCTCTCCGCATACACGGTTTATTTTATGCGCTGTGCACACAATCTATGTTACAAAAGTATACTGATAAAAGCAAGTATTTTTTTATTCGTGCATATGACGGAGGCTGTCTAAGAACAGCGGCTTGTTGGCGAAGCGGAACAGTTCCCTTGCGTATGGATAGTTGATGATTTTCATGGCATCGTCTTCCGTCGCAAAGACGTTCATGGCACTGTCAACATATACGTTTTGCAGGCTCATGTCGCTGACTGCAAAAACGGAATCGCACAATACCAGCTTACAGTCGTATGTATCGTCTGGATTGACTGTGATTTGTGCCTGCGGACTGATTTTTAAAATCCGCTCCGCAAGATCGTAGGAAAAATCTTCTCCCTGACCGCGTTCTAAATAAATACACTGCTTTCCCGCCAGCACTTCACGCAGTGCCGTATCTTTGCAGTCCACTTCAAATATCCGTCCGTCTGCCGCTTTTCCGCGGACACCGTGAATCGCATCATCATAGGCAAACATGACTGTTTTTGCCTTGTTATACTCACCGCGGTACATGCCTTCATACTGCACTTCAAACACAGAATTTAAAAAGGTATCACACATTTTCTCCCATTCATCCTGCGGGGTATATTTCATAAAGAAATAAATCCAGTTGCGCCACGCATAATATGTTGGAAATGTGTTGACGACCTCTTTTTTTGCGCCCATGCGGTGAAGCACCACGGAACTGCCGACTGATGCCACTTTGTAACCTGCAAGGTTACAGCAGTATCCCCACTCGGTATCGTCCCAGTAGAGAAAA
>OGJI01003569.1_pt1 | contig 11661 bp, 29 predicted proteins | sample 1572031 | NCBI WGS metagenome assembly OGJI01 (sample SAMEA2582119, study PRJEB24529) | metagenome | biome: Human gut stool | place: China | collected 2011
CGTACTGACTTCAGCTTGTCGGAAGGTAGCTACTCCGTTCCTATCCCTGTATGGTACAAATGTAATACTATATAATGACATTGGGAAATATTATGTGTTAAATTTTTGTAATATAGTTCGTTTGTTCATTAATGTCCATCTCATAATCATTCCTCCACATCCCCTAAAAGAAGTTTCTTCGCATAACGCAACGCAAACTCCCAATTGTAATAAAACGTACCTAACAAATCAAAGAACAGGCTATACACGGCATCCTTGTCACCATCGGGAACGGAATACATGATATCATCCATCATACGGATATCATCACTAAACCTGGCATTCTTTGTCGTATAACGCCACAAACCGCCAACAGCAAGTATCTTGGCGTGTTCATAAACATGACCGTCAATGGAATATACATCACAAACGTAATCATTAAACCAATCCTCATTGTCCAGCACACCACTAACAGGACTTGCCGACAAAATCATATTAACAAACACACCAAAATGACAATACTGCTCTATCTTACCCGAATCATTGTCAAACTCAACCTTGAAAGCATCCTTGCCGCTCTCATTAATACTGGAAACCATGTCACTTACGTAAAGCGTCTTTAACCACTGGCTGAAATTATACCTTTTCAAACCAGCCCTGTTACGAGCTTCATTTATCGCACACTGGGTATCAGACACACATACATACCAATCAGAAGTAACACGAATACTTCTATCAAATAAAACAATCTCTTTATTATCCATATACAATAAAATTTTTCAGCAAAAATACATATTAAAGTAATATGGCAAAAATAATAACAGTTAAACAATATTAAATCCGCACATTATCTGATAGCTTAAATAGTGCTTCCTCATCGGTGAATAGAGGTGCTTCGTTGCCATAAATAGCGTTCATCTCGTCTGCAAACTGCATTGCTTCACGGTTAAACTCTTCGGAAAGCTCAATTTGGCTCACGGGAGAAAATGACACTAAAAATACTCCACGATCTTCTTTGTACTCCAATTTCACTTGAAGCCAATTATACTTCATAGTCATACTAGACAACCAAGCATACAATTCACTTTTTATACTTCCTCTATTCATGATATCCATAAACAAACCACCCTTAAAACGGCAAATCCTCCTTCATTATATCATCAGCCTGTTGCAGAAGGTATTCGTCAGGATTATACTTCCGTCTTAGGACAATCTGGAACATTCTGTTCCTGTTCTCATCCCACGCGGAAGTGACGGAATAGCCTTCCTGGCGTATCATGTCAACCATCTTTCTCTTGCTGTAAGGTCTTACACCACAGTCAATACAATATGCACTGTATTTCACATACAGGTCACGGTCACGGATAGCCTCAAGTTCAATTCCCCCATCAGCATCATACCCCGAATCGTAAAGATACGACAGGACACTGTTGGAATCACGTCTTGCGTTCTCCGTAACGGATTCTATCGTATAACTTCTCGTAAACTCACCCTTGTTCTTCACAAACCGTCTTGCACCCTCTATTATCCAGTTGATAATGGCAGCCGATTCCTTTGACAGCTTCAACGGAAGCGACCTGTCTTGCTCCGATTCCTTGAACACACGATAAAACGGAATGACAAGGGAGCGTCTGAAATGACCGTAAGTCTGGTCCGAAACAGAAGGCATCTTGTTAAGATTGGCCATGAAAGGCGGCATCATGTCGGCAAGGAAAGGCTCACCGAACGGAAGGCGTGCCATAGTAGGCTCACCGGATATGAACTTCTTATACTTGCCACCGCTCACATCCTTCCCACCCATCTCGGAAGCGTAGTTGAGCAGCTTGCCGTTTATCATAGCTATATTGTACTCGCAAGTAGACTTGTCACCCGACAGGTCAGCCATCTCCATATAAGAAACATTATCCTTCCCTAGCGCGTTGACAACAGCGTCAAAGAACACCGACTTACCGTTACTACCACAACCGAGAAGGTAACACATCTTCTCCATCTTGATCTTCTTCCTGTCAACAAAGGCACACCCCACAAACTCCTGCAAGGCATCCTGGGTGTCCTTCACAGGAATCACATCGTCCAGGAACTTCTCCCACAACGGGCTGCGCGCCAACGGGTCATAATTGATATTGATACGTATGCACGATTCTATCATGGGCGAGAAATCGAACGTTTCCATCGTTTCCGTGTCAAGGACACAATTGTCAAACGTGATGAAGTTACGCTTCGGATTGAATATCTCATGCGTCACGTTCTTTACGATGGTACGGTAGAACCGCTCGCTCGTGTCGGTCATGTACAGTTCGCTAAGACCGTTTATGCGGCACAAATCCATGCACAGGCGCATCAGATCCTCCTTCATCATGGGAACGAATATCTTACCGTCAAAAGCCATGATAGAGCCGCTCCTGTGACGTCTGAAATTGCACTCCCTGCACGCATCGGCTATGTCCATCTCAACCATAGCGGATATGGAACGTTTCCACTCGCCTTCATCCCTGGCTTTACGGAAGCCTCGACCACCGCCCTTGTCCGCCAGCTTTCCCATAACGGAATCAAGGATGTATTCATAAGAAGCCTTTGCAGATTCAGCGACAGTCATTTTCCCCTCCTTTCTCTACCGATTCTACCGATTTCTCCCGGTCCACAACCTTCCCGAACATCACAACGGGATACAGGTCATAATCGTCTGTTGATATATCAGGGCGTGCGTCCATATCGTCAAGCGAAGAGTACACGTCCGCGATGTGTTCCAGTTTCCTGCACACGATGGAATCACGTCTTATCCCGTAATACTCTATAAGGTCAGCCATGTACTGTATGGTGATATCCTTGAACCATGTGAACGCATCGTCACGTGTCTTTGCCCCGTCACAGCAGGTATTGAACGTGTACCCGAAACGCCTCATCTTCACGAAATAGCTGTTCCGCCACAGCGATACCGACTTGTCCATCTCGTTCCCTGCGTTACGTATGGCGGTAAGAATTCTTGCCTGGCTTCCGCGAGCACCGTGAAACGCGAACTGCCGAAGGCTTCCCGTTCGCCCCGGTCCCATCCACCATATCCACATCGGGCACGAATCTTAGATCATCCACGCTCCTTCCGCCCACAACGGACGTGTCATGCCGCATGAGATAGTCGGCATCCACGATATGCCCGTACTGTCTTACCTGGTCCTCGCACCACGAAGCGAATCTCCTTAACGACCGCTTCCACTCGGAAGGAAGCACATACCCGTACCTTGCACATATCTCGGCTATACGCTTCCTCTCCTTCTCCCATTTGCCCTTCATCTTCCTCTCGTACTCCAGCACCTCACCCTCCACGCTGACACCAGCTACCTGTGCAGCCATAGACCTTGCAGTTAAAGGTACGGGCACGCGCCTGATGAATGACGCTTCCGACACAAGAACCGTCCTAGTACCGTCCTTCAACGGCTCATCAAGTTTGAGGAAACACTGTCTGTCCGCAACGTTAACGAGCGTAACCCACCCGAACAGCCGTGTCTGAACCCTCATTCCCTTGTACCAACGTTCCCTGTCGGGCATTGCATCGGACAGGCATACGACACGCCTTGATTCGGGCAACCTAAGTTTAATCTCTATTTCTTCTTCCATATTTTACCTGATTTTACCTGCAAATATAGCGCAAAAAACAATACGAAAACAATTAGTTAAATTAATTAACTACAAATGTTTACGTGATTAACAAATGCGTGTCAAGGAAGATAGTTTATCTTTCTTTACACAAGATTTTTTACTTTCACGTCCACATTATGATTTGAATAGGAAAAGTAAAAAATGTTGATTGTTGTTATTTTTTATTTTTGTCATAATTTTTCTCATTTTAGTTAAAATGATTTAACTATAATTTTTTATTTACATATTATTTTTTACGTTAAGAAATGTAAAATTGACTTAATTTAACATAAAATAAAAAATCTCAACACCGATAGTTGCATATGCAATTAATTGATTCGGGAAAATTCGTAAAAAACCTACGAAATTCGTTGTTTTTTCGTAGACTTCGTAAACTCTTCGTTTTTCAACACTTGTCAAAAAACTCGCGCAAATTAGAGGATAAGTTACTGAAAACAAGCTGTTTAGCCTTGTCAAAAAAAATTGAATCGTAAATCTTTGAAAATCTACTCTCTATTAATTTGCATATTAAATGTTAAAAGTAATATATATTTACAACACATATATACACGTACACGATACATACTCTATTACAATACATATACATACACATACATACATAACACATACACATACATACACCAAAACTGCATACGTAATTTAGTATAGATACATATCAAAACGACGAAATCAACGAAGAATACTGTAAACCAATAACTTATACTGCAAAAAAAGACATAAAAAATGCAACCACACCTACGAAACACACCAAAAAACCTACGATTTTCGTAACTTTTTATGTAAAGATTTATCCGATTTTGTTGAAAACTACCGAAAATACACCTCCAAACCGCAAAATCAGCCATACAGGCAAAATTTGGGGAAAAAAATTTTCAGAAAAAAAATTTATCGGAAGCGACACACCCACCGCGAAACCTCCACAAAGGGGGGGTATGGCACTGATTTACAGGTAATTACACACGTTTATCTACCACGTTTCTCAATGTTTGTAAATAAAAATAAATTCTTTTCTACGAGAATTGAATTTCAAAATATTTACAAATAAAATATCTTGACAAATCAACTTTTTTGCGAATTTGTAACTTCCTCATTATCAGACACTTACAAACAAATTTAACACAAATTAACATTGAAAAATCTTGAAATTAAACATAATATTAGGCTAAAACGTGTCTTGCATGGTCGGATCTATTAATATTATGCAATATTAATTTAAAATATGTATATAAACTGTATTAATTTTGGAAAAAACGGACTTAATTTATAATGAATGTTAACAAAATATACAACCTAATCAAAAACGCTGTATGTTTGCAGTGTCAGAAGGACAAAGCGCTATATGACGTATTGAAACAGCTTGCTATAGTGACAGTATAGTACAGATCCGCAAACCAGGGAATAAGCGGAATATAAACAGCGGTATTGTTAGCCACGATGCAGAGGCACGAGTTTTACTTGATAATGGAGATAGTAACTTAGTGCGATATGCGATTAACATCCCTAATATAATATAATGTGTGTGCATATACATAAGCCTTAATACGGATCAGTTAATATAAGCCGTAAAAACATACGATACGCACATATTGTAATGTAGCTGCCATTGGTGTACATTGGTAACGGTTACAAGCCCGTATTAATACAGAGTACAATTTAAAACATTATATATTATGAAAACGGATAAAGAATACAAACTAACTGTGGAATACCGTAATGGGCAAAGGTACTGTTATTACGGAAAACGAAAAAAACAAGCTATAGCCGAATTTAAGCGTAATTTCGGTAACTTTAGAAATTTTGTCAAGAAAGAATGGGAAATAATTATTAACAATTAAATATTACAATTATGGAAAGATACGATTATTTGGAAGCGGTTAAAGAGGATGTTTTGAACTATATCAACGAAAACAATATAGTAGTAACCTCCGAAAATAGGGACGAAGTGGAACAGGATCTTAATGATACACTGTTTACATGTGATAGCGTAACGGGGAACGCATCAGGATCTTATACCTTTAACGCGTGGACGGCTGAGGAATACCTATGTCACAATTGGGATCTGTTAGGGGAAGCGTTAACGGAATTCGGGTGTGATATGAGTTACTTGGAACGTGGTGCGGAATCATGCGACGTAACTATACGATGTTATCTGTTAGGCCAAGCAATTTCAGAAGTATTAAACGAAGTTAAAACAGAAGAAGAATAATAAAACGCGCATACAGGGGTAAATAAGCCCCTGTACCGAAAGATCTTCAGTAAATTAAAGGAATTGAGTTATGAAAACAACAAGGAAAGAAATATATCGTATTTATGGCAAAGAAAATGTAATATTATTAGGATATTGCGAAATACAGTACATACAAAATTACCTTACAAAAGTCGGACACACCGAACGTGTAGAAGGATGGGCCGCCGATATATTTGAATTACCTGCACCTTATAATAATATAGCTATTTGCACAGGATATGTACCATTTGGGACGAAAAACAAAAATGCGCGCAAAGTGTGCGAACGGTGGGAAAAATTGTATTATAATTACGATTTTAGTCAACGCAAAAAAATGATTAAGCGTTTTGCACGTGAATTAAGTAAAATAATAAACAATTAAATTAAAATAACAATGAGAACGTTTTTTGCACAAGTTGAAACACGGTACTGGGCAATTTTTAATTGCCCGTTTACCCCGGCACATGTTGCCAAGGTTTTTGGCGGTTATATGTGTTTTGAGAGTGATAATGATTATAGAGTTTGGAAAAATCAAAAGTAAATAACTATGATCGAAACATTAATACTATTAGGTTGCCTGTATCTATCAATACGGGTAACCGATTACATAGAGAACCAAAACAAACAATAACAATTTTAAAACGTAACATTATGGAAAGAAGAAACGACATACCTAATTTACTTGCAATGTATATACGTAATACAAGTGAGATATACAATATAACATCACGGCTGCAAGATTGTCTAATTAAAAAAATAAACAATGGCGTACAACCACAATTAGAATACCTTGCAAATTGCAGTAAAATGAAATCCATAATCAGAGAGGCCGCCAAACTGTTATACAAGTACGACGGAATAACACCCACCAAACAGGAAAAACAGGAAGCGGCCCGGGAACATGCCGAATATATTTTAGAATGTGTGCAATACTCCATCCAAAAACGCCAATAGAGGCAAAATAAAACCTTCTATTGGAAAATACTCAACAAACCAATATTCTAAAAACATTATGATACAATTTACTATTGACAGTTTTAGCGGCGGTATATCAGGCCGCCGGTATAAATCAATCAATGAAGCTATACAAGACGGTGGCTACTCTGTTTGGTGTAATGAAAAAATTAAACTAGCTTTCAATTTTGGGAACGGCACGGAAAAAGATTTTAAAAGATATTGCAAAGACAACAAATGTAAGATTATAAGTGAAAACGAATTTTACAAAGAACTATATTCTTTGCCGTTAAACGAACAAAAAACACACATTCAATTTATTCGGGAACAATTAACCATTATAATGACATATGAAAAAGAAATACGCCCAAGACCAATTACAGGAAGCAATATTTAAATGAATAGTATTATGGGAAAACAAAACTTACAAAAAGAATTATATCCTATCCTTGAAAACGAAAGTATTAAGATAGGAACGTTTAAAGCTAACAGAAGTATTGATACATTGGATCTTATCAAGGAAAATATCAAGTTTTGGAAAAGCTATGACGGGCACAAGTTACCCGAAAAACAGGTTAAACGAGCGTATTATAACGGCACCAGGACACAAAACATAGTCAAACTGTACAGAGATACTCCTGAATTGATTAAGTTTGTAAGAGAGCACGCAAACGACTATAATACGTTAAATCGAAAGGACGTACCGAGCTGTATAACTATTGATCGTAGGCGGAGTGAACGTTATTTTTCCGTATATATCGAAAAGTTTGGGAACGTGCGTTTTGATGAAGTGTTAAGAGTTTTCCCGTTACTTCCCAAATCATATTTGAACGAATAATGAAAGTGATTAAAGTAATTAGAGTTTTAAAGAGAATACTAACCGATTCAGATATTATAGACCTGTACGGTATGTATTGTGAGTTTTACAAAAATATACAATAATATGAAACGCGAAGAATTAGACAACATTTTGCGCAACTTGTTAGTTGCCGGGAACATTGTAACCGTACCGTTTGAACAAATGAGAGAGATACGCAAGGAATTAGACCGATTTGTTAAGCCTATACAGATAGAGATCATTAAGAGTGACTTTGAAACGGTTTCATTTAGGGAATTAAGATAAATAGGATTGCCCGGTATGGAGAACAACGAACAGAGCGATACTATTACCGGGTGAAATTTTTGAATTAAAAACATACGATTATGACACATAAAGAAATAGAAAACGAACTTGGCTGGTGGGGAGATATTATCAGAGAAAACCCAGATAGATACGCTTATGTTAGGCAACATTGTTCTAATAATGTTTGCGATTTAAAGCCAATAACTTATAGTGCTTTGTGGAATTTGTTGCTGCATTCTGAGGCGAATGATCTTTATTACTACAATGAAAATCATGCGATAGACGAAACGTGTGTGTTTTATGAGTTCTACTATGATCTCGGTTTTGAACTTCCAGAAGATAGAGGTCTTGATATGAATTATTATCCACATATTTGTATTGAACTGAATGACAATGATGGATATGAGGGAGATGTTGATATTTTCATGTTGGACGAATGGGATGCTTCCGAAGATATGACGGATGAGGATAAAGAACGATTTGATGCAATACGAAAAAAATATCCTATTACATTGATTAATAATTTAAGCGATTTGAACGATTTGAAATAATGAGAACTAACAATAAACAATACATCCTGGAAGGACGGAAATGGGATGTGATAGAGAGTGTTGACGGATATTTTTCCGGGGAAAAGAACGGAGTAATCATACAAGGAACGACAATGAGTGATCTGTATGAAAAATGTAAATCTTTTGATATAGCTTCGGTTATGGAGAAAATTAAGACGGGTGTAGAACTGAACGACTGGGAAAAACGATTAATAAAAGTTAATAAAAAGTTGTTGGAAAACCAATAAACTATATCTTTGCCGTATGAGAAAGAAATACGTGGCATATTATAAAGGCTGTACAATAGAGGTCACAGGAGAAAAAGACTTTATGTACCGAATAGTAAAGAGAGGTCCAAAAGGTGAACGGATGGATCTCTTTGTTGATATGTTTTATAAGTCCACATCTGATGCGCTAAAGGGTGCAATGAGGTGGGTGGATAATAATGTTAGAAAGGAGTGAATTTATGCTTTTTGGAATTGTTTTTGCTATGATAATGAAGGCTATATGTGGAAATATGTTGGACGATTGATATTTGTTGTTGTATGGCTTATTGTGTTACAGATTTTATCGGAATGTTAATTATGAAATATTTAAGAATACATTTGATTATATGGTGTTTGCCTTGTATAATATATACACTATTCGAGATTTTAGTATTTTTGATGTACAATATCATCTTTTTTTTATGGGAGTTTAAGTTTGTTAAATGGAGTTCCATGCGTTTTGCCGAATATACATGGAACGGTACTCCTTATGTAGACCGAACTCCTTGGGATACTTTTAAAAGGCATTATTCAGTTATATTATAATTTAAAGAAAAATGATAATAGGGATGTAGTATTCATAAAAACAATATAAAAGCTATGAATAAAGAAGAATTTAAATCAAAGAAAGAAATTATCAATTCAAAAATAAATGAATTGAATAACGAAATCATAAAACTAGAGAAGGAGTATATTGAATCCAATATGAAGTATCCTATCGGAAGCAAGGTATGTATTACTACTCTTGCATCCACATATACAAGATTAGATAACTTAGAAAGTGTTACTGTCCCCGAAATAAAACAATACGCTTATGTTAAAGATTATATAATTGATTTTTTTGATAACATTGAACCACAGTTTAGAAGGGTGAAGAAAGATGGTACTATGTCGGAGGTGAATTTGTTTGTTAGTCTTATGAATAATACTACGATAGAACTAGTAACAGAGTAATTATTATGGCAAAAATAATGAATTTAGGGACGCATTGTAGTGAGTGTATCCACTATCAAGGTATCCGTTCGTTTATGTATTGTATGGCTTTACAAAAGAGAATAACAGCAAGGAAAACTCCTAAGTATTGTAAACATTATAAAACGTATAAAATGATACGGTTATGAATAAGGTGGAAGTAGGAACCCTTGACGGACACGAACTGTTTGAATACAGGGGTATAATCTATGAAGTATTATACAAGACGGATTATTGTGTCCGTTGCCAATACCCTAACGACAAATACCGTTACGGAGATAAATGGGAATATCTATATACCGAATTTAGTTTATGGACAAAAGTGAATAAATTATGAAAACACTGGTTTTTGATGTAATGCTTGACGAGCGGTTTATACATACGTTCAGATACCAATATTGCCCATTGTTCCCGATAGACGAACAGGAACTAGAGAAGTTTGTTACCGACAGACTTCCTACATTAAAAGGAAAGGATTTTAAAATTGTATTTTGATTATGAAACAGACAGTAGAAGAAGCAGCAAAAGAATATTACGAAAGATATAAAATTCATTTGGCAAAAGACATATTTAGACCGAGAATAATAGACGTATTTAAATCTGGTGCAGAATGGCAGTCAAAACAATCGCCTTGGATAAGCGTTAAGGAACGGTTGCCGGAAGAGGATGGATATTACTTTGTTACTGATGGTGATGTTGTTGAGAAAGTTTATTTCTTTAAAAAATGGAATAAGTTTACATCAACTAGGGATTATCCTCACCTGTTCTACAATGAAGGCGTAATAAAAGCATGGCTTCACATCCCGTCTTTCGATGAAATACTTGAAGCTAACAGGGATGTGCTTGAACGAATTAAAGAGAAAGGAGATTGACTATGGAAATAAAGAACGTAGGACAACTTAGAAAAATCATAGAGAACCTTCCCGATGATTTTGAAATCGAGATGCGTATCAGACGCAAATTGACGGATGAAGAATTGAAAAATTGCAGATACCATTATCCTTACGATACAGAGTATTTAACTTTGGAATTTGATGATGTAGGCATGTCTAGCAAAGTATTGTGCTTGGGTGTAACTTCTAATGAATGAACGGTATGAAAGTAAATAACGGAATAATAATAGATGGGGTGTTGCATGAATTAGTATTAATGCGGAATAGTGCACCATGTGACAATTGTAGTCTACAAGAACAATGTAGAACAGATCGTTCCTTGTGTACGGTAATTGCTGGATATTATAACTCTGATGAACGTTTTATTAATCGTGGAGAAGTAACGGATATTAAGATAGATAAGGAGGAATAACTATGACCGAAGAACTTGTAACATTGGAAACAGCGAAACTGCTGAAAGAGAAAGGGATGTTTACAGATATAGAATTTCCTCCACAATCCATTGCACAAAAGTGGCTTCGTGACACTAAATGCCTCCATATTGAAATAGGCTATATGTATGGAGATTATTGGCTTTACGATATTCTTACAATACCTACCCATGACTTGATAGGATTGTCTGACAGACCTATTGTCCGTTATAATACCTACGAGGAAGCACTGGAAGCTGGAATACAAGAAGCATTAAAACTTATATGATTATGGAAATAGCAGAATTAATATTTAAGGTATTAAGGAACAAATTGACACCATTACAAATAGTTATAACAAATGGTTATACTTGTTCCATATTTCAAGTTGCTAAGATAACAAAAAAGGGAGTGTGGTTATGCTCCCTTTTTTTTTTAAAACCATTTTCCGCTTAATTATTGATGAAGTGTGAATTATTTCTAAATGTTAATAATAAGATAAGATATAACGAATTAAGACCTAAGTTGAACGAGAAAAAATATTGATTATGAAAACAATTATATTTACAATTATATGTATTATCGCCCTATTATGGGTTGGCGATCTAACAATTACATTTAAGCCGTTTTCC
>OGJI01003574.1_pt1 | contig 11643 bp, 13 predicted proteins | sample 1572031 | NCBI WGS metagenome assembly OGJI01 (sample SAMEA2582119, study PRJEB24529) | metagenome | biome: Human gut stool | place: China | collected 2011
TACACTCTTTCCCTACACGACGCTCTTCCGATCTGCGGCACCTGCGTGGGAGCGATCCTTGCGATCATCCTTTCCTGCGGTATTCTGGAGACACAGCTCATTGCACTTGCGTTCGGACTTGCCTCCGTATTTTTTACGTTAAAGATCGCAGGAAAAAATGAGAACCGCCAGGTGGTCTATCTTGTGCTGGCAGGCGTGATCGCCTCCTCCCTGTTTAACGCCATCGGCTCTCTGCTGAAATATACGGCCGACCCACAGGACAAGCTTCCGGAAATTACTTACTGGCTGATGGGCAGCTTCACAAGCGCCACTTATAAAAAATTGCTGATCGGTTCTCCGCTCATTCTCATTGGAATCGTCGTCATCTATCTGCTCCGATGGAGACTGAATATTTTATCCTTAAGCGAGGATGAAGCGAAAGCCAGCGGCATCAACTTAAAACGGACACAGATGATATTCATCCTGGCGTCGACAGTCATTACCGCCTCGGCGGTATCCATGTGCGGTCAGGTCGGCTGGATCGGTCTCTTAGTCCCGCACTGCGCCAGAATGCTTGTCGGAAGCAACAACCGTTATGTGGTTCCCATCAGCTTAAGTCTCGGTGCAAGCTTTATGATTCTGATTGACACACTCTCAAGAACCATCAGCGTCATCGAGCTTCCGCTGTCCATTCTGACCGCCATCATCGGAGCACCGGTCTTTATTTCACTGCTGAATAAGAACAGGAGCAATCTGCAATGATTCTTGAAATAAAAAATGGCTGTTTTGGATATCCCAAACAGGATATAATATTACCTGATATCAATCTCTCATTAGAGGAAGGTCATATTTTAGCAATCTTAGGTCCCAACGGTATCGGAAAGACCACACTATTAAAATGCATGATCGGTCTGCTCCCCTGGAGAGAGGGTGCGACTTTTCTGTACGGGCAGGACATCAAAACATTAAAACCAAAGGAATTGTGGAGTAATGTCTCCTACATTCCGCAGAGCCACGGTTTTGCTTTTTCCTACACCGGACTGGAAATGGTCATGCTCGGCCGCTGTTCGCATCTTGGCGTTTTTGAACAGCCCGGCAGACGGGAGATTGAGATGGCGGAAGCCATGATGGAGAAAACAGGCATCACGCATCTTGCCAAAAAGGACTGCAACCGCATGAGCGGCGGAGAACTTCAGATGGTACTGATTGCGCGCGCACTGATCAATGAACCGAAGCTGATCATTCTCGACGAGCCGGAGACAGGTCTTGATTTTCACAATCAGATTCTGGTTCTCAACATGATCGACCGGCTCTCCCACGAGGACGGCATCAGCGCAATCATGAACACGCACTATCCGACCAACGCCATGTCTGTCGCCGACGAGGCTTTTATGATGAATCACAAAGGCACTTTTTTCTACGGCAGCACGGAGAAGGTTCTGACAGAAAAGAATATTTCCGTGTCCTTTGACGTCAATGTGGTTGTCAATGAGTTCAGCCATCATCAGAAAAAAATAAAAAGCATCGTACCTGTCTCCCTGACAGACAAAGCGATGTGACAGAAAGGATCTACTATGTCAGAAGGCGTATTTACCATCGCAGCAAAGCGTCCGATCCGCGAGGAGATGACCATCTCACGAAATACCGGACTCGGCACTTCCAATTCCGCTACCTGGTTTTCCCTGGGCGCAGGCACATCCATCACACCGGAAAGCTACGATACGATGTCCATCTATATCGGAGCCGCCGGCACCGGAACGTTTCTCATCGGTGAACAGCCGGAAACAATGGATCTGCACCCGGATGAGATATTGCTCGTACCGGAGAGAACTCTCTGCGGCGTCAAAACCGGCGAGGGTTGTATCTATACAGAAATTATTACAAAAAAGGAGAACACTATGAACGATCTTGTAACAGCAAAAGAGGTATTGAATCTGAAGGAACTGATCTCTTACGAGGAGGGAAGTATTGCAAACGTGGATATCGTACACAATGATACGATGAAGTTTGTCCTCATGGCATTCGATGAGGGAACCGGACTGACACCGCACCGCGCACCGGGCAACGCAATCCTGACCGCGCTTGAGGGTACAGCTGTCATCGGATACGAGGGTACCGACTACACCTTAAACGCAGGCGAGAGCTTCCGTTTTGAGAAGAACGGTCTGCACAGCGTAACCGCAAAGGGACGCTTCAAAATGTCTCTGCTGCTTGTTCTGGAATAAGACCGGAAGAAAAAAGAGCCGAAAGGCTCTTTTTTGTTGCAGGAAAATGACCCGCTACATTTCTTCTAATGTGTGATACTGTCGGATTGCTGTCTCGTAGAGGTTGTTTCCCTCGCGGTCGATCACGACGATGACCGGAAAATCTTTTACCTCGATCTTGCGGATTGCCTCCGCTCCGAGATCCTCATAGCATACAATCTCAGATTTTGTGATGCATTTGGAAAGCAGTGCGCCGGCTCCGCCGATGGCTGCAAAATAGACGGCGTGGTTGCGGATCACCGCATCAATCACTTCTTTTGAGCGCTTTCCTTTTCCAATCATTGCCTTTTCACCGAGATCCAACAGTCTCGGCGCATACTTATCCATGCGGGTGGCTGTGGTCGGTCCGGCAGATCCGATCGGACACCCATCCCTGGCGGGAGATGGTCCCATATAATAGATCGTTGCATCCCTGATGTCAATCGGAAGCTCCTCGCCCCGGTCCAGCGCCTCGATCATGCGCTTATGTGCCGCATCGCGCGCCACATACATTGTTCCTGTCAGATAGACATAGTCCCCGGCTTTTAAATCTCTGGTAACCTCTTCCGTAATTGGTGTTGTAATATGTTTATCCATATCTTTCCCTCTCATCATCCTGCTTATCAACATTTCATTTTCTGTTTGTGGAAAACCTAGCATATTTTCTGTTACAGTGTTCTTACAACGTGCCGGTTCACGTGGCAGCAGATATTAACAGCCACCGGAAGTCCCGCAATGTGCGTCGGATAGGTATTGATGTTCACTGCAAGTGCCGTCGTCGTTCCTCCGAGTCCTCCCGGTCCGATTCCAAGCTGATTAATCTTTGAGAGCATCTCTTCCTCGAGATCTTTGACATAGGGGATATCGGAATGTTCATCGACCGGTCTCGTCAGCGCCTGTTTGGCGAGAAGCGCACATTTTTCAAATGTACCTCCTATGCCGACTCCGACGACCATCGGCGGACATGCATTCGGTCCCGCATCCTTCACAGCGGTAATGATCGCATGCTTGACCAAATCCTTTCGGCGCCATGGTGATTTTTACCTGATCGCCCGGCACGATGGAATAATGAATGACTGCCGGCGTGTTATCTTTTGTGTTTTCACGGATCAGTGGATCGCCGACCACGGATTTGCGCAGGAATCCCTCTGTGTATCCCTGACGGACGCCCTCGTTGACGGCATCTTCAATCGCTGTGCCCTCAAAGTGGACGTCCTGTCCGACTTCCAGAAAGATCACTGCCATTCCGGTGTCCTGACAGATCGGAATCATCTCCTCGTCCGCAATCTTTAAGTTGTTCTGCAGCTGATGTAAAATCTTTTTTCCGAGTTCAGACTGTTCGGTGTCAGCGACACGCTTCATTGCCGCATCCATATCCGCGGACAGGTAATGATTTGCCTGTATACACATTTCTTTGATATTTTTTGTAATCTCATCTGTTTGAATTGTTCTTATCATACCGTTCTTCCTCTCCCTGTCTGCTGTGTATGTGGCGTTAGGATGCCTGATCTTTTTTGTTTTCGTCTTTCTTTTTAATATTAAAGTGGATCTTGAATTTTTCCAGCGTCTCGTTGTTATCCCGCGACTTCATATCCGGGAAGGCTTTCATCAGACGTTGAAAACCAAAGCTTTTCTCTTCGTACAGCTTCTCGTAGCGCTCCATAAGCTCTGCGCGCTCCCGCTTCTTCTCCTCGAGTGCAAGCTCCCGCTCGCGTTTTTTCTCTTCCCGGGAAGCTGCATAATTCTCTGCCTTCTCCGCAAGCTTATCCTTCGCCGCTCCTGTCGTCTCCGCGATCTTCATCTTCGCTGTCTGCGGCAGCTCAGAAATATTTTCCTTCGTCTCGCTGATCTTATCCATCAGCTCCACATGTGTTTCCTGGAATTTCTCGGATTTTTCAATAACGTCTGTCACATTTTCATAGATATTTTCGCCGATCTCATCGGACAGCCGGTGGATAGATGCCGCCATCTCATCCATGACCTTTAAGCGTTTATTGAATTTCAGAATCGTCGTCACCGTGATGATGCAGTCTGCCGCGAACACGCACATGATAATACTGAGCAGCACTACGCCAAGCACGAACGGAATAAAGCGGATGGCGGCATAGATGATCGGATGAATGATATCCATGATAAAGGTACATGCCAGTCCCCAGTAGATTGAAAACTTCAGGCAGACGTAACCTTTGATGTTGAATGGTTTGTCAGAATAGTCCCACCACTTGTTGTGAAATACTTTTTCCAGAATATAACCCGTAATGTACTCCAGCACAGAGGTGAGAAGAAAAGATCCTGCAAACAGGATCAGCAGATTTTCTTTCAGAGGTGTCAGGATGGCAACCACAATCACCACGCCGCACCCGTAGATCGGACAGTACGGACCGTTTAAAAATCCACGGTTCACGAACTTTCCGGTATCGAGTGCAGCGTAAGATACCTCGGTACACCAACCGATAAATGCATAGATAATAAAAATCCAGACCAGTTCATAAAAATTCTGCGGCCTAATCATTCTCCTTTGTCCAATGCCTTTTCCACGTACTCATAAGAATCATTATAGTCCATTGAATTTTATGAAACAATCCTTTACTATCCGATTTCTCCGTGTTTTTCGTAATTTGTTACCTTTGTGACTTTATTTTTCTCATCCACGAAGAGCACTGTCGGACGAAGCTCTGATGCTTCCTCCGGCGTCACCTGCGCGTATGCCATCAGAATAATCTTGTCGCCGGTCTGCACCATGCGTGCCGCCGCACCGTTTAAGCACATTACGCCGCTGCCGCGCTCCCCGGCAATCGTGTAGGTCTCAAAGCGGGAGCCGTTGTTGACGTCCACGATCTGTACCTTCTCGTATTCCAGGATTCCCGCCTGCTCCAGCAGATCCATATCCACGGTAATGCTCCCAACGTAGTCTAATTCCGCTTGTGTTACTGTTGCGCGGTGTATTTTTGCTTTCAACATTGTAATTGTCATCGCCTAGTTCTCCAATTCATACATAAAATTATCGATCAGTCTTGTCTTTCCGATATAGACCGCTATCGCGGCAAGGATTCCTCTGTCGATCTTCTCTACCTGCTGCATCGTATCAAGATCTACGATTTTTACATAATCAATCTTTGCAAGAGGCTCTTTTTCGATCTCCGCTGTCATTGCGGCAAGAATCTTTTTGCAGTCGCGCTCTCCCTTTTCCACCATCTCTTTTCCGAGGAAAATGGAACGGCTTAACACGAGCGCTGCCTCCCGCTCCTCTATAGACAGATAGGTGTTGCGGGAACTTTTTGCAAGTCCGTCCGCTTCACGGATGATCGGACAGCCGGTAATCGTAAGCGGCATGTTCAGATCTTTCACCATTCTCTTGATGACCGCGAGCTGCTGCGCGTCTTTCTGTCCGAAATATGCGCGATCCGGCGTCACAATATTGAAAAGCTTTGTCACAACCGTGCATACGCCGCGGAAGTGTACCGGTCTGCTGAGTCCGCAAAGCTCCTTGGTCAGCACATCCATATCCACATAAGAATAAAACTGATCCCCGTACATCTCCTCCGGTGTCGGATGGAAAATGAGATCCACACCGTGCTCCTCACAGAGCTTCGCATCATGTTCCAGATCTCTCGGATAGCTTGCGAGATCCTCCGTCGGCCCAAACTGCATCGGATTGACAAAAATGCTCACAACGATCTTGTCATTCTCTCCGGCTGCATCGATCAGGCTCATATGTCCCTCATGCAGGTAGCCCATGGTCGGCACAAACCCAATGCTCTGTCCTTCCTTTTTCCACTCCTTCACCTGTGCTCTTACTTCTTCTATGGTTGATACGATTTTCATAATCTGCTCCTTTCGGCATGATCTGTCATTTAGTATAACTTTTCAATCACTGAGTCATCGATCTTAAAGCAATGTTCCTCGCCCGGAAATGTTCCCTCTTTTGTCTCTTTGATATATGCTTTGACGCCCTCGCGCATTACTTCTCCTACGTTTGCAAATACTTTTACAAATTTCGGACGGAAATCACCATACATGGCGAGCAGATCCTGGTAGACGAGCACCTGTCCGTCACAGCCTGCTCCCGCACCGATACCGATGGTCGGAATCGTAAGTTCCTCTGATATCTTAGCTGCCAGTTTCGCCGGCACACACTCCATCACGACCATGCATGCACCTGCCGCTTCCACTGCTTTTGCATCAGCCAGAAGCTTTTTCGCTGCCTCCACATCTTTTCCCTGCACTTTGAATCCACCGAATGCATTGACAGACTGGGGGGTCAATCCGATGTGCGCCACAACCGGAATGGATGCCTTCACGATCGCCTCGATGTGAGGTGCAAATTCCACACCACCCTCCAGCTTTACCGCATTCGCGCGGCCTTCCTTCATCAGTCTTCCGGCATTGACCACTGCGTCGTACACGGATGTCTGGTAGGACATAAACGGCATATCCGCAACTACAAATGCATTTTTTGCACCGCGTGAAACCGCTGCCGTGTGATGAATCATATCTTCCATGGTCACAGAGAGCGTATCCTCATATCCGAGCATTACCATTCCCAATGAATCCCCGACGAGGATCGTGTTGACACCGGCTTCATCCATGATCTTTGCCGTCGTGTAATCATAAGCCGTCACCATGACGATCTTATCGTGTTCTTCCTTCTGCTTCTGTAACGTCAATACTGTGTTTTTCATGTTTCCCTCCACTTTTCCTGCGCCCCAGGCGCATAGACTGTGTTTTCCTGTTCACACTGTTTCCGCGCATTCCGCGCCCGGGCTGTGTTCCCCGTTTCTGCACAATTTTCTCATCTCCGTGTAATCACGATCCGGATGCTTGCTCTGTGCGAGATCTGTGAGATATTCGGCACAGGAAGTATATATTTTCCGCTGTTTTACATTTAACGCGGAAATATGTTTTTCTACGGTCGCACAGTCATTTCTCTCCAGCGGGCCTGTGAGAGACTGCACGCATCCCTGTGTCAGAATGTGATCCAGATTTCCCTTTGCAAGTGCATAGAGCTCGCTTCGCGCTTCCTCCTGTGCGAATCCGCAGTCGAGAAGCAGCTGCTCGGACATGGAAAATAAGGCAGTCATATAGTTGGATGAGATTGCTGCCGCCGCGTGATATTTGATTTTGTCTTCTTTGGAAATGATACGGGTACGATTGCCCATGGAATGGAAAAATGTCTCCAGATCCTTCACATAGGAGGAGTCTCCCTCGAGTGTGAACAATACGCCGGATAATTCTCTCCATGCATTTTCTTTGCTGCTGATTGCAGCAAGAGGATGTACGGAACATACATGACAGTTCATGCTGTCCCAGTCTGAAAAGATGTCTGAACTGTAAAGACCGCTGCAATGACCGATCACTTTGCCGGATACATAAGGCTTTGCCTGCTGCCACACTTCCGCGATGGCAGAATCCGGTACAGTAAATAGAATCATGCCGCAACTGCTGATGATTTCTTCTAAACTTTCATAACAGGTTGTCTGTGTAAATGCTGCTGCCCATGCAGCAGGCTGTAATAACCTCCTACGTTCCTGCCCTTTTCTTTAAAATATTTGCCAAGTGACACGCCGACCTTGCCGGCACCAATAAAACCGATCTGCATACGTTCGGTCTGTACACCATTCAATGAAATACAAACGCCTCCTCCCGGAAGCAGTATGCGGCACCTCTCCTGTGAAATCATGGTCTCCTCGATCCACGTCCCGTCGGAAACTGGCGGTCTAAGGTTCGTTCTCTTTTCTTCTACGGTATCATTTCCGCGCTGCGGAATATCATCCGTGATTTACTATAACACCTGGTATTTCAAATGTAAATAAAGGAATAAGAAAAACCCGCGGTCTTTTGCCCGCGGGTTCCGATACATCTTCGATTTTAGTTATTTCCCTTATAAGACAGGAATTTTACAACTGCAATGATCGGGATCAGACCGGATACACAGCCGATTGCCTGTGTCTCGCTCTCCTGCTTGCCCTCTAACTTTGCATACATCTTAGCGTAGCTGCATCCTAAGAATACAACATTTAATACGATTGTGATGACATTTTCTACCGTGCCGTTTACCGGAATAAACAACAGTGCAAGCGGTAAAATCCACCAGAGCTTGAATACCATTGCCGGAAGTTCAAGGCTTCCAAATAACTTTACCTTCTCGCCTTCCCCCTCTGCTGCTGCATCCGCACATGCATAAAATACACCGTATGGAATCCATGCAAGCCATGCATTTTTGTATCCCAATGCCTTTAATGCCTTCATGTGGGAAACTGCATATAACACATAGCATGCTACCATAACAACAAGACATAACAGAATGACACCGATGCTTGCTCCAAGAATTGCTCCATAAGTACTCATATAACCTGTTCCTCCTTAATAGTAAAATCTCTCTTCACACTCTATCATATATAAAAGGCTATACGATGTCAAATGTATCTTTATATTTTTTTTATATTTTTTATTTTTCTTTTATTTTTAGAAAAATGCTTATTCCTCGTCACTGTCATCCTTGGCATCGTCTTCAGCACGCTTCAACAGCTCATCCATCAGCTCGTCATCCGTCTCGGAATTGTCTGACTGACCGGCTGCTTTCTTCGCATTTTCTGCTGCAAGAGCCGCGCTTGCCGCCTCTTCCTCATCGGTCAGAAGCTCAGAAGTATCGGCTGTCTCAAGCTCCTTATTCTCGCGCACCTTCGCAATGCTTGCCACAGTCACATTCTCGTCCAGATTGATCAGCTTGACACCGGAGGTAATACGTCCAAGAAGTGCCGTATCCGCTACCTTAATGCGGATAATGATACCCTCTGTCGTGATTAACATTATTTCATTGTCATGGTTGACTGCCTTGACACCGACGATATTACCTGTTTTCTCGGTAATCTTGTAGCACTTCACACCCTTACCGCCACGGTTCTGTGTGGTAAACTCGGAGATTAACGTGCACTTTCCGAGACCTTTTTCGGAAACGATCATCAGGGAATCTCCCTGGGATTCCATCTGCATGCCGACGACCTCATCTCCGTCTGTCAGGTTCATACCAATGACGCCCATGGATGTTCTGCCTGTTTTTCTTACGTCTGTCTCTTTAAACCGGATACACTGTCCGTATTTGGTGACAAGGAAAATATCCTGATTATTATCGGTCTTCTTCACCTCGATCAGCTCGTCGTCCTCGCGCAGATTGATGGCTGCAAGACCTGTCTTTCTCACATTTGCATAATCGGTAATCGGTGTCTTCTTCACGATACCTTTCTTTGTCGCCATGAAAAGGAAATGTCCCTCGGTGTACTCCCGTATCGGAATGACCGCAGTAATCTTCTCGCCCGGCTGCAGCTGAAGCAGGTTGATGATTGCGGTACCGCGCGCGGTTCTGCTTGCCTCTGGAATCTCATAAGCCTTCATGCGGTATACACGGCCGGTATTCGTGAAGAACATCAGGTAATGGTGCGATGTCGTCATCAGAAGTTCCTCGATGTAATCGTCATCAATGGTCTCCATTCCCTTGATTCCCTTGCCCCCGCGGTTCTGCGCACGGAAATTGTCAAGGCTCATACGCTTGATATATCCAAGCTTCGTCATGGTAATGACGGTATTGGTAACCGGAATCAAATCCTCCATGGAAATATCATATTCGTCAAACCCGATGGATGTTCTTCTGTCATCCCCGTACTTGTCGGCGATCAGAAGAATCTCCTCACGGATGACGCCGAGCAGCTTTTTCTTGTCGGCAAGAATTGCCTTCAACTCTGTGATGCGCTCCATCAATTCCGCGTATTCGTTCTCCAGCTTCTCGCGTTCCAAACCTGTCAGAGCACGCAGACGCATATCCACGATCGCCTGTGCCTGTACGTCCGTCAGCGCAAAACGCTCCATTAAGCGGTCTTTTGCTTCCTGGGTGTTCTTGCTGCTGCGGATAATGTTGATAACTTCATCGATATTATCAAGTGCTGTTAATAATCCCTGTAAGATATGGGCACGTTCTTCCGCCTTGTTCAGATCATATTTTGTTCTTCTGGTGACAACTTCTTCCTGATGGATCAGGTAATAGTTGAGCATCTCGTAAAGGTTTAAGACCTTCGGCTGGTTGTCAACGAGTGCCAGCATAATAACACCGAACGTATCCTGAAGCTGTGTATGCTTGTACAGAAGGTTCAGCACGACATTTGGGTTCACATCACGGCGGAGTTCGATGCAGATTCTCATACCCTGACGGTCGGACTCATCCCGCAGATCGGTGATGCCGTCGATTTTCTTATCTCTGACAAGCTCCGCAATCTTCTCGATCAGACGTGCCTTGTTTACCATGTACGGAAGCTCCGTCACAACAATACGGTTCTTGCCGTTCTGCATCGGCTCAATGCTGGTCACCGCGCGGACTCTGACTTTTCCGCGTCCGGTACGGTACGCTTCGTTGATTCCGGCGGTTCCGAGAATCGTACCTCCGGTAGGAAAATCCGGTCCCTTGACGATCGTCAAAAGTTCCTCGATATCGGTTCCCCGGTCTTCCAACACCTGGTTATCAATGATCTTTACCACACCGTTAATAACCTCGCGCAGATTGTGAGGCGGAATATTGGTTGCCATTCCGACAGCGATACCTGTCGTACCGTTGACTAACAGGTTCGGAAAACGGGACGGAAGCACTGTAGGCTCTTTTTCCGTCTCATCGAAGTTCGGAACAAAATCAACCGTATCTTTTCCGATGTCCGCAAGCATTTCCATGGAAATCTTGGAAAGTCTTGCCTCGGTGTATCGCATCGCAGCAGCGCCGTCACCATCGACGGAACCGAAGTTTCCGTGTCCGTCGACAAGCGGATAACGGAATGACCAGTCCTGTGCCATATTAACGAGTGCTCCGTAGATTGAGCTGTCGCCGTGCGGATGGTATTTACCCATCGTATCACCGACGATACGCGCACATTTACGGTGCGGCTTGTCCGGTCCGTTGTTCAGCTCGATCATGGAATAGAGGACACGCCTCTGCACCGGCTTCAAACCATCTCTTACATCCGGCAGTGCACGCTGTGCAATGACACTCATGGCATAGTCGATGTAGGAACTTTCCATTGTTTTCTTCAGATCCACATCATGTATCTGGTCAAAAATCTTGTCATCCATAGGATTTTTCTCCATTTCTATCAATTACATACTCTGTACAGTCCGTCTGTCAGATATCAAGATTCTGTACATATTTTGCATTTTCCTCGATAAATTCACGGCGCGGCTCTACCTTGTCTCCCATGAGCGTCGTAAATGTCACATCAATCTCAGAAGAATTCTCTTCATCAATCATGACACGCTTTAAGATACGCTTCTCCGGATCCATGGTCGTCTCCCAGAGCTGCTCGGCATCCATCTCACCAAGTCCTTTGTAACGCTGGATCTTGTTGTTGCCGTCACGGCCGATCTCTGTCAGAATGCTATTTAATTC
>OGJI01003577.1_pt1 | contig 11629 bp, 9 predicted proteins | sample 1572031 | NCBI WGS metagenome assembly OGJI01 (sample SAMEA2582119, study PRJEB24529) | metagenome | biome: Human gut stool | place: China | collected 2011
GTTGACTGCACTCAACTCTACCGAGCAGAACATTAAGGGACTCAGCCTTGGTGCCGATGATTATATTCCCAAGCCCTTCCGGCCGAGAGAACTGATTTCCAGAATGAACAGTGTTCTCCGCCGCTATCACCGTGGCAGCCAGCCGTTGGAATATCATGAACTAAAAGCTGATACTGTACGTGGACTGGTCTATAAAAATAATATGGAACTAACGCTTTCTGCTTTGGAATACCGGCTGCTTTTACTCTTTCTTTCCAACCAAGGCATTGTCCTTACACGAAGCCGGCTCTTAGATGAACTTTGGGATATGGCAGGGGAATTTGTAAATGATAATACCCTTACCGTCTACATCAAAAGGCTCCGGGAAAAAATCGAAGCCGACCCGGCACACCCGGAATATATCAAAACCATCCGCGGACTGGGCTATAAGCTTGGTGACTAATTGAACTGCAGAAAATGACTGTTATAAATATGAGTACCATAATAACCGATGAAAATGTATTTTCCCAAAGGAGTCTATATGAAATTTTTACGCAATCCCGAAATCAAAAAATGCCTGTTTCTGCAACTGCTTGTATGCTTTATCTTTGCAGGCATCGGATTTTATTTTGATACCATCTGTGGTGTAATCATCCTTTTTGCATCACTTATTTTCATTCTTATTTTTATGATTTTCACCAGGAAACGTTACCGGAAGGTGGAATCCTTAAGTCAGCAGTTAGATGCGATGCTGCACAGTAACAGCAGTGGTGATTTCAGCGACTATATGGAAGGAGAACTTGCAATTTTACAAAATGAGCTTGCCAAGCTGACCAGACGCCTTGCGGAACAGAATCAGGCACTTGAAAACGATAAAAAATATCTTGCGGATGCCATGGCTGATATTTCCCATCAGCTCCGCTCTCCCCTTACTTCCATCCGCCTTTTGCTGACTCTCTTAAAAGAGCCGGCTCTTTCCGATGAGAAGCGAAGGGAATCCCTGCGGGAATTATCCATGCTAATTGACCGGATGGACTGGCTCATTGAAACTTTGCTGAAATTATCTTCCATGGACGCAGGAACCATTACTTTTCACCAGACCAAAACCTCTGTCAAAGAACTGCTCTCCACTGCGGCTGCACCTTTGCTTATTCCATTGGAACTACGGTACATCCAGTATCATGAAACCATAGAGCCGAAGGATTTTTCTTTTTCTACGGATTTACGATGGACGGCGGAAGCCCTTGGAAACATCTTAAAGAACTGCATGGAGCACACGCCTTCCGGTGGCAGGATTGATGTTACGGTTACCGACAATCCAATCTATGTTTCTATCGTGATTGAAGATAATGGAAGTGGTTTTCTGCCAGAAGATATTCCGCATCTTTTTGAACGCTTTTACAAAGGAAAAAATGCCACCGGCCAGAGCATTGGCATCGGTCTTTCCCTCTCCCGTATGATTGTTTCCAAAGAAAACGGAACCTTAAAAGCAGAAAACCGTAAAGAAGGCGGTGCACGTTTTATCCTGAAATTCTATAAAAAGTGACAGAACTGTCACTGAAAAGTCATGCTCCTGTCATCCGGGATGCTTATACTTCTCATTAGAATCGCATCAAATGGAAAGGAGTTACTTATGGAAATCTTACGAGCTGAAAATCTTACCAAAATCTATGGAACAGGAGAAAATCAGGTGGTTGCCCTAGACCACGTTTCTTTTTCTGTCAACAAAGGCGAATTTCTCGCTATCATCGGGCCATCCGGTTCCGGCAAATCCACACTGCTTCACATTTTAGGCGGTGTCGATACACCAACCTCCGGCAAAGTCTATATGGAGGGCACTGATGTCTACGCGCAAAAGGAGGAACAGCTTGCCATCTTCCGCAGACGGCAGGTCGGGCTGATTTATCAGTTCTATAATCTGATTCCGGTACTGAATGTCATTGAAAATATGACACTTCCTGTCCGCATGGATGGACGCCCGGTCAACAAAGAGCATTTAAATGAGCTGCTGGAAATTCTCTCTTTAAAAGGGCGGGAAAATCATCTTCCAAACCAGCTTTCCGGTGGTCAGCAGCAGCGTGTCTACATCGGCCGTGCTTTAATGAACGCTCCTGCTGTGGTTTTAGCCGATGAGCCTACCGGAAACTTAGATTCCAAAAACAGCCAGGAAATTGTGGAACTCTTAAAATATTCCAACCAGAAATTTAACCAGACCTTAATTGTCATTACCCATGATGAAAACATTGCCCTTCAGGCAGACCGCATCATTGCCATTGAAGACGGCAAAATTACACGGGATGAGGTGATTCGTGCATGAATATCTTTCACAAAATCACACTCACCAATTTAAAAAAGAATAAAACCCGTACCATCGTCACGATTATCGGAATTATTCTCTCTACTGCCATGTTTACTGCAGTTACCAGCAGCATCAGCTCTCTTCATGCATTTATGAAGGAATATACCATTGATACCGAAGGAAGCTGGCAGGGTGCCGCTTTTCGTGTCACCCCATCAGAAGCAAAAGATTTCCTCTCCCACGACGAAATCGACTCTTCTGTTTCTTTAAAATATATTGGATATGCCAATCTTACCGATTCTGCTAACCAATACAAACCATACCTTTATATCTGCGGTGTAACGGATGATGTTACTACTCTTCTTCCGGTACACATCACGAAAGGACGGATGCCTGAAAATGATTCTGAGCTTCTGCTTCCTGAGCACCTTACCTATGACGGTGGCATTGCTTATAACTTAAATGATGAAATTACACTGGATGTGGGAGAACGTGTCGATGAAGAAGGTTTTGTTTTAGATAATAACACTTCACTGCTTGGTAATAAGTCAGAAAAAACAAAAGACGGAAAAGTAATTCCGTTAGAATCCATTACAAATACGGCGTCAAAAACTTATCAGGTGGCAGGTTTTTACAGCAGACCTTCCTTTGAAAGCTTTCAGGCTCCGGGTTATACAGCACTGACTCTCTCTTCTGCCCGGACATCCTATCAGGATATTTACTTCTGTCTTCATAACAGCAAGGATGTATCCAGTTTTTTAGAGCAGAATGCACCATATTCTTATACCATGAACTATGATTTACTGCGGCTTGACGGAGCATCCATGGAGGATTCCTTAAACCGCACCGTCACCAGTCTTGCGGTTATTTTGATTGCAATTATCGTACTTGGGTCTATCTCACTGATTTATAATGCATTTTCCATTTCTATCAGCGAACGAACCAGACAATTTGGTCTGCTTTCATCCCTTGGTGCAACCAGACACCAGATGATTCACAGCATCCTGTTTGAAGCGGCTTTCCTGTGTCTTATCGGTATTCCGCTTGGAATCTTCTTCGGTTTAGTTGGCATTGGCATTACCTTCTATTTCACTGGTGATCCTCTTGCCATGCTGTACCGAAGCGAAACCACACTGCACCTGACCCTGCAGCCATCCGTTGCCGGAATTGTGATTGCCGTCACCCTCGCTTTTATTACGGTATTGATTTCTGCTTACCTGCCAGCACGGAAATCCATGAAGTTATCTGCCTTAGAAGCCATCCGGCAGACCAGTGATATTAACATCCGTTCCAAAAAAGTGCATACATTTCCACTTACGGAAAAATTATTTGGCTTTGAAGGAATGCTTGCTGCCAAAAACTATAAACGAAGCCGCAGCAAATACCGTGCTACTGTTATCTCACTTTTCTTAAGTATTGTACTGTTTATTTCTGCCAGCAGCTTTTGTGCTTATCTGACACATTCTGCCGGCAGTATTTACAACGGAAACGGTTATGAGCTTTCCTGCACCATATATTCCGAAAAGAATTATGACCCGGATGCTCTTTTAACAAAAATCCGTGCTTTAGATGGCATAGATAAGGCTTCTTACGGTGCCAGCTTCGCTGCTGGCTTTACGGTAGCCAAAGAAGACTGTTCGAAAGAATTTGAAAGTTTCTATTCTGATTATGAACAGGCTTATTACAGCAATACACTCCTGGCAGATGACTCCTGTGAGCTTACCACTTTGATTTATTTCGTGGAGGATCATTTATTTGAAGATTATTTAAAAGAAATCGGGGAAAATCCTTCCGATTATCAGAATTCTGATCATCCAACGGGTGTATTGATTGACCGGCTTCATGTATTCAATGACAAATACTATGACATTAATATTTTCGCCAATCCTTCTTCGCAGGATATTGTATTATCCGCTTTAGACGAAGATGTGAAAAATACCTGCACCGTCACCGCTGGTGCTTTCAGTGATACCATTCCTTTCGGTGTCAGTGCTCCTTCCGATAATGCGAAATTTATTTTTCCATATTCCTGTAAGGATGCTCTCTGGCAGGCACTCAGCCAGAACCCGGATAGTTCACTGGAAAATTCATACTATATAAAAACAGATAATCACAAACAGGTACAGACCGACTTAAATACACTCTTTGACAACGAAAATATTTCTGCTGATATCTATGATTATATGGATTCCATTGAAAATGAGCGTGCCATGATTACCGTTATCAATATTTTTTCCTATGGATTTATTACACTAATTTCCCTGATAGCGGCAGCCAATGTATTTAACACGATTTCTACCAATATTATTTTACGAAAACGTGAATTTGCCATGTTAAAGTCCATCGGTCTTTCTCCGAAGGGCTTCCGAAAAATGATGCAGTTTGAATGTCTGCTCTATGGCTGCAAGGGACTCCTTTACGGACTTCCGGCTTCTATTGGAATCACCTGGCTTATTTATCGGGCAGTCAGTGATGGAATCGACTTTGGATTCTTTATTCCATGGTATAGCTTTGTCATTGCCATTGGCAGTGTGTTTGTCGTCGTTGCTGCAACCATGATTTATTCCATGCGTAAGCTTTCTTCTGAAAATATCATGGATGCATTAAAAAATGAAAATTTATAAAATCTCTTTTTCTTTCAGATTATAAAAGGTAAAATCACCGGTATTTAAAAGCATTCCATTGGCATCTGTAATTTCAAATGCTACTACTGTGAGGTTCCTTCCGGGTTTTACCACTTTGGCGGTGCATGTAACATATTCTGTTGCACGCGCCGCTTTTAAATAGCGGATCTGTCCGTCCACAGTAGTCACATAATATCCATAGGTTCCTGCCGCAATTCCGCATATGGTATCCACTGCCGAATACAGTACTCCGCCGTGCAAATCTCCATAGATATTTGTAAACTCTTTTTTGAATGGCAGTTCTGCCTTTACCCTTCCAAGTTCTGCCTCTGTTATCTTCATCTGCAGCAGACTTCCAAAGGGATTCTGCTCTAATAATTTCTGGCATTCTTCTATTGTAATTTTATTTTGCATTTGGTTCCTCTTTTCTTACATGTATCTTTTATCCTTTATTTGTACCCATTTTGTGCTCATTTATGTTTTTTGTCAATGAAACAATCTATCTGACTTTTCGGATTGCCAAATCCCCATCCTATGATGTAATATATTTTGTATGGTGTATATTAAGAATTTTTCTCACCATACACTTACGCATCAAGGAGGTATCTTTATGGATCCAAAGAAACAATTTTATGAAACACTCGCTACGTCCATGATTGAAAAATTCAAGAAAAGACAGATTGACGCATATTACTGTGCCACCAAAGAAGAAGCCGTTGCACTTGCCACTTCCATGCTGCCGACACAGGCAACCGTTGGTTTTGGCGGTTCCATGACTTTAACCGAAAGTGGTATGATGGCTGCTCTGCAAAATAAGACTGACATCACTCTTTATGACAGAAGCAAAGCTGCCACACCGGAAGAAACAACTGCAATTTATCATCAGTGTCTGAATGCAGATTATTATTTTATGAGTTCCAATGCAATCACTTCTGACGGACAGCTTGTCAATATTGACGGAAATGGCAACCGGGTTGCAGCACTCATCTATGGCCCGAAGGAAGTCATCGTTATGGCCGGGATGAATAAGGTTGTAAAAACAGTTGACGACGCTCTTGACCGGGTACATAATACTGCTACTCCTGCCAACTGCATCCGCCTTAGCAAGAAAACGCCATGTGCACTCACCGGAACATGTGCCGACTGCCTCTCACCGGAGTGTATCTGTAATCAGGTTGTTATCACCAGAAGAAGTGGTATTCCGGGAAGAATCAAAGTAATTCTCATCGGAGAGGAATTAGGATATTAATACGATTTCATAAAAAAATCCGCATACCAGATATACTCTGATATGCGGATTTTTATTTTATCCTATGCTCCGGCTGTAAATGTCGGTAGTTTCTCAATGACTTCCTGCAACGGACTCCAGTTCATCAGTTCTTCCTTTTCATCCTCTCTCTTGAAAGAAATCCCATTTTCCTTTTTCTGCTTTCTCTTTTCTGCACTTTCCTGAGTTCCCGGCAGTCTGCTATAGGCACCGGATTTATGGAATTCATCTGACACCCTGTTTACTGCTGCTACAATATATTCCTTATCCGGATCATTGTCCGATATACCGGAAACAGCGGTGGATACAATACGGTTTGCTTCTTCTTTGCTCTTTGCAGTTTTCAGCTCGTTCTCCACTTCCTCTGCAATCATCTGAATCCGTATCGCATGGGCATATGCAATGGGGTCATTTCTTTGAAGCCATGAAAGTTCTTCTTTGGTCAGCTTCTTTCCAGCCTCTAATTTCCGTTTGATTTTCGCCATTTTTTCCTGTTTTGCTTCTTCACTTTCTTCTGCCACATTATTATCATAAATGCATTTCAGCATATACTGCGGCAATTCCTCCACCGTAGATACCTTCTTTGTATCCTGCTCCGTATTGGAAAATAAATTCAGTCTGACTGCCATCGCATTTCCTCCTGATTTCGTAATTTGTTCCTTGCATTTTATCTTACACTTATATATCGGAATATTTCTTCTTTTTCCATAGTCATTTGAAAATGCTTGACAGCAAGTAGCGAGAAACACGCTTTGCGAGTTTCTCGAGTAAAAAAAGACATCCGCACCGGCATTTTCCCGGATACGAATGTCTTTTCTGGTTACTTTTCATGATACTTTTCTATTTCTTTATTTCCAAGTTCCTTTTCAACTTCCTATCTGTCCCACTTATCTGCCAGAGAATTAATCTGGTCAGCAAATTTGGCAAGGTCCTTATTTGGGATACCTTCATTCTTCTGAATGACACTAAGCAGCCTCTGACCCGCCGCCAGCAGTCTTGCAAACACATTAGAGGATGCCTTTGCCGGTTTGTCTTTCTTCTTTTCAACCAGTTCACGGCTTCCTTCATGAACACAGACATTTTCTAATAAGTCATAGGTATCACCACTATATGGTGCAACCGCCTGATAGCCTAATTCCGTATGCAGATGCTCTGCAAATTCATCACAGACCTTATCCTCACCATGTACCACAAAGACACGCTTTGGTGGATTTTTAAATGCAGATGCCCATTTTGTCAGCATATCACGGTCTGCATGGCCACTGATACCAGGAAGATTTAAAATTTCTGCATGTACCTGAATATTTTCACCGAAAAGTTTTACTTCTTTGGCTCCATTCAAAAGTGCATGACCCAAGGTTCCAGGTACCTGATATCCTACAAACAGAATCGTGCTTTCCGGTCTCCACAAATTATGTTTTAAATGATGGCGGATACGGCCAGCCTCACACATACCGGAAGCAGAAATGATAACCAATGGTTTCTTGCTGAAGTTAATCATTTTGGATTCATCACTGGTAACAGACGTTTTCAGTCCCGGGAATCCAATCGGATTAATACCCTGCTCCACTAATTTCTTTGCCTCATCAGAGAAGCAGTCTTCTACACTCTTATGGAAAATATTTGTTGCTTCCACAGCCAGCGGGCTGTCGATATAGGCCTCAAAATCTTCAAACTCCGGCAGCAGATGTTCTGTCTTAATCCGTCGCAGATGATATAGCATTTCCTGTGTACGACCTACAGAAAATGCCGGAATGACAAGATTACCACCTCTTGCAAATGTCCGCTTAATTACTGCCGCAAGTTCCGGTGCATAATCCGGCGGATCTGCATGTATCCGGTCACCATAAGTGGATTCAATCAATACATAATCTGCTTCATCGATAAACTGCGGATTTTTAATCAATGGCTTATTGCCATGACCGATATCTCCGGAAAATACAATTTTCACAGTCTTATCTTCTTCCGTCAGCCATACCTCAATGCTGGATGAACCAAGAAGATGTCCGGCATCTACAAACCGGATTTTTACTCCATTACAGATTTCAATGATTTTATTGTAATCACATGATACAAAATGCTCTAAAACCCCCTGTGCATCATCCATATCGTAAAGAGGCACTACTTCCGGTAATCCGGCTCTCCTAGCCTTACGGTTTCTCCACTCTGCTTCAAACATCTGGATGTGTGCACTGTCCTTTAACATGATATTACAAAGTTCGCTGGTTGCTGTTGTCGCAAATATCTGTCCCCGGAATCCATGACTATACAGCAATGGAAGTAAGCCTGAATGGTCGATATGGGCATGTGTTACAAACACATAATCAATATTAGATGCATTCACCGGAATCTCCTGATTCACATATAAATCCGGTCCCTGCTCCATACCACAATCCACCAGTATCCGCTTATCCTGACATTGCAGAAAATGACAACTTCCAGTTACTTCATGTGCAGCCCCTAAAAACTCCAATAACATAATACCATCTCCTCGCCATCTCTTTATTGTCGAACTTATGATAGTATTATTTTATCATATTGGACAAAAAATGTATACATTTTCTTTCTTTTTTATTCAAATCGCACAATTTCTTTCTTCAATCGTTTCATAATCTTTTTCTCCAGCCTGGAAATATAAGACTGGGAAATTCCTAATAAATCTGCCACCTCTTTCTGGGTCAGTTCATTACCGTTTTTCGAATTGATGCCAAACCGCAGTTCAATAATTGTCCGCTCCCTGCCGTTTAAATGCTCAATTGCTTTATTCAAAAGCTTCTTTTCAACCTCAGTCTCAATATCCCGGTAAATGACATCTTCATCTGTTCCTAAAATATCCGAAAGTAGTAATTCATTTCCGTCCCAGTCCACATTTAACGGCTCATCAATGGATACCTCTAATTTCGTCTTATTATTTCTACGCAGATACATCAGAATTTCATTTTCAATACATCGGGAGGCATAGGTTGCAAGCTTGATATTTTTTTCCGGATTAAAAGTATTAATTGCCTTGATTAATCCGATGGTTCCAATAGAAATCAAATCCTCCACTCCTACTCCCGTATTGTCAAATTTCTTCGCTATGTATACTACAAGTCTCAGATTATGCTCGATTAATTTCTTTCTTGCAGTCTCACTCTGCTCTTTCACCAATTGTCCGATACATTCCATTTCCTCTTTCGCCGGAAGCGGTGGCGGCAGCACCTCTGCCCCTCCGATATAGTGAATCTCCGTCTCCTTACGAAGCAGCATATCTTTTAAACTACGCACAATGCGAAACTGAAAATGCTCCGGTATATCTACTTTTAAATACATTACAACTCCTCTTTCCTCTCTTATTCACATTCCATCCTATAGCAGATGGCAATTTAAAATCATCTGATATTCCTTCTTTTGAAACAACGATGGACTTCCAAGTGCAATCACCGCCTGTAAAATCTGCCGCTCTTTTTTTCCTTCTTTAATATAAAGTTCTTCTACGGTAAGTGCTTCTACCAAGCCGTTTTTCTCTCCCATACTGCTAAATGGCAACAGTCGTACTACCGGCTCATCTTCCCGGAAAATCGGCATCAGAAGCTCTTTATCTATGATACTGACCGGTTTTCCCACATAGGGGTCGATCAGCAGATTTCCGGTATCATAATAGGCTTCTAACAGCAATTCATGTTCATGATAGCAAAGACGCACCTGATAAAGATGCCGGCTTCTCTCCTTTCTGCTGCGCCATATTATGGATGCTGACACAGCAATTCCCGCCGTCAGCACCATTGCCAGATAAAAATGCTGCCCATAAAAAAGGCTCTTATTGAGCCACTGCATGCAGCCTCCTGTCAGAATCGAAAACAAAAAACAGCCAAGCCAGTTTTTTATCAGAAAAGCGACTCTTTGTGTCGTATGTTTCCTCGTAAAAAATGCAATCATAACCATGCCAAGCGGAACCGGTACATACATAATCAGCCGATACAATCTATAGGATGAAAGCATCAGAAAACAAATGACTCCCATACCACTTCCAAATAAGGCAGCAAGCAGTATCCTGCCCTTATGTATGAGATTCCGCAAAAATATGCCTGTCAGGAACAGATTCAGCACATCCATCAGGAAACTATTGACAAAAAGAACATCTAAATATATCTCATAAATACATGCCACCTCCCTTCCTTTCCTGCATTATACAAACTTTCCTCTGCATATTTTGTCAAAACAGATGCAGCCATTCTTTCATTTCATTGACAGAATCCGACTGCCCGGCAGGGAAGTTGCAAAAGAAACGTAATGCACTCTGCAAATCTTACCGTAAGAAGCTGCCACCGGCAGCTTCTTACGGATGCCTGACAACGAAAAAAACGCTTAGAACAATGGCTGTCACCAGTATCTGGTACATTTCAAATGTTCTAAGCGTCGTATCATACAGGAACTTCAAATTCCTTTTCTACTCTTACACTATAATTTTATTGCTATCCTTTTCAAAATGATAGTTCTTATTTTTTGGTACTCTTTAAGAACTCCGGAATTTTAATATCCTTCTCATGAACAGTACTTTCCGGTCTCTTTGGTTTGGTAATTCCAATAAATGGAGAAGCTGTCGGAGCTGGCTGCTGTGCAGCAGTCTGTCCCAGAGTAGATGTTGCTCCGAAACTGCTGTTGGTTGTAACATTAGCAGTACGGTTTACAAGTCCGGAATTAATGACCGGTCTGGTGGTTGCTGCTGTATTTGGATATTTCAATCCGGACATAAGATTAGAAGATGCAGTGGTTTTTGCTGCATTCTCTTCCAGTCCTGTTGCAATTACAGTAATCGTTGCAGCATCTGTCATAGTCTCATCATATTTTGCACCAAAGATAATATTTGCATTATCGCCGGCAAGATCTTCTACATAGCTTGCTGCATCATTGGCATCCATAAGAGAAATATCACCGGAAATATTGATAATAACATGGCTTGCTCCATTGATAGTTGTCTCAAGCAATGGACTGGTAACAGCCAGTTTGACTGCCTCAATTGCCTTATCATCACCCTTAGCCATACCGATACCGATATGTGCAAGACCCTTGTCCTTCATAACAGTCTGAACATCTGCGAAATCAAGGTTAATCAATGCCGGCATATTAATCAGATCTGTGATTCCCTGAACCGCCTGCTGAAGCACCTCATCTGCTTTCTTTAATGCATCCGGGAAGGTTGTTCTGCGGTCTACAATCTCTAATAATTTATCATTTGGAATTACAATCAAGGTATCTACATTCTCACGAAGCTTGTCAACACCGCTTAAAGCATTTACCATTCTTGCTTTTGCTTCAAATTTAAACGGCTTAGTTACAACACCAACGGTAAGAATTCCCTGATCCTTTGCAATCTTTGCCACAACAGGAGCTGCTCCTGTACCGGTTCCGCCACCCATACCACAGGTTACGAATACCATATCTGCACCTTCAATAGCTGCTGACAACTCTTCCATACTC
>OGJI01003578.1_pt1 | contig 11626 bp, 5 predicted proteins | sample 1572031 | NCBI WGS metagenome assembly OGJI01 (sample SAMEA2582119, study PRJEB24529) | metagenome | biome: Human gut stool | place: China | collected 2011
GGTTGTCGAACGACTCCACGAGGTTTCCTTCGAAACGGATACATCCGTGATACGGAGTCCCCCCGCTCCGGGCATCATGCGAAATAACGGGGTCGATCTGCAGAACGGCCTGGGGAGACCGGCCGCCGGTAGCCATCGTGCCGAATCGGTTGTTACGGATCACGACGTTGCGCGTACGTCCCGATTCGAACCAGTAGTTGGCGTCACCGCAAATGCGTATTCCGGCCATCATTGAAGAAAGATCACTGTTTTCGACGCATACGTCGCCCGGAGTCGAAAGCAGAAAACTCCGGGCGCGATTATAACGAACCGTGCATTCCGATATTTCGACATCGGCATCGGCCGCGCGGTTCCCGACGGCAATGTGCACCGAGTCCGGAATTGCACTCAGGTCGAATCCGGTTCGAATGATGTAATAGTTTTCATTCACGTGGTTCACCTCCTCGACTCGTCCGCAGCCGAGTACCCCCAGATCGGCACGATCGATGAAGACGAGCGAATCACCTTGTTCGGCAAAATCGAAACCCTCCTGCTGAAAGTGCCCAAAACTGGCCCCAAACCGGTTCCCGGAAAACCGATCCACAACCGTCATGTAAACACCGTGAATGTTCGTGGCATCGTCGAGCATGCTTTCGAACCGGCAGGCCCGGAGCACTATTTTTCCCGAACATCCGACGAAATGAGTGGCATCGGCCGATGCAGAGACCATCCGGCCGCTTTGAGGCGGGACTTCAACCCGGTATTGCGAGCAGACGACGTCGCGACAGTTCTCGGCGATCAGCGCCATGCCGCCCGAATCGTGAAGCGTGACGTTCCGGACTTCAACACCGGCCGACTTGTAAAACGAGAATCCCGGATAGCGGCGGTTAGTCGAATGGGGGCCTTTATCCGTATAGACGCTTCCCACAGGAGGCAGCTCCCGAGACGAGTAGCCGCTCAGACGGACAAGCGAATCGCCGATCCATTCGGCCTGCAGCGTTTTTTTTTGATCGTGTTCGTACTGTTCGGCCTGATAGTAGGGCGAACGGGTTCCGGGATCGAACAAAATATTTTCACCGAACGGACTCGCCCAGTCGTAGCCCGTAAACCAGGGTTCCCCGCTCCGGATCTCGAAACGTTCCGGATCGAGCGGACGGAGCGTGATGCTGTGCGTACGAGGATCGTTACCAACGACGAGGCCTTCGAAGATGAACGATGCGTCGCAATCGATCGTGAAAGCCTCGAAAACGATCTGTTCGCATCGAGCGACGCGGAACGGAACGATTGCGCCGTGAAATCTCAACTGGGTTTTTTCTCCAGCCCCTTCGATCCGTACACGTCGCATCTCCTCGAGCAGAAAAGCGCAGCGTTTATAGCCGTTGTCGTTGTTCGAAACGCAGAGATAGCTGCCGGCCGCCTGTTCGGGATAGAAGTCGAACGTCCCCGCTCCGAATCGGATTGTGACCTCACCGGCTGGATGCTCCGCAAGGATCTTGCGTACAAGAGGCGTATAGTCCTCCGTTCCGGAATCGAAGTCGATGGCAATCGTTTCCGGATGCGAAATGCATCCGGAAACGATCAGCGCGGAAAGAATGATGAATTTTCGGATCGACATTCCAAACATCAATAAAATACGACCTTTCTCCATGCGAGACTGCGTTGTCCGAGATCATTCATGTCTGCAGCATAATACATGCGGACAGCCTGTCCCCCGGTTTGATCTCCCTCTTCACTGATCAGGTTGGGATACATGGCCTCCTCCTCACCCAGATTGAGGGATATAGGGGCCTCCCACGCAATACCGTCGGCACTCGTCGAAAGACAAATGCGTCGGCTCCACGAATGATAGACCATCACCCATTTGCCTATGTAGTGGTTCCACATGACCGACGGATTTCCGCCGGCATAGGTATCGAGATTGGCGATCTTGATGTTTGCGCCGCCGAGTTGTGTCTGCCCGTTGCAGCCTTCGACGGTGAATGCTTTGCCATCCCATTTTTTCCAGGTTCCGGCAGCTCCGGCCGGATCCTCCGAACAGGCCATCGTGATCATGTAGTTTCCGGGGTCATCGCAATAGCCCGAGTAGTAGCATATCCAGACTTTGCGCGCGTCGTTCCAAACTACGCACCCGTCTCCCAAGCCGTAGGACTCACCCTGCCCGGCGGGATTTTCGGGTTTGGGGTCGGTTCCGGAAAGGATCCGTCTGCCCGTTTCCCAGGTCAGTCCGTTGTCCGAGGAATAGGTGACGCCAATGGACTTATAGGCGGCGGAGACTCCGGGCCAATGGCTCTCGGCATGGAAGAATCCGGCCAACCGACCGTCCATGAGTTTATGCACGCCGATGAACCATGCGCCGCCGTCGTAAAATCCGGATACGGGTTCGATGCACTTGCCAAAGACCTCCATATCGGAGGTCAAGGCATTGACGTTCTCATCGAGCCAGGGACTGGCGGATACCTGTCGCAGGGAATTGTCCGCAGACCAGTAGGTCGTAAACAGTCCCGAATCATCGTATTTCCCGACGGAGATCTTTCCGTCAAGCCAGAGCATATACCGGGGAATGTGGGGATCCTGCCAACAGATGTTGCGGTCACCGACGACGAACGTTCCAAAATCGGTGTAATCATCCGGATTGAAATCCGCATCGAATTCGTAGGGTTTCGAACTGGAACCGTTGTTGTAGGCATGCGCGAGGTCAAGATCGCGGTCACAGGACGACAGTGCGATCATCAGAGCGGCACCAGCGACGTATAATGCATGTGTTTTCATGGTTTCGTAATTTGAATGGAGGATCGGGTTTTATTTCCAAAGCGGATTCTGTTCGATCTTCCCATTCGAGGCGTCGATAACATCCTGCGGAATGGGGAAGATTACGTGTTTGGGTTGGAAGTTCTGCGCCTGGGAGGTCGCCACGCTCGAATACTTGGCCAGTTTCTTCACGCCTTCCTCAAGTTTTCCGAAGCGGACCAGATCGTACCAGCGCTGTCCCTCGAAGCAGAGTTCGAAACTACGCTCGGCGAGCAGGGCCTCGGCGAACTTGTCGCCGTCCATCATCTTCAGATCAACCGCTTCATTCGGAGTCTTGATATCGACTCCGAAACCACGGCGTCGCACCTGGTTGACATATTCGAGCGCTTCGGGCGAAGGAACTTCGTGAGCCCGCCAAACGGCTTCGGCATACATCAGCAACACGTCGGCATAACGGATGATCGGAAAGTTGATCGGATTTGCCCAGTTTGCCCATCCCGGCCCCCGTCCCTCCTCAGTCAGGGCATGGCGGAACTTGTAGGCGTAGTAGATCGGTTCGGAACTGAGATCCTCCTTGACGAGATTCTGATTGTCGTCGTAAACATATTTGAAGCGAGCTATGTTGTCGCGGCGCAGATCGGCGGGATCGTACGTTTCATAGAACTCCTGGGTACTCCATACCGCAGACCAATAGAGGTTATTGGGGGTCTGAACACCATCGATAGTTCCGACCTGGCCTCCGTAGGTGGTTGTACCGTTGTTGGCAAACTCGACATCGAATAGGTATTCGGAACTGTATTCGTTCGACGCATCGAACAGACTGAAATAATCCTTCACGAGCTCAAAACGACCGCTCTGGATAACCTCGTTGAGTTCGACTTCGGCTAAAGCCGCAGCTTTGGAGTCTTCCAAAGGTTCGCCGGCCATTTGCAAATAGACCTTGCCGAGCAGGGCTTTGGCTGCGTAGTAGTGAGCCCGGCCGTTCGCATTCGACACCGGAAGGTTCCCGATGGCTAGTTTCAGATCACTGACGATTTGTTCGTAGACTTGGGCCACGGAAGACTTTTCAGTCTGCACCATTGTGAGATCGGTAACTTCGTGGTTGATGATCGGCACCTCACCGAAAAGCCTTACCAGATGGAAGTAGTAGAAGGCCCGCAGGAAATAGGCTTCGCCGAGAATCCGTTTCTTCTCGCTTTCATTGCCGATATCGGTGTCAGTCAGACGGTCTATGATAACGCAGGCGCGTTGTATCCCGCGATACTGGACATACCATGTTCGGGAGAGGTAGCGATGCGAAGGGGCGTAGGGGTAGTTGCAGAGTTCTGTCTCGTTTCCGTCGATGTTCGGTTCCGACGCGCCCAAGGATGAGGAAACCCTGAAAATAGGACCCGTATCGGTCGCCATTGGCCCATTCGGCCGAGAGCAGCATGTTATAAACGCCCGTGAGTCCCATGTCGAACTCTTCGGCAGTCTTGTAAAAGTTGGAGGTCGCCACGGTACTTTCGAGGGGGACATCGAGGAAGTCGCTGCACGCCGAGAAGATACAGCCTGCAACCGCGATAACGACAAAGCGGCCGAGTCGCGAGTATGCGGAGGTGATGAACTTTTTCATGATGGAGATCGTTTTACTGGAACAGAATGTTAATACCTGCGGTGAAGGTGCGCGGGCGGGGGAAGCAGCCGTAGTCGAAGCCCGACGTGAGGATATTGCTCATGCTGCTGGAACCTTGGTTGGAGTACACCTCGGGGTCGTAGCCCGAGTATCGAGTGAGGACGAAGAGGTTTTCTCCGGCGATATAGAACTTGATCGAGCCGATGTGGCTGTTAGGGCCGAACCATTTGCGCGGACAGGTGTAGCTGATCCGTGCAGAGCGGAGCCGCAGAAACGAGGCATCTTCGACGAATGCCGAGCAGACCGCTCCGTTCGTCATCGTGGAGTATTGCGTGCTTGCAAGGTTCCGGGGCGACCAACGCTCCTCGAAGAATGCCATTTGGTTGTTCGTGGTTCCGGTGAACGCTGCGAGCTGATTGTAGTTTGCGTTGTAGACGTTGCCTCCGTATGAATATTGGAACGAGAGGTTGAGGTCGAGGTTCTTCCAGGTGAAGTTCGTGCCGAAGGCTCCGAAGAAATCGGGTGTCGAGTTTCCGATTACGGTCCGGTCGTCGGATGTAATCTTTTCGTCCTTGTACAGGTCGGCGAAGCGCATGGCCCCGGGTTTTTCGGCTCCGGTTTCGACGGCGACATCAGGCTTCGGCGTTATTCCGTCGATTTCGAAATCATTTAGTCCATAGACACCTTTGGTGACGTATCCGTATATGTCTCCGATCTCTCCGCCCTCTTGCAGGATGACGGCATTCTGACCGCTCAGACAAGTGACACCCAGCAGGATCGGGGCTCCGCCCTGGCCGAGTTCAAGAATTTTGGTCTTGTTGCGGGCGAAGGTGGCGAAGAAATTCCATTTGAAATTCTTGTGGTTGATCAACTGGGCGTTCAGGCTCAACTCGATACCGCGGTTGCGCATTTTGCCGATATTCTGCCATGCCTTGTCGAATCCGACGATGTTAACAACGGGAGCCTCAAGCAACAGGTCCCGGGTAACCTTGTCATAGAAGTCTGCCGTGAATTTCAGCCGGTCGTTCCATAACCCGACCTCCAATCCTGCGTTCACTTCGCGAGTGGTCTCCCAGGAGAGGTTTTCATTAGCAATAGACAAAGAAGACTGCCCGATGGTCTCAATGGTTCCGAAGGAGTAGTTCGTTCCGTAGAGCTGCGAGTAGGAGCCCGAGGTGGGGACATTTGAGTTGCCAACCTCGCCCAGACTCAGACGCAGTTTGAGGGCGCTGACGGTATTTTGATTCTGCATGAATCTTTCGCTGTCGATGTTCCAGGCTAATGCACCGGAGAGAAACGTACCCCACTTGTCGTTGATGAAGCGCGAGGTAGCATCGCGGCGGAGGGTGAAAGTGGCAATGTAACGGTTGTCGTATGAGTAGTTAATTCGACCGATGAGCGAGACATACCGGACCTGCTCCTTGCTGGAGTAGACGTTGAAAACTTTAGCCATCTGGGCATTATTCGATCCGAGATCCTCGTATTCGTATTGAGTGGTTTCGCTGCGATCGTAGAAGTTCGTGTATCCTTGTTCAGTCATGCCGACGAGGACATTGAGACGGTGTTTCCCGAATACGGGCTTCCAGGAGGGCGTGTTTTCGTTGATCCAACTTCCGGATTCAGAACTGCCGATGATACCCTGCCCCTTGTAAAAGTAGCCGCGGGGCGTCGAGGTGGGATAGAACTGGCGGTCTTTGAGCGAATAACTGTCATATCCTGCCGTGATGCGCAAGGTCAGATTCTTAAGGATGTCGGCCTCGACATAGGCATTGAGCATCATTCGGTTGATGCGTTTGGTGAGTTCGGTCTCATTGGCGATGTTGACCGGATTCCCGTGATAGTTGTCGATATAAGAGTCGAGCGAGGACTGCGAGACGCCTGCACGGCGGAAATAGGCCTGAGTCGTTTCGTCGAATTCGAAAGGAAGAGCCGTCAGGGCCGAAGTGATGACGCCTGCAACCTGGGACGTGCCTTCGCCGCCGGTCGGCACTCCGTCGTCGACGATTCGGTTATAGCCGATATCGACACCCGTGCGTATAAAATCCGTGAATCGGTGGTCGATCGTAGCTTTAGCCGTGAGTTTCTGCCAATTCGTGGCGATGAGGACCGATTTGTTCTGCATGTAGGAACCGGAGACGAACATACTCGTTTTTTCAGTAGAGTGTGAAATAGATAGCGAATGGTTTTGAATAAATCCGGTACGAAAGATTTCATCCTGCCAGTCCCGCGACTGTACGTCTCCGATTGTGCGGGGTTGCATGGTGATAGGGTCCGTGAACAGGTGGTTGTTCGAGGAGTTTCGATCAACCTGATAGGCGGCGTACTGGCGAAAATCCATCATGTCATACCGCTTATTCATCTGTTGAAATCCGAAGTAGGTGTTGTATTGGATCTTTCCGCTGTCGCCCCGGCCTCGTTTGGTGGTAATGAGAATGACTCCGTTGGCTCCGCGGTTACCATATATTGCCGTTGCCGAGGCGTCTTTTAGCACTTCGATCGAAGCGATATCGTCGGGGTTTATCATCGAGAGCGAGGACATGCCGGTGTCATATCCGTCTATGCCACCCCCGGTGGAGGTGCTGACATCGAAGAGCGGGAATCCGTCAAGGACAATCAGCGGGGCAGTGGAGCCGGTCAGGGAGTTTGCACCGCGGATAAGCATGCTCGACTCCGAGCCGGGTTTTCCGGATGAGGAGTTGACCATCAGACCGGCCACTCCGCCGGCTAAAGCGTCGTCAACGGAGAAAAGTACCCGGTTTTCGAAGGCATCGGCCTTGATCGAGGCAACAGCTCCGGTCATGTCCTTTTTCCGTAGGGCACCGTAACCGACTACAACGACGTCGTCTATCTGAAGGTCGGAGGGTGAGAGTACGACATCGATCAGGGATCGCTGCCCGACGGATTCGCGAACCTCCCGGTACCCGAGGAAGTTGAAGACGAGAATATCTTTGGATGAACGGACTTTGATCCGATAGAAACCCTTGGCATCGGACGTGGCACCGACGGTGCTGCCTTCGATGATTATCGACGCGCCGGCGACAGGCTTTCCGTCCGGGGAGGTAATCGTACCGCTGACGGAGGTCTGGGCCCGGAGACTCGAAGCAATGAGCAGCAAGCCGGCCAGTAAGAAAACGAATCGTTTCATAGCGAATAGTTTATTCGGGTTATTCTTCGATAAGATTGATTTGTATGTCGTCCAAATACCAGTTTACATCAGCGGAGCCGGCTGACAGAAGAGCGAATTGGGGATAGGTGTTCAGCAACGATTCGTATTTGGCGCTTGTGGCCGTGAATTCGAACCGGACCTGTTTCCACTCTGCGGAAGGCATCAGCTCCGGAGATGCCGGGAGTGTGATCGTTTCGGTAAGCGGATATTCGATATTACTCCAAATTCCGAACATCTCTTCCACCTGTTCCTCGAAAGGAATATCGGGGAAGTAGATGCTCCAGTGGTCACTCGCAAGTACCTGGAGGTATTCATTCCAAGACCAGGAGGGCAGATTGTTATAGATGCCCGTCAAGACGATAAGCGAACCCTCCGCGGCATCCGTTTTCTGCCAGAAGGAGACTTCATATTTTTGTCCGGCAACGAGTTGGGCGTTGCAAACCCAGTTGTCTCGCGTGAACAACTGATAGATGACTCCCGGTTTGAGCGTTACCTTGAGGGCCTGCTTCGAGCCATCGGCCCCGCCGCTGACGATGGAGGTGTTAGTCGTCAGATCATCCGCGGAAGTGGTCGTGTTCCAGAGCGTCCATTTTCCAATGGACGAAAGTTCGAACCGCCAGGGATCATAATCCTTCTCGGGAATGGGGTGCAGCATTGGATAGTTTCCGACAATAAAAGTCTGTTCGACGGTAGTTGTCATTCCGTCGTCGGCCCGAGTGAGTCTGCAGGAGATTCGGGCTCCGTTTTTGTTGGCCGAAGTCCAGGTGACCACTGGAGATCGGAAGAGCGTCGTGTAGGGAAGTCCAGGTGACCACTGGGGCGGGATCAGTCGACGAGGAAGGCGTACCGCCTTCGAATGTCCATTGGTAGGATGTCGGATTACCCTCGACTTCGGTAAGGCCGAACGAGACGGGGGTATCGAGCCGAATACAGCCTTTCGGTGTAAGTTCCAAGGCTTTGATCCGAGCCGAAAGCGGGTAAAATACCTCAATGTCGAACGATTCGGACTGCACCTGACCGTTGAGAAAATGGATTGTAAGGGTTACCGTCTTTATGCCTTTCGAATTGAATACGACGCTCGGTTCGGGATCCGTGGAGGTCGCAGGTGTTGCGTCTTCGAAACTCCACTCGCGGGTTTCGACCCCGAGCGAAAGGTCCGTAAATGTAGCGGGTTTCCCGACGCTGAATTGTGATTCCGCGCCGTAGCTCCAAGCGAATTCGTAAGGTTGTGTCCACTCGTCCGAATCGTTGTCACAAGCAGCCAGTACCAACCCAAAGGCAAGAACCGGCACGAGATGAAAGAATAGCTGTTTCATGGTTCGCAGTTTTTGGAATGTAGGTATTTTTTCGGTCAGGGAATCCGGAGTGCTTTCTTGCATGAAGAATTCCGGCATCCCTGTCCGAATCATGGAATCATATTCTCAAGATATGTATTCCTCGGAATATTCGGATTCTGCCCGGTGAGACTTCCGGGCCCAAAGGAGGCGGATCGGATGATCCGACCCCGGCGGATAGAGCATGGAGAGAGAAAATGATTCATTTGCATTGATTTAGTTTAGGTTTTCAAATTGCCGCATTTGGTGCAGCTGATGCAAAGGAAACTATTAAAAACCTAAAAAATCAACGCAAATGTCTCAAAATACACGGATGACGGGAAAAGTATTTTTTAATTTATTTGAGAAAATCGTCCGGGGTCATTTCTGCGTCTCGGGCTCGTTTTTGGAGAAGATTTCCGACGCGGAGTCCACTTTTCCCGTTTTGCTCCGGTTCCGGAGGGCGAACTCCTTGGGGTAGAGTCCGAATTCCTCATGGAAGATTTTGGCGAAGTGGCTGAGATTGGTGTACCCTACGCGATACATTACCTCATTGACAGGAAGTGTTCCGTCTTGGGCAAGGAATGATGCAGCGTGCTTTAGCCGGATGCTGCGAATGAATTGTATGGGCGTCAACCCCGTGAGGGCAAGAATACGCCGGTAGAGCTGCGATCGTGACACGCCGATTTTGCGGCAAAGCTGTAGGACGTCAAATCGCGGATCGGCTATTTCGGTCTCGATGGTTTCGGTACATTTGACAAGGAAGAGATCTTCGGATTTCTCCACAGCGACTTCTGAAATGGGAATCTCCTTTATAGGTTGACTGTTTTTGTGGATTTTATTCTGTCGGGCAACAAGGTTGTCGATACGGGAGAAGAGCACTTCAAGGGAGAACGGTTTTGCTACATAAGCGTCGGCTCCGACACGGTATCCGGATACTTCGTAGTTCTGCAGATTGTGGGCCGTAAGTAGAATGACCCCGATTGCCGAAGTCCGGGAATTCTCCTTGATTTTGCGGCAAAGTTCGATTCCCGACATTCCCGGCATGACGATGTCTGTAAGCACCAGATCGGGCTGTTCATTGATTGCCTGACAATAAGCCTCCTCTCCATTTCGTGCCGTCGAGACGTTGTATCGGTTCTCCAGCGCGCTTCGAAGATAATCCCGCAAGGCGGTATTGTCCTCGGCCACGAGAATCGAAACTCTTTTTCCATCAGATGCAGCTGCTCCGTGGCGCGTATTTTCTTCCAGAAGCCCGCACTGCATTCCACGATCGTTCCCGATTGCGGTTTCCGCCGCCATCTCCGATTCGAATTGATCGTCACCGAAGTCCGACAGCGCGGAATCCATCCCTATCGGGAGATTCTGAAATGGCCGACCCGGGACCTTGTCGGAATCTTTGATCTGTTCGGGAGCGAGGTGCGCACATCCCTTCGGGATCCGGACCCGGAAGAGCGAACCAACGTTCAATTCGGATGCGACTTCAATTTCTCCATGATGCAGAGTAACGATATGCTTGACCAGGGAGAGTCCGATGCCGATGCTTTTTTGCGGCGAGTTGTTGTTTCGAGCCTGGTAAAAACGTTCGAAGATCCGGGACTGTTCATCCCGGGCTATTCCGATTCCATTATCTTCCACCGAAATGGTTACCGACAGCTGTTGCTCTTCACAGACGAGATTCACTTTCCCTGAACTTTTCCGACTGTATTTGAATGCGTTGTAGAGCAAATTAGCGATAACGATCTCCATTTTCCGACGATCGATCCAGAGTATGAGCGGATCGTTCGGAATCTCCTGCGAGAACTGTATCTGAAGTTGGTCGGCCAACGGCTTGAACAGTTCGGCTATACCGCGGAGGAATTCCGACGCATCGGTTTGCACAGCCGCGAGTTCCATTTTGTGGCTTTCGTATTTGCGCAAGTCGAGGATTTGTTCCAGCAGGGTCTTCAATGCCCCCGCATTGCGGTTGACGAGTTCCAGTCTGTTGCGCGTCGTTTTTCCGATATGCGGATTCAAGAGCAGCTCTTCGACTAGGGCTGTAATCAGCGAGAGCGGCGTCTTGAGCTCGTGGGCGATATCGGTATAGAACTGTAGCATGTTGGCGCTGCTCTTCTGCTCTTCATAGTATTTGTTGCGTTCGAGCTCTATCTGGTGGCGCTCCTGTAGTTTTCGCAGTGAACGGCGGTGCCATCTGTAGAGAAAAAGGATGGTTAGCGCAATGTAGCAAAGCCAGGCCAAGCGTGTGGCATAGACGGGCGGACGTATCGTGATTTCGAGCACCGCAGGGGCCTGAGACCAGTATCCGTCTTCGTTCGAGGCATATACGACCAGCCGGTAGCTGCCCGGGCGCAAGTTGGTATAGACGGCTTGAGGCGACAGTCCGCTGGTGTAGTTCCAGTCGGTGTCGAAATTCTCCATTCTATATTTATAGGTATTGTACTTGGGATCGACGTAGGCGAAGGCCGAAAATTCGAAGGTGAGGTTGTTGCAGTTGTAGGAGAGGTCGAGTTTGTTGAGCCGGTTGATGGCGCGCGGCAGGACGACGCGTCCGCAAACGGAATCTCCGGCCGAGACGGTCTGATTCCGAATCTTAAGCCGGGAGATGGCCGTGCGCGGGCGGATGTCGTTGTCGGTGATGCTGTCCGGATGGAAAATGTTGAACCCCTTTACGCCTCCGAAAACCATCTCGCCGTTGCGGAGTCTGTACGATGCCCAGATTTTGAAGGAGTTGCTCTGCAATTGGTCCTTTACCGTAAAATGCCGGATCGAGTGATCCCGGGGATCGAAGCGGGTGATTCCGTAGCC
>OGJI01003584.1_pt1 | contig 11602 bp, 10 predicted proteins | sample 1572031 | NCBI WGS metagenome assembly OGJI01 (sample SAMEA2582119, study PRJEB24529) | metagenome | biome: Human gut stool | place: China | collected 2011
TCCCTCATCACCCGCACCACCAACGACATCCAGCAGGTGCAGTTCGTCTGCGTCATCCTGTTGCGCATGGTGGCCTATGCGCCCATCCTGGGCATCGGCGGTGTGCTCCATGTTGTGCAGGGCAACACCGGCCTTGCCTGGATCATCGTGCTGGACGTGGTCCTGCTGCTCTGCCTCATCGTGTTCCTGATGAACATCGCAATGCCGAAGTTCAAGATCATGCAGACCCTTGTGGACAAGCTGAACCTCGTCAGCCGCGAGATTTTGACCGGCGTGATGCCGGTGCGCGCGTTCAGCCGCGAGACCTTCGAGGAAGAGCGCTTTGACAAGGCCAGCAAGGAGCTGATGGGCACCCAGCTGTTCACCAACCGCGCCATGGTCGCCATGATGCCCTTTATGACCCTTATCATGAACGGCACCAGCCTGCTCATCGTCTGGTTCGGCGGCAAGGCCATGGATGCCGGCAACATGCAGGTGGGCGAGATGATTGCCTTCATCACTTACACGATGCAGATCGTCATGTCCTTCCTGATGCTGGCAATGGTGGCCGTGATGCTGCCCCGTGCCGGTGTGGCCGCAGACCGCATCGACGAAGTGTGCCGCACCACCGCTTCCATCCACGACCCCGACGAAGCCGCCGCCCAGCCTGCGCGGGAGCGCAGCCACTGGAACGGTGTGGTGCGATTCGAGGATGTGAGCTTCCGCTTCCCCGGTGCCGACAGCGACGCGCTGGAGCACATCAGCTTTACCGCTGAGCCGGGCCAGACGACCGCCATCATCGGTTCCACCGGCTGCGGCAAATCCACCCTGCTGAACCTCATCCCCCGCTTTTACGATGTGACCAGCGGCAAAGTGACCGTGGACGGGATCGACGTCCGCGACATGCCGCAGGAGACGCTGCACAGCCTGCTGGGCTATGTGCCCCAAAAGGGCATCCTGTTCAGCGGCAGCATTGCGAGCAACCTGAAGTTCGGCGGCGAACAGATCACCGACGCCGACATGAAGAAAGCTGCTGCCATTGCACAGGCCACAGAGTTCATCGACGCCAAGCCCGAAGGCTACGACAGCCCCATCGCGCAGGGCGGCTCCAACGTCTCCGGCGGGCAGAAACAGCGCCTTTCCATTGCGCGCGCCATTGCAAAAGCGCCGCGCATCTATCTGTTTGACGACAGCTTCTCCGCCCTGGACTACAAGACCGACGTTACCCTGCGCCGTGCCCTGAAGGCGGAGACCGGAGACGCCACCGTCATCATCGTGGCACAGCGCATCTCCACGGTGCTCCACGCCAACCAGATCCTGGTTCTCGATGAGGGCCGTCTGGTGGGCCGGGGCACCCACGCCCAGCTGATGGCCTCCTGCCCCGAATATCAGGAGATCGCGCGGAGCCAGCTGAGCCAGAAAGAGCTGGACCTGAAAGACCTGAACACCGGAAAGGAGGAGAAGTAACATGCCGAGACCCGGACGCCAGACGACGGAACGCGCCAAGGATTTCAAGGGCACACTGCTACAGCTGCTCAAGACCATGGGCGCGTATAAGATTTCCCTCATCGTCGTCATCGTTTTCGCCATCCTCTCCACCATCTTCAACATCGCAGGCCCGAAGATCCTGGCCAAGGCCACCACGGCCCTTGCCACCGGCTGGATCGCCAGACTGCGCGGCGTTGGCAGCATCGACTTTGGCTACATCGGCAAAATTCTGCTCATCCTGCTGGCCATGTACCTCTGCTCGGCCGCATTCAGCTTCATCCAGGGCTGGCTGATGACCGGCCTTTCGCAGAAGGTGTGCTACGACTTCCGCCGCCAGATCAGCGAGAAGATCGACCGCCTGCCCCTCGCCTACTTTGAAAAGCGCACCGTCGGTGAGGTGCTCTCCCGCATCACCAACGACGTCGATACTCTGGGCCAGAGCCTGAATCAGAGCGTCACCCAGCTCATCACCAGTGTGACCACCATGATCGGTGTGCTCCTCATGATGCTCTCCATCAGCCCCAGAATGACCCTCATCGCCCTGCTCATCCTGCCCGTTTCGCTGGCGCTGGTGCTGCTGGTGGTCAAATTCAGCCAGAAATACTTCAAGGCCCAGCAGGCCACTCTGGGCGTCGTGAACGGCCAGGTGGAGGAAGTCTACTCCGGCCACAACGTCATCAAGGCATTCAACCGCGAAGCCGCTGTGCTGGCCGACTTCAACACCGCAAACGACAAGCTGTTCGAATCCGCCTGGAAGAGCCAGTTCCTCTCCGGCCTGATGCAGCCCATCATGAACTTTGTGGGCAATCTGGGCTATGTGGCCGTGGCCATCGTCGGCAGCGTGTTTGCCGCCAACGGCGTCATCACCATCGGCGACATTCAGGCGTTCATCCAGTATGTCAAGAACTTCACCCAGCCCATCCAGCAGCTCGCGCAGGTGTCGAACATGCTGCAGAGCATGGCCGCTGCGGCGGAGCGCGTCTTCGAGTTCCTGAATGAGCCGGAAGAAGCCCAGCTCGCCGACCCGGCCCGCCGGGCAGACCCCGCCTGCATTGACGGTCAGGTCACCTTTGACCACGTCCGGTTCGGCTATGTGCCCGAAAAGACCATCATCCACGATTTCAGCTGCACCGTGAACCCCGGCGAGAAGGTCGCCATCGTAGGCCCCACCGGCGCGGGCAAGACCACCATGGTCAAGCTGCTGATGCGGTTCTACGATGTGGATTCCGGTTCCATCACCCTGAACGGCCACGATGTGCGCGACTTTGACCGCAGCGCTCTGCGCGAGGGCTTCGGCATGGTGCTGCAGGACACCTGGCTGTTCAAGGGCACCATCATGGAGAATATCCGGTACGGCCGCCTCGACGCCACCGACGAAGAAGTCATCGCCGCAGCCAAGGCTGCCAACGCAGACCACTTCATCCGCACCCTGCCCGGCGGCTATCAGATGGAGCTGAACGAGGACGCCTCCAACGTCAGCCAGGGCCAGAAGCAGCTGCTGACCATTGCCCGCGCCATCCTGGCCGACAACCGCATCCTGATCCTGGATGAAGCCACCAGCAGCGTGGACACCCGCACCGAACAGCGCATCCAGACCGCAATGGACAACCTGATGCGCGGCCGCACCAGCTTCGTCATCGCCCACCGCCTGTCCACCATCCGGGACGCAGACCTCATCCTTGTGATGCGGGACGGCGACATCGTCGAGCAGGGCACCCATGACCAGCTCATCGAAAAGGGCGGCTTCTACGCAGACCTGTACAACAGCCAGTTCGAAGACGTTGTGGAATAAGCCACAGCGCCCTTCTCTGTGAAAATGCCTCAGCTTTCCTTCCAAAAGCTGAGGCATTTTCTTTTGTCTTTGCCGGGCGGATGTGCTATAATTGTTTTCGTTTCTTGAAGTAGGAAAGGAGTCTTGAACTCAATGGAAACTGCAGTCAAGCCCTACGCATTCAGCCGGAAGGTGTTCTGCGAAGGGATGCGGGACGGTGTGCCCATCGCACTGGGGTATTTTGCCGTCTCTTTTTCGCTGGGCATTGCGGCCCGAAACGCGGGCCTGACCCCCATCCAGGGGTTTGTTGCCAGCCTGTTCAACAATGCTTCCGCCGGAGAATATGCGGCGTTCTCGCTCATTGCCGCCGGGGCCACCTATGTGGAAGTGGCCATCATCACCCTCATTGCCAACGCGCGGTATCTGCTGATGAGCTGCGCGCTGGCCCAGCGGTTTGCCCCCGGCACACCCTTCTTCCACCGGCTCATCATCGGCTACGATGTTACCGATGAGCTGTTCGGCATCACCATCGCACGGCCCGGCTACCTGAACCCGTTTTACACCTACGGCGCCATCGCACTGGCGGCACCAGCCTGGGCCATGGGCACCGCGCTGGGCATCGTGGCGGGCAACCTGCTGCCCCTGCGGGCCGTCAGCGCTCTGAGTGTCGCGCTCTACGGCATGTTCCTTGCCATCATCATCCCCCCGGCCCGGAAGAACAGGGTCGTAGCGGTTCTGGTGGCGCTGAGCTTTGCTCTCAGCTTTATCTGCAATTACCTGCCGGGCATCGCATCGCTCTCCGACGGCACCCGCACCATCCTGCTCACGGTGCTCATCTCCTGCGGGGCGGCAGTGCTGTTCCCGGTTCCCACGCAAGCTGAGGAGGCTGAACAATGACATACAACAATTGGGTCTACATCGCCGTGATGGCGGCGGTCTCCTACGCCATCCGTGTTCTGCCGCTGACACTCATCCGCAAGCCCATCCAGAACCGGTTCATCCAGTCGTTCCTGTTCTATGTGCCCTATGTGACGCTGGCTGTAATGACCTTTCCGGCCATCGTCAACGCCACCCAGAGCCCTCTGGCCGGTGCGGCGGCGCTGGTGGTGGGCATCGCCGCCGCCTGGTTCGGGGCCAGCCTGTTCCAGGTGTCGGTCGCCTGCTGCGCCGTGGTGTTGGTTCTGGAATTGTTTTTGGTACGGTGATGAAGATGCAGAAGATCCTTGTTTCCGGTGCGGGCGGCTTTGTCGGGGCCCGCGTAATGCAGCAATGGCGCGAAAAAGCAGAGCTTTTTGCGTTTCCGCGCGGGTTTCTGGCGGCGGCCACGCAGGAAGACCTCTGCCGTTTTGCTGCACAGGTGCAGCCGGACGTCTTGCTGCATCTGGCCGCGCTTTCCGATACCGGCTACTGCCAGCAGCACCCGGAGGACTCCCGCCGCGCCAATGTGGACGTGCCGCTCTGGATGGCGCGGGCCGCTGCCAAGACCGGCGCGAAACTCGTGGCGTTCAGCTCCGACCAGGTATATTCCGGAGCAGCGCAGGAAGGCCCCCTGCCCGAAACGCTGTCCCTTTCCCCCTCCAACATCTATGGGCAGCACAAGCTGGAAGCCGAGCAGCGGGTGCTGGAAGTCCTGCCGGACGCCGTGTTTCTGCGGGTGCCCTGGATGTACGACCTGCCCGGCTATCAGCTGCCCATCCGGGGCAATCTGCCGCTGAACCTGCTGCGGGCCGCTCTGCGTGGGACGCCGGTGCAGTTTTCTGCCCACGACTGGCGGGGCATCAGCTTTGTGCGGGAGGTCATCGGGAACCTGTACCCGGCGCTCTCCCTGCCCGGCGGTGTGTACAACTTTGGCAGCGACAACGACCGCAGCATGGTCGAGACCGCACGGCAGTTCGCGGAATTGCTGGGCATTTCCGTTGCCATCGAGATCACCGGCTGGCACCGCAACCTGCGGATGGATGGCTGCAAAGCCGCCGCGCAGGGCATCACCTTCTGCTCCACGCAGGAGGGGTTTGCGCGGTGCCTGAGGGAGTATAACCTCTCAGGCGGGCCACGATGACAGCCTATTCTTGGAGGATAGGCTGTTCTTCGTACAACCTGTCCGTCACCTTCGGTGACACCTCTCCTTGTAGGAGAGGCTTTGGCATTCCGCAGACTTCGCCGCTTCGGGAGAGGGTTTATCCTCCCATCGGCTGATATTTCTGCAAAATGGTATGCAGGCCAAGCTCCCGCGCCTGAGCCAGCAGATAGCGGTAGCGGCACAGCAGAGCCTGCCGCTCGTAGATGTGCTGCTCGATGAGGTCGGTGTCCACCTCCAGGTCAAACATCATCTCGTTCTGGCGCAGGCAGAACAGGCACTCTTTCAGCTCCTCTTCCAGTTCCGGGTGGTAGCGTTCATGTTCCGTATCCCGCGGGATGCGGTCGGACAACAAGGTTTTTTCTTTTTGCGCAGACTGTGCCATCGTGGTTCCTCCTCTTTGTGCATCTTTGCTTCTACTGATTTCCAGTATATGCAAAGAAAGTGAGAAGGATGACGGTTGATGGAGTCCCGCCATAAGAAATCGTCTACCTCCCCGACGACTCTGCCCCATTGCTCTGACATTTCAAAATGTTCCGCGAAAGACCGTCTTTTTTCAAGATTTTGCAAAAAAGTTTGAAAAAGTGCTTGACAACTCCGGGTTTTTCCCGTATAATAGCACACGTTGAGCAGCTCACGAGCCAAACAACAAAGCAGATCTTGGGGATTTGCATAGTGGTAGTGCGGTAGACTCTGACTCTACTTGTGGGAGTTCGATTCTCTCATCCCCAACCAAAAAAGAACCAGTCGAACATGTTCGACTGGTTCTTTTTTCTCTTTGTTTCCCCTATGAACAGAAGCGCTCCGCTTTAGATTTACAGCATCTGTACAGAAGCCGCAAATCGAGACAGCGGTAATTGCCCCTTGCCCGCCCCTGTTCAGGACAGCTTGATCTTCAGGTCAGCCAGCAGATTCACGGCTTCCGGCAGTGAAAATCTTGCATCTTTCAGGCGGCTGCCCAGAATATCCACCTTATATCCGATGGCATCCCGGAAATCCGCCTTGCGGCGGGTTTTCCTCTCGCAATCCGGGGTGGGTTGTGGTATACTGGAGCAGAATCCGGAAATCATCCTTTGAAACGAGGTATCCCCATGGAGATCATCATTCATCAGGCCATCCTGCATGTGCTGGACACCACCCTCGACGCCCCGGTGCTCAGCGGCAGCTGCATGGAGCCTACCGCCGAAAAAACGGCCTATTTGCAGAACCACATCGAAAAGCTGCTGGCCAGTGACGACATCCGCCAGTGCCGCCCCCTGCCGGACTCGGCCTTCAAAAACGAGCTGGAGCACAACCAGGACTTCGTGGACCTGTCCTGCCGCATCGCGGGGGTGCTGTTCGATTACATGCACGCCCACACCACCATCCCCGGTGCCGACCTGGCTGTGGTGGATTTCACCCGCGACGGTGCCCCGTGGCTGGGCATCCTCAAGCTGAACTACAAGAACGGCTACACCCACTACACCGAGACTGTGGAGGGTGCCCCGGTCAACTCCATCATCCAGCAGCGGGCCTGCCTGCCGACCCAGAGTGGCAAGGTGGAAGAAGGTGCGCTCGTCAACCTGCAGGACTACTCCATGCGCCTGCTGGAAAAGAAGTACGACATCGACGGCCACAAGGAGTTCTACCTTTCCACGGTCGTGTTCCAGTACACTCAGGCCGAGCCGGAAAAGAAAAAGCTGAAAGCCATCCAGGAAGCCGCTGCGCAGGCCGTGATGGACGCCTACCAGGACGAGCCCCACGCCGAGGCACAGGTCGCCATGCTCATTGCGAACCAGGCCGCCGACAACGACAACCAGGTCTCGGTGGAGCAGGTGCGCCGCCAGCTGGCCGAGGAATACCCGCTGGCCGCTGTCCCCTTTGACGACTACGTGGAGAAGAGCGATGTCATCGAGCAGTTCGAGCAGCCTGTCACCGTGACGCCCGCCCGCATCCGCCGGATGGAGAGCCGCAGCATCCACACCGCCAGCGGCATCGAGGTGAAGATCCCCACTGAGATCCTGTCCTCCGAGTCAGAAGTGGAGTTCCTCCATGACCCCGACGGCAGCGTCTCGCTGCTCATCAAGAATGTGATTTTGTGAAAATGACCCTCTCCGTCATTGCTTTGCAATGCCACCTCTCCCAAAGGGCGAGGCCGCGAGCAAACGCGAACCGGCGAGGGTTTCATTTTTTCTCTTGCCAAATCCCCTGTTTTGTGCTATACCTTTTCTTGTATTCATGCTTGTATTTATTTGGCTGGGAGGAATTTGAAAATGGAACTGGCACTTATCTGCGCACAGCAGGTCATCGTGTTGTTTTTGCTCATCGGGGCGGGCGCGGCCGCCATCAAGACCGGTGTGCTGAAGCCGGAAGGGCGGCAGACTCTCTCGAACCTGCTGGTCTATCTGGTCGTTCCGGCCATGATCGTCCACTCCTACATGATGGACTTCAGCGAGGAGATCCTGCACAACCTGCTGGCCGCGTTCGGGCTGAGCGTTCTGGCCATCCTCATCGGCACCGTGCTGACGCTGGCCCTGACCGCCCGGCAGAAAGACCGCCGGGCCCCCATCTTCCGGTTCGCATCGGTCTTCTCCAACGCAGCCTATATGGGCTTCCCGCTCATTTCGGCGCTGTTTGGGTCGGAGGGGCTGCTCTACGCCAGCGCCTACGTGACCGTGTTCAATATCCTGCTCTGGACCATGGGCTACGGCATGGTCAGCGGCAGTTCCAGCCCGAAGAAAGTGGCCAGCAGCCTGCTGCGCACCCCGGTGCTGTATGCGATGGTGGTAGGCCTCGCCGTCTACCTGCTGCAGATCCCGGTGCCCGCCCTCATCGCCCAGCCGCTGGAACTGCTGAGCAACATGAACACCCCGCTTTCCATGCTCATCACCGGCATCCTCATCGCCACGGGCGACCTGAAGCAGATCGTCTGCGACCGGCACATCTGGAAACTGGCCGGGCTGCGGATGCTGGTCATCCCGGCAGTGTGTCTGGCGGCCTTTGCGGCGCTGGGTCTGCTGCGCTTCGGCATGAGCGCACAGGTGGTGCTGCTGTTGGAGTGCTGCCCTGCCGCCGCGATCACCTCGGTGTTCGCCGTTCAGTTCGGCCACGATGAGCAGTTCGCGGCCGGATGCGTGGTCCTCACCACCCTGCTCAGCATCGTCACTCTGCCCCTGTGCGCACTGGTGCTGACGGCGCTGATGTAACACGCGATACAAAAAGGAACCGCTGCGTTTTGAACGCACAGCGGTTCCTTTTTTGTTTGCCGTCATATCAGCGGCATGATGTTTTCCGGCGCCGCCCGGAGGAAGGCCGGGGTCTCCGGCGGGGGTGAAGAAAGGGACGTTTTGGAGACCTTCCACCACAGCTTTGCGCTGCCACCCACCGAGGTGCAGATGACGTTCCAGTCGAACGGATTCTCGCTCGAAGCGCCCACACGCACTGGCAGCCGGTTGTCGCTGTCCGCTGCGGCGGGCACGAGGTCATGGGCACGGATGCCCACGGCGGTGCAGTTTTCCGGCACCGGGAGCGCCACGGCAAGCTCCTGCTCCCAGCCGGTGAGATGCACCCGGTGCGCGTCCACCCGGACGCAGGGCAGGATGTTCTTGCAGCCGGTCAGGCGGGCGACGGTCAGGCGGCGGGGGTCTGCAAAGACCTCTCTGGTCGTGCCGGCCCGGAGCACCTCGCCGCCGTCCATGACGATCATCTCGCGGCAGAGGCGGTAAGCCTCGTCGCGGTTGTGAGTCACGAGCAGGGCCGTGCCGTCAAACCCGGCCAGCAGGCTGCCCACTTCGCCCTCCACTTCCTCGCGGAGGTAGCTGTCCAGTGCGCTGAACGGCTCGTCCAGCATCAGGATGCGGGGCTGGCCCGCCAGAATGCGGGCCAGCGCAGCGCGCTGCTGCTGCCCGCCCGAAAGCTCACTGGGCAGGCGGTGGGCCAGTTCCTCCAGCCGCATGGCGCGCAGGGCCTCCGCACAGGCCGCTTTGCGGACGGCGGTGTCCTTCTCCTTTTTCAGCGCGCAGAGGATATTCTGCTCCACCGTCATATTCGGGAACAACGCGTAGTTCTGGAACAGCAGGCCCACGTTCCTCTGCTGCGGGGGCAGGTCGATGCCCTGCTCGCTGTCGAACAGGACACGGCCGTCCAGCACGATGCGGCCGCTGTCGGGTCTGACGATGCCCGCAATGCAGCGCAGGGTCATGCTTTTGCCGCAGCCGGATGCGCCGAGGATGGCGGCGGTGGTATTGCCCGCTGTGAACTCCGTGCGGAGGGTGAAGCCGTCGAACCGTTTGGTGATCTTGACGTCCAAACTCATGTGCGCTTCCCTCCCTGCTTCTGTTTGCGTTCCAGCAGGTTGACCGCCAGCAGCACCACTGCCGAGATGACGATGTCCACCAGCACCCACTGCATCGCCCCCATCTCATCGTTGGTGCGCCAGAGCTGATACACCGTGGTGGCGATGGTGGCCGTTTTGCCGGGGGTGTAGCCTGCGATCATGCTGGTCGCGCCGTACTCGCCCAGCGCGCGGGCAAAGGCGAGCACCGTTCCGGCCAGGATGCCCTGACGGCAATAGGGCATCCGCACCCGCCAGAAGATCCAGGTGTTGGAAAGCCCCAGCGTCTGCGCAGACCAGGCCAGCGTCTCGTCGAAGCTCTCGAATGCGCCGCGGGCCGTGCGGTACATCAGCGGGAAGGCCACCACGATGGAGGCAAAGATGGCGCTGTACCAGTTCATGACCAGCTTGACGCCGAAATGCTCCAGAAAGAAGAGGCCCAGCGGCCGCTTGGCACCGAACAGCAGCAGCAGGAAATAACCCACGACCGTGGGCGGCAGGACCATGGGCAGGGTGAGCACCACGTCCAGCACACCTTTGAGCCCACGGGGCAGCTTTGCGATATAATAGGCGGCAAAAATGCCGAGGAAGAACACCGCTGCGCAGCTGATGAGCGCAATGCGCAGGCTGTTCCATAAAGGATACCAGTCCACTTGCTTTCACCTCCCTATTTCGTCTCACAGCAGGGCCCTGCTGTTTTCGGCGTCCGGGACCTCCTTCGGCCAGTCACAGCCTGCCCGGCCTGCCAAGGGCTCCCCTGTCAGGGGAGCTGGCGAGCAAATGCGAGACTGAGCGGTTTACAGTGCGGTGAAGCCGACGCTCTCGAACACTTCGCCTGCCGCAGAGGTCTGCAGATACTCCAGGAACTTCCGGGCAGCAACGGCGTTGGGGGCAGCCTTCAGGACGGCAGCCGGGTAGATGACCTGACCGCACATCTCCTTCGTGGCCTCATCCACGACCTTCAGACCGGCGCTGAAGGCATCGGTGCAGTAGACGACACCGGCATCCACGCTGGCCTCGCTGACCTGAGTGGTGACTTCCTTGACGTTGGAGCCGTAGGTGATGACACCGGCCGCAGCCAGAGCGGCTTCGTCCAGCTCGTAGTAGGCCAGGATCTTCTGGGTGTACTGGCCCACCGGCACATCGCTGTTGCCCATGCAGAACAGGATGTCCTCAGCCTTCAGGTGCTCAGCCAGGGAATCGAAGCTGTCGATGCCCTTGTCGGCATTTTCGGGGACGCACAGGACGACCTTATTTTCCAGCAGATCCACGCGGGAATCGCTGTCCACGAAATCCAGCCCCTCGGTGTTCACTTCAGCGGAAGCGGTGCCGTCCAGCTGGTTCATCTGCTTCTGACCTGCCGAAAGGAACAGGTCGCAGTCTGCGCCCTCCTGGATCTGGGTCTTCAGGGTGCCGGAAGAGTCGAAGTTGAAGCGGAAGGTCACGCCGGGGTTCTCCGCCGAATAGGTCTCGGCGATGGCGTTCAGCGTCTCGGTCAGGGACGCTGCAGCGAAGACGATCAGCTCGACGGACTCGCCCGAAGCAGTCTCCGAAGAGGCGGCGGCAGAGCCTGCCACGAAGGAAACGGAGCTGCTGGAGCCGCCGCAGGCGGTCAGGGCAGCAGATGCGGACGCGATGCCGGCAGCGCACAGGAAGCCGCGGCGGGAGATCTGGGTATTCATGGTCCTTTCTCCTTACGTTGTTCTCATAGAGTTATCGTTTACAGCGTCTCCCTCAGGGCGGGGCTGTAAAGGCCGCATTACTTCCGGGCACACTCGCCGTCCAGCCCGGCAGCGATACGGATGCCGTGTTCGAGGCTGGGCAGGATGTACTCCAGATTCTCCTGCACGGCCTTGGGGCTGCCCGGCAGATTGACGATGAGGGTCTTGCCGCGCAGGACGCTGGCTGCGCGGCTGAGCATCCCGCGCGGGGTGATGCTCAGGCTGTGGTACCGCATGGCCTCGGCGATGCCGGG
>OGJI01003588.1_pt1 | contig 11595 bp, 5 predicted proteins | sample 1572031 | NCBI WGS metagenome assembly OGJI01 (sample SAMEA2582119, study PRJEB24529) | metagenome | biome: Human gut stool | place: China | collected 2011
TTTTTCTCTATATTGGGCATATTCATTGACAATATTCTTCAGTAATCTCATATCGTCAATGAAAAAAGCCAAACTGTCTATTACCTCGACATTAAGATCTGAATAGCCTTTTATCTCTAGTTCCTCTTTCAGTTTGTCTGCCGAGTTTGAAGAATTGATTATTGGGATTACAGTTGTGATATAATCAAAGAATTTAGTACGTTCTTCATCAAAAAACATATCATCTTTAACCGCATAAATGAACGTAACTTTACGCCCCACAGAGTTTGACTGATTCAAGAGTTGATTTACCTCTCTTAACTTAAGAAAAATATCCGTATTATCAAATCTATCTAAATCTTCTATAATCACAACATTATAATCAGTAACCTCAAAGAAATAGACAATCTCATCCATGTGCTTATTGAAAACGGATGTATCTTCTTTGTTTTCTTTTAATTCAATCTCTCCATTCTTTAGATTTAACTTATTCAGTTTACTATTACTCAATGATTTGACAGTCTTTTGAACGAATATTATTGTTGCAACAAATATATATGATAGAGCAAAAATATCAGACCATTTATTTAATACTGGATTACTTAAGCGATTGCAAGTCCAATCCACCTCCAAAAATGATGGTTCAAATACAATAATTAAGGCAACAATATAAAATATTATTGCAAAAGATAAAGCATATTGAGCCCAAGTTGATTTATGATAAATCCTTTTTAATCTGGAGTTATAAAGCGTCTCTTGTTTTTCTTTATAAATAAGTTGTTGAAGAATGCTGTATTCAATACGATTATTCATCGTATCAATATCTATTTTATTCTTTTTATCATCTAATGGTGACTTTAGTGTAGCAAGAGATATTGAAAGATATTTGTATTTACGATAGTCTTTCATCAAAGAGCGAAGAATGGAACTCTTACCGGATCCATAAGGACCAGTAAGAGCAATGTTCAATATGTCTTTCTCTTCTAGTTTTCGTGCAAGATTCAAAACACTCCTATACTGCTTCTTATCACTTTCACTATCACGATTAAGCAGAGCAGGAGTTAATGATACTTGTTTATCATCCTCCATCGAATTATTTGCACATATTTTCTTCCAAAATCTCCAGTTCATTTATTTTCAGCTATTTATTAATCATATTTTTCTAGTTTGTTACAGATTGCTATCTATATTAAAGCAACACCAAATTCACGGATTGTTTCTTCGCTATCTCTTCCTGAGACAGATTTGCCTGTCGCTTGCTCTATTCTGTCAAGCAATTGTTTTGCTCGATCTATGAAATAAGCATTGAAATCATCTAATGCAAGATGAGCATAACTTACCTTATGTGACTCTATGGCTTCCTGTATCTCAACTTGTTTTAATCCCTTATTTGCCATAGTTCCAATATAGGTACTTGATGCATGTCCTCCTATTGAACGATTGGAAGATGCATAAATTGGAGTCTTATTAATGACAGAATTCCATTTTATACGTGGAAGGTTATTTTTCTCGCAATAAGTTTGAGGGAATATATGATGAATATCAGCATCTTCATCAATGTAAGATGCTATATCCATACGATGACCTGTCATAAAATCAAGTGGTGAATCTTGTAAGATAAGTGCCATAACACCTTTGTACGCTGCACTATTCCTAGTCTGCATGGTCAATAAACGAGTTGGTTGTATATTGGAACGATATACAGTCTCTGGCATTTCACCACCTTCCATCCAACGGAATACGCCCATTATATCAGTTGCAAATCTAGCTTCATTGGCACCCCCATATAGTTCACCCATTACGCCACACCAATACCAACGAGACAATAATTCCTGTTTGCTTCCAAGATGCAACATTTTTTTATTTTCGTTGTCGTATGCAAAGATTGCAGCAAGTGGAATAAGTTGTGACGAATATGGAAGATCTCTGGAACGGAAAATCCCCTGATGTACTAAGAAATCAGCTGCATCACAGAAACCTTTAATCAAAGCGTCATGATACTTCAAATAATCTTTCAATTCAAGCCTAAGAATGTCTTTTTTCTTACATGTTACAGCCACACGCTCATCATCACCTGAAACCACTCTTTTATAATATGATACCAACAGAGTCATTGCTGCCAAAAAATTAGCACCAGTGATTTCTTTCAATAGCTCGCCATTTACTTTTTGAGCAAAAATATGACGAATGGTCTCCCAATCTTTTCTCAATTCATGTCCTTCAGCAGCAAATGTAGCTGTGACGAGTTCGAAAACCGTAAGAGGTACACCACCAGTGTTTACATTCTCAAAAATCTGGCAGACAGCTTCTTTCGGGGTTTCTTTATCAAGCTGAATTATAGGTATGTTATACTCTAAAATTGGGCGAAGAATCTGCTGTGAGAAATCACGGAATAAATTTCTATACTCTCTATCACCTTTGTAATAGTCTTCCATATCATAATGCCAATCTTCCGTATCATTATGAGAAAACGTAATATTCAAGGGAAACATCAGGTTCTCAAATTCTTTCTCTCTTGTGGATAAGTCCAGCGTTACATCACGACCAATATTTGTTGTAAGCTGTTTCTTCTCTGATACAGATATGATTGCTTCCAATCTGTCCGCAGTAGAGTCTAGACATTTACGAATATCTAGATAATAATAGCGTTTGATAATTGTATCTCGATTGGTCTCTAATCGAGTATTAGTTGCTTTCTTACTTTTCAAGACCTGATATAAGGTTGTGAGTCGCTGTTGTCCATCGAGCACAAGCCACTCAGGGGTAACTTCTGATATAGAATCCACACCTTCAAATGTGCGATACTTAAAACGGATATGCTCACCACCATTAGCCAAAAACATCGCTGCACCCATTGGGAAGCCAGATGTGATACTTTCTATTAGTTTACATATCTTCGTGTCATCCCAAACCCAACTACGTTGAAAGTCGGGTAATTGAGCCTTACCTTCTTCAACCATTTTTAGAAGGTCATCAAGTTTCTTATCGTGTGATTCAACAGCCATAACAAATTTATTTTATCAACCAATTAATAATACATCTCAATATACTGATAAGCCTTATCAAAAACTTCTTGATCCTTAATCTGGTAGTTAACCCACAGAATAGAACGTAGTTTCTTTTTTATCTCTCGCTGAGCTGTAATGCTTTTAAAAGCATCTTTAAACTTACGTACAATAGCTACCACATTTTCATCTATATCAGCAACTACACGTTCTACAATGATAGGAGTATCCTCAGTTCTAATTGATTCAAACAACTCCGTAAGAGCAGCTTTAGCTTGTTCCCTCTTGTCAAGAGGTTGATTTGAGTTTTTTTCTTCCTCAAGCACTTCTTTAGCAAGGGTGAGCAATCCTCGGAGGAAATCAATACTAGTTATAAGATTTTCCTCCATATGACGGCGCAGTTCATCCAACTTCTCAGCAAATGCCTTGTAATTGGGGTCTCCATGATGCTCTCCTAACCTCAAACGAAGCATTTTTTCCACTTCCAATATCTTTTTAGGATTGTCTTTGGCTTGCTCCAACACCATATCAATTACATCTCCATCTACCACAAGATCCTCAAGTGGAGTCCCAATATCAATTGTATCAATGTTACGATGAATGATTTCAATGGTTTTAGCACCCAATAAAGTCCATATGAGTGAACCGCCGGTACTAACAGGACGTACACTTTGATATACCTGAGCCAGCCAAGTATAATCCGCCTGATAAGCAGCCAGCATTGCATCCGGGCTTACTGTTTCCCAAGCTTTAGCCAATCGTGAAAAATGTTTTGCAAAATTCGTTTTTGTAGACTCATCAAGTAAACATTGCTGGGCAGCTTGCAAACCTTCCCAACCACCGATTGTCCGGTCTACACCAGGGAAAAAGTCAATACACTCTTGCAAAAATTGAGGTATCAACACTTTTATCTCATCAATATTCTTTACAACCGTTTTTACCGTCTCCTCATCAAAAGCAAGGCTTTTGGCTACATTATCAAATACACCAACGAAATCTACAATCAGACCACATTTCTTATCAACATTGTACTTTCTATTCGTACGGCAAATAGCTTGTAACAACGTATGATCTTTCATTGGTTTATCAAGATACATACATTGCAAAATTGGAGCATCAAAACCTGTCAACAGCTTTGAAGTGACAATCACCATTTTAATCGGTGACAATGGATCACGGAATTGGTCAAGAAGTTTTCTTTCTTGTTCTCTATCACGACGGTATGCTTTATACTCATCAGCTTTATCGCCAGCCGTATGCATAACGATAGTGGTTGCATCTTCCGAACCCAAAAGAGCATCAATCGCTTTCTTATATTTCACACAGCAGTCTCGGTTATATACCACGACTTGAGCTTTCATTCCAGTGGGCTCTACATACTCTTTGAAGTGATTTACAATATAACGTGCGACATCGTTAATTCGCTTCTCTGCTGTAAAAAATGCTTCAACAGAAGTTCGTTTTACTAATTCGTTCTTTTCGTCCTCGGATATTTGATCGGTCAGTTCATCAAATTCTTCTTGTAATTGAGTTTCGTTAAGATGCATCTCTACCGGCACTGTTTGGAAATTCAATTCAAGCGTAGCTCCATCTTCAACAGAATTTTGGAAAGTATATTTTGAAATATATCCACCTTTCTCTAAATCCTCATCAGCTCCAAAAGATTGAAAAGTATTCTTATCTCGTTTATTGATAGGCGTTCCGGTAAGGCCAAAGAAAAATGCATTAGGTAATGCATTGCGCATTTTTTGTCCTAAATCCTTTTCCTGAGTTCGGTGTGCTTCATCTACCAATAAAATGATATTATCTCTTTCATTCAGTACACTATCAACATCTCCGAACTTGAAAATTGTCGTTATCAGAATCTTGCGCTGATCCTGCTTGAAAAATGCAACTAACTCATCTTTTGTCTTTGCAGATTCTATATTAGGAATATCAGCACGAGTAAAATCGCCCGTTATCTGATCTTCCAAATCAATACGGTCATCAACGATAACAACTGTGGGAGCATGTAATTCGTTCTGCAAACGTAATTTTTGGGCAGCAAATACCATCAACCATGATTTTCCCGAACCTTGGAAATGCCAAATAAGACCTTTCTTCGGACCTTGTTTCTCTCGATATGTATTTAAGACACGCTGAACAATAGCTTCACCACCTAGATATTGTTGATAACGGCAAACTATTTTTATTTTTTTGCCTGATGATGTTCCTGTAAAAACACTATAGTAACGATATATGTCAAGCAGTCGGTTTGGTTGAACCAACCCCATTACGTTACTTTTAACCGACTCTATTGTACCATGCTGACGACTTTCATCTTTAAACCAAGGTCCCCATTTGTCAACAGGGGCACAGATGCCGGCATATTGAAGTTCTTTACCTTCTGTAGCAAAGGTTAATATATTCGGAACAAACATTTCTGGAATGCTCTTTTCGTAATGCAGCATATCAATGGCTCCGTCAGCCCATGTTATCTGAGGGCGAACAGGAGATTTTGCTTCACCAACACAAACCGGAATTCCATTTATCAGATAAACCAAATCCAAACGTTTACCTCCTTCAACAGAACTACGTGGAAACTCCCATTGATTGGTCACTACACAATAATCTTCGACCGCATCTTCGCTAAAGAATCTGATAGGTATATATTCACCATCCTTTCCAAAAGGCTCTGTGTTTTCATTAAATAATAATGTACGAAAACGGTCATTGGCAGTCACCAATTCATCATAATTACCTCCACAAGTAATAGCAGCACGGAGTTTATAAATAACTTGCTCCGCTTGTTGACGTGTTATTGGATTTAACCTGACAAGAGCTTCCAATAGCCATGATTCAACAAGGACAGAATCAGAACTACGAGGTATATCCTGTGACTTTACATACTGCCAACTACTTTGGGTTGCAGCTTCTATGAGCATTTGCTCCACTGTATTGTCTTCGTTAAACATATCTATGGTTTTTATTGTTATCAATTTAATAATTAAGCGATTTTCCCTAATTCGTCACTCTGTATGTCATTCAAATATACTAAAGCTTTTTGAATGACAGATTTTGATTTGTCGGCTTGTTTGAGGACCTCAACAAACAAGATTTGTTCATCCATACTAGGAACAGGAACTTTCATTTTCTTGATATCTGAGAATACGATATCAACTTGATTTGTAGAACCAGTTACATATTGCCTGTATATTTCTGCTTGCGTATCATTTAAAGAAAGGTACGTATTAAGCACTTCTGGAAGAATCACTGCTCTATCTGTTGACAAGGCAATCACATGTCCGTCATTTATGTAGGTATTATTGTCTGAAGGACAAATAAATACACAACATCGTCCAAGAGTACCATTTCCAGTTGCATTCAAGAGAACATCTCCTGATTCAAGTATTCTCTTCCTAACTGGGATTTCCTCGTTGTGGTATTTTATATTACCCAAACGTTGACCATCCCAATGGATACATGCTTGATTAATCACTAAGACAGAAGAAGATTCAACATATTTTGGCGTTATCCCCTTACTCATGATTGGACAAACCGATTCAAGGGTTTGCTTATTATGAGTATTATAATACATCTCGATAAATTGCGATTTGAAGTCGCCAAATTTTGATTTGTCGGCTTGTCTATATATTGCTTCAAAACGCCTTTGTTCCTCTATCGCAGGCAATCCAACCATAAAATGGTCCAGATATGAAGCACTAACTCTTTTCTGCCCGCCTGTTCCAGACATATTTTTTGCAGCACGCTCACGAAATATAGGCATTCGTGTTAATGCTAACAGCCAATAGGGACTAGATATTCCGTTAATTGGCCGCAATACATGAAATTCTGTAGATCCCATTCCTATACCATTTGTAAGTCCATGTACAATAGCTCCTTTGCCATTCTCCATACAAGGTGTAATTTTGGCAAACAAGACATCATTATTCTCAAAATATGTAAAGCCTTTTTTTACTTTTCCATATTCTTCGTCAGTCATATCTACCAAATATCCATCCTCACTTACCGCCGGCATAGGAATAAAAGAGACTTTATCGGTGTCGCAAAGAGCAATGTTAGGACGTCTTGGATTTAGAATACAACATTCTCCTAATCTTTTCAACTCATTCTTCTGATTTAAAGAAAGAGGATTCCCAAACATCTCGATAAATTGCGATTTCACCATTTCATCAGTGGTAACAAGCAACTTTTTATAAGCCTCTTTTAACCGATAAGCAGCCCAAAGCTTATCCGATATGTCTCGCATTTCATCAATTGATGGTAATTCAAACTCATATTCAAGAAGTGTATCTTTAGAAATGCGTTTTGAGTTCATCCCATCAGCATGTTTATTAGCATATATCCAAAAATGCTCAGAATTAAGCATAAAAGGGATATACCTAATTAAATCTTCACGCGAATATCCTATCGTTTTTTGTGTGTCTTCTTTTAAACGAAGAATAATAGAATCTCCTGAAGTTATGCCATCAAAGAATACAATGCCAGCACGTTTAAGATATACGTTTCTTCGTGCTATTAAAATATCATTTGCTTTGAATGCCTTAGCCGAAGTAGTCAATAATTCCGTCCCCTGAAAACGAGTAATAACAGGTTCCCCACTATCGTAGTGTTCCAATCCTATGAATCTGTCATAATCAGACCGACTCGGATTTTGGACAGAAATAGATATAGGATTGGCTATTGAACTTAAATTAATTATTTTCATGGAATAATAGATTTGTTAAGGAAGAATATTCTTTTGACAATTGGCTGTGACTTGATTTCCAATTTTCCACGGCCTCGTCATAGTTTAAGAATTCCTCTGATTTTCCCTCTACAAAGAGAGATACAGAAAGTTTTCCACCATTGGACAAAATATCTTCATTTGTCGCTACTTTACAATAGCCAGTTTCATCAGAAAAGCTATTATAAGCATTGAGCATTCTGTTAATATGTTTGTCCTCCAAATAACTTTGTGCATTCTTTCTTGTTACTTCGCTTTCTGCCTCAATAAATAAAACTTTACCTTTCCGGTCATACGGTTTGTTCTCATTAAATATAATTACGCATGAAATCATCGCGGAATTATAAAATAGATAATGTCCTAAAGCAATGACACATTCAATTTTATCTAATTCAACAAGTTTCTTTCGTAATTCCTCCTCTTCACGTCTAAAGAGAACACCATGTGGAAAAAGAACAGCAGCTCTACCTGCTTTGGAATCCATTGAAGCAAGAATATGCTGTAAAAAAGCATAGTCTGCTTTTGATTGTGGTGGTGTGCCGAGGAAGTTACGTCCCCACTTATCATTCATAAATTTTTCACGGTTCCACTCCTTAATAGAATATGGAGGATTTGCCAAAACTACATCAAACTTACGAAGATGGCTGCCATCCAAGAATGCAGGATGCTCCAACGTGTCAGCACATACTATTGAAAAATCCTCTACGCCGTTCAGATAAAGATTCATTCGTGCAATAGAAGAGGTCAATCCATTTACCTCTTGTCCGAACACCTGCACACTCTGCCACTCTTCCCCTTTGTTGCGAAGATAGTCCAAACATTTAACCAACATTCCCCCGGAACCGCAAGTCGGGTCATAAATACTTTCATTCGGTTTGGGCTGCAGTATTTCAGCCATAAGCTGAACGACTGTTCTATTCGTATAGAACTCCTGAGCAGTATTTCCGGCATCATCGGCAAACTTTCCAACAAGGTATTCGTATGCTTGCCCCATCTCGTCGGCAGGACAAACCTTCAGACTCAACGTATATTTAGAGAAATCCTCAATCAACGAAGTGATTATACTATCGGGCATCTTTGCCTTGTTGGTCCAACCATCCTTTGGGCCAAAAATTCCCTCTAATCCTCCTATTTTTCTGCCATCCATCTCTTTGGCAGGGTTGGCTTGTTCTATGGCAATAAACGCCTCGACTAATTTATTACCTACATTTTCGGTTACCTCACGAACATCTCTCCAGTGCGCACCATCAGGAATACGGATGGGGAGATCTTCTACTTGCATACCTGCATACTCAACTCCTCCTTCACACACAAAACCTTCAAACTGTTCATCATAAACATCGGAAATGCGTTTGAAAAAAAGCAAAGGGAAAATATACTCTTTATATCCTGCCGCATCAATCTGACCACGCAAATGAGTGGCAGCCGCCCAAAGGAAACTTTTAAGTTCATCGAGCGTAATAGGGTCGTCCGGATGACGATACTGTTTTACTTTTTCTGCCATATTGATTATGCGTTAATGAGTAATGAAAATTCGTTCTCCAATCGCTTCACATCTTCGTATGCTTGTTTGAACTCAGCCAACACTTCCGCATAAGGACGAATTTCCTCCTTGTGGTAAACCACATAGCGATTGGGCGAAAGATTATACTCTTTATCTCTTATCTCCTGCAATGTAACGATTCGAGAATAGTCCTCTTCATCGGAGTAATTTTGATAAAGTGAATATAACCTATCTATATCATTCTCTTCTAAAATATTCTGCGCTCTCTTTTGAGTTAGAATTTTGGAACCGTCTATCATCAAAATCCGTCCGGAATGATGAGCCTGTTTCATTCTTCGTATTATCAAAAAGCACGGTGAAAGTCCAGTTCCATAAAACAATTTATCTCCTAATGTAACAACGGCTTCTATCAAATCACTTTCGACTAATTGTTTCCTTATTTCTGCTTCTTGATTTCCACGAAACAGAATACCTTGTGGCATTACAACAGCCATACGCCCCTTGCCGGAAGACATAGAACATATCATATGCTGAATCCACGCATAGTCACCACAACTATCACTCGGTGTGCCATAGATATTGCGCTTATATTTATCTGAACTCCATTCCGTTGCTCCCCAATTTTCAAGAGAAAATGGAGGGTTTGCTATAACACAATCGAATTTGGCGATATTACCACCTTGAAGAATTTTTGGGTCTCTCAATGTGTCGCCTTGCATTACATTAAAATCAGATGCACCATGCAGAAATAGATTCATTTTAGCAATGGCCGCATTCACGACATTCTTCTCTTGTCCGAATATACTTCCACAGCAAAGAGAATCATCGTGCATATATCGTATAGCTTCGATAAGCATTCCTCCACTACCACAAGCAGGATCATATACAGTTTCCCCCGGTTGCGGATCGAGAATATGCACTAATAATCTCACAACAGAACGAGGAGTATAAAACTCTCCAGCTTGAGCCTTACTATCATCGGCAAACTTCTTCAATAATATTTCATAAGCATCACCCATTAAGTCCGCAGGGTAATCCTTATTACCAAGTTTTCGTTTTGATAGATGTTCTATCAGGTCACGAATCTTGCTATCATTGAGTATTGCTTTTTTAGTCCATTTGTGAAATCAAGACATAGATAGCACCCCATACAATGTATCTGGGTTTGCTATCTCTATCTGCCTCATAGCACCGACTATGGCAGCTCCAAGATTTTCTGTACGCTCTCGGACTTCTTGCCAATGACAACCATCAGGAATAACAAAACGATGTTGCTCTGGCAGAGATGCATACTCCTTATCACCACCACTTGATATTAAAGCTTCTTCTGTTTCTTCATCATAAACATCAGATATCCGCTTGTAATAAAGCAAAGGCGTGATATAATCCTTAAAATTATCTTGGCTTACAGGACCGCGTATTATATTACAAGCCTCAAACAAGAAATTGTATAAGTCCTGTGCACCTGTAAGCTCTTTATTTATTGTTTTTTTTGCCATCTAATAACTCTGTCAAATCGTAAATTTGATATTTCTTTACTTCATTAACTCTACAACATTTTCCGACAACATTGCATTCCCAGCATCATCTTTCGGAGCGTTCTTAAGGAACAGTACCGGAACGATGGTGTAGTTCTTAGCAAACGGCAACAGATTAGCTTTGCGGAGAAGCTCAGCAGTTAGCTGTTTGCCATTCTCCCCTGTTGTCCATTTGCATTCTCCGACCAACAGAGACTTTTTATCAAGCGATTCAGCCATTACATCGAACTCGACCTGTTCCGGCTTCTTATCCTCATTGAGAACAGAGCCCCACCAACGTTTTGCTTTTCCATAAACTACTCCATTAACAAGATTTCCTGTGACAGCATCCCGACACAGTTTTTCCCACTGCATACTCACATACTCAGAGAAATGAGCAGTCAGAGCCTGTTCTATGGGTAAACGACGACCAAGTTCAATGAACGAACGATTAGGAACAACAAACTGATAGTAGAACGCCATAAACGGATCGGCAATCTTGTAGAGACTCTTTTTCGCATTCTTCTCATCAATCCCGAACGGAACATCTTTTTCCAAAAAACCGAGATCAACAAGTTTCTTCAATGGACGCGACAGATTAGTTGCAGGTTCATTGCATCGTCCAGCAATCTCAGAAAGACGATTTGCACCGGAGCCGATATAGGACATGATTGTAGAAGTCTTGACAATATCCTTCACATCATCCTGAAACAGTTTTATCGGTTCCTCGTAAAAAGTCCCATTTATCGAAAGGATATTGTGCCACAACGCATCGGAAAGTGAGTTTCTAGTTTCTCTTAATTCCCAATGACGAGGTACACCGCCCCATACAGCATACTCTTCAACGGCACTCACAGCGTCAAG
>OGJI01003602.1_pt1 | contig 11552 bp, 12 predicted proteins | sample 1572031 | NCBI WGS metagenome assembly OGJI01 (sample SAMEA2582119, study PRJEB24529) | metagenome | biome: Human gut stool | place: China | collected 2011
CGCCAAGCATGTTACTCCACTGATCATCACCACCGAACTGTAAATTACATCCGTAATCTTTATATAATCTGTAGAAGTCATAACTCTGCATAATCATATAATTAAATTCAAGGAAGCTTAAGCCTCTTTCCATTCTCTGTTTGTAACATTCTGCCGTAAGCATTCTGTTAACACTAAAATGAGGACCTACCTCTCTTAAAACATCTATATAGTTTAAATCTAAAAGCCAGTCAGCATTGTTTACAAGTAATGCCTTTCCTTCTGAGAAATCAATAAACTTACTCATCTGCTTCTTGAAACATTCAACGTTGTGGTTAATTGTTTCCTTAGTCATCATCTTTCTCATGTCTGTCTTACCTGATGGATCACCAATCATAGCTGTTCCTCCACCAATTAAGGCAATAGGCTTATTACCTGCCATCTGAAGTCTCTTCATTAAACATAACGCCATAAAATGACCTACATGAAGACTATCCGCTGTTGGGTCGAACCCAATATAAAATACTGCTTCTCCTTTATTAATTAAATCACTAATTCGCTCTTCGTCAGTAACCTGGGCTATAAGACCTCGAGCTTTTAATTCTTCGTAAGTATTCATAACATATCTCCTTCAATAAAACTCAATAAAATATTTTAGCATAGTAATTTTTATTTTTCAAGGCTATAGCCCCATATTAAAGGCATAAATATAAGGTAATGTTCTAAGATAATGTAACGTTTTTTATAAAACGATGCATATTACACCTCTGCTTTGGTCATTTGTGATTTTTTCAATGGTTCCCTGCATTCTTGACTGTGTTTCGGCAGTCAGATTATTTATTTTATTAATTATTCCCTCATCAACGATTTCCCCAATGGTTTTTCCGAAAATATTAGTTTCCCAAACATTAGAGTCCTGTTCTTTTTCATTAATAAATCCTATTAAATCTCTTGCCTGTTCCTCGCTTCCTATTATTGGCGAAATTTCTGTAAGAATATTAGCCTTAACAAAATGAATTGACGGCGCAGTTGCCTTAATTTTCACTCCAAACTTATTTCCACTTTTAATCAGCTCAGGATTTTCCAAAACAATGTCTTCCTTATCAGGTGTTACTATTCCGTAACCGGTGGTTTTTACCTTGTTAATTGCCTCATTAACTTTTATATATGTGTTTTTCTCCATTGACAATTCTTTTACCATTTTAATCAATTGAAGCTGATTTTCGATTTTTGTGCCTGCCATTTCAGATAAAGTTTCATAATAATAACTTTCATCAATGTCATAATTTAATCTAAGTCTGCCTGTTGACAATTCTATGGCTGTCATTTGAACGCTTTTTACATATTCTTTGTCAGGGTTTAAGTTTAATGTTTTTATATCTTTTATTTTTATGAAAGATTCTAATATTCTCCGGGAATATTCAATAATATACTTCATTAATTTGTGCTCTGTGCCTATTATTTCCAACCATTTAGGCACATTAAATATTATTTCACTTATTGGAAATTCAAACAAAATATTCTCTAAAATATCTGTTACGTCTTTCTCCGTTAAACGCAGACAGTTAATAGATAATGTTGACACATTATATTTTTCTGCTATTTGGTCACGAAGCATTTTGCATTCCATTGAATCAGGATTAATTGAATTTACCAAAATTATAAAAGGTTTATTTATGTTTTTAAGCTCATTTATTGTTTTATCAAGAGCCTTATTATATTCTTCCACATCTAAATCCGTAAAACTTCCATCAGAAGTTATAACAATTCCTATTGTTGAATGCTCGGAAATCACTTTTTCAGTTCCTATCTCTGCGGCTTTTGAGAATGGTATATCATAATCAAACCAAGGGGTTTTTACCATTCTCTCTTTATCCTCTTCCATGTGACCTGTAGCTCCATTAACCATAAAACCCACGCAGTCAATTAATCTTACTTTTAGATTAGCCTTTTCACCTAATTTAATATTAACTGCCTTGTTAGGTATAAATTTAGGCTCAGTAGTCATAATTGTTTTTCCTGCTGAAGATTGCGGAAGTTCATCCATAGTTCTTCTCACTTCATTCTCATCTTTTATATTAGGCACAACTGCAATATCCATAAAATTCTTAATAAAAGTAGATTTTCCTGTTCTTACAGGACCTACAACACCTATGTAAATCTCACCGTTAGTTCTCTTTTCAATATCTTTGTATACGTTAAAGTCCATAGCCTACCCCCATATTTTATTATTCCCATGTGACTATTAATATATATGCGAAAAAAAGACAAATATACCAGTTTTATTTTTAACTAAAACCATATATTTGTCTTTGTTTTTCTTATATTGATTAGAATTTCTAAACATTAAAAGTTTGATTATCTACATTAACGGTGCCAAAAGTCTTAAAAGCATTCCACATATTTTGTAATATGTAGGTCTGTTCCTACAATCCATAAGTGAGACTCTCTTTGATGCACTAAGCATCTTCTGATAGTCTTCCTCTATTCGATTTATAACCTTATTTTTGTAAATAAAGCAACCATCCTCAAAATGAAGAAACAAACTTCTATAGTCTAGATTTATTGTTCCTACTGTTGCCTTTTCATCATCACTAATAAACATCTTTGCATGAGTAAATCCCGGAGTAAATTCATAAATTTCAACTCCTGCTTCAATAAGTTCTGCATAATATGTTCTTGCAAGACAATAAGCATATTCCTTGTCGGGGATCCCCGGCATAATAATTTTTACATCAACGCCACGCTTAGCTGCAAACTTTAACGATGACATCATAACATTATCTATAACCAGATATGGCGATACTATATGAAGATATTTAGTAGACGTATTAATCATATGTAAGTATACAGACTCGCCAACACGTTCCTTACCGTAAGGATCATCTCCATAGCCCATAACATAGCCTTCTGCTGTTTCAGGTGTAGGTATTGCAATATTCAAATATCTGCTATAACCCTCAATGTTCTTTTCGGTAACATTCCACATCTGTAAAAACAAAAGAGTGAAACTTCTTACTGCATCTCCCTTAAGCATTACACCTGTATCTTTCCAGTAACCGAATCTTTCCACAATGTTCATATACTCATCAGCCAGATTTATTCCACCTGTAAAAGCAACTTTACCGTCAATAACCAAAATCTTTCTATGATCTCTGTTATTCTGCTGTGTTGTAAAAAAGGGTCTTGCAGGCGCAAATGGCTTAGACTTAATACCTAATTCCCTTAACTTTTTAAAATATCCTATTGGTAGTTTAGACAAGGAACATAGTCCGTCATACATTACCCTTACTTCAACACCCTCTCTTATCTTTTCACATAATACTTCAAGCACAGAGTCCCATACTTCTCCCTGCTCTATTATAAAGTATTCAAGAAAAATAAACTTCTTTGCTTTCTTTAATTCATCAAGAAGGATTCCGTATTTTTTCTCTCCACTTTCTAAATATGTAACATCCGTATTTTTGTACACCGGACAACCTGTGTTTTCATATACATATTTTGTAAGAGATGAAACCTGCTTATCCAGTATTTGTAATTCATTATATATGTTCTGGTCAGGATCTAAGTATTTACCTGAATTAAGATTAATATGTTCAAGTCTCTTTTTTAGCATAAGAGAACCCGGTTGAAGCATAAAATAAAGATACATCATACAGCCAATAGCCGGTACAAACATAATAAACATTATCCAAACCAGTTTCATTGTAGGATCCGATTTATCGTTTGCAATGTAAATAATAAGTACAAACTGTAATACCATTATTATATAATTAAGATTTTTTTCTACAGACGCATTATAGGCAAAAAATACAAACATTAGTACCTGAAGGACAACCATTAAGCCGAATAAAAAGAAACGACTGAATAAAAAGGCTGCCAATCCTTTTTTGCCTTTATGTTTTTGTGAAAGAACTCTCTTGGCTGACATTAATAAACTCCTTATTTTCTAATCCTCTTCATCTAAAAGATTTTTTCTAATCTTTAACATCTTCATATCCGTTTCATAAATTACATCTGCACATTCCGTAAGCTGTTTTACGGCTTCCACATTTGAATTTGAAAACTTTTTATAATGTATTTCATGCTCAAGACTTGCCCAAAAGTCCATTGCAATTGTTCTAATCTGAACTTCCACACGCATTGGTTTCTTCTCATTTGAAAGAAAAATAGGTATTTCAACAACAAGGTGAAGACTTCTATATCCATTCTTCTTTGGATTTTTAATATAATCCTTTTTAGATAAAATCTTAATATCATCCTGATTAGTCAGCATATCTGCAACCTTGTATATATCATCTACAAAAGAACAGATAACTCTTATTCCTGCCACATCATCAAGATTATCCTTTATTGACTGAATAGAAAGTTCAAAACCTTTTCTTTCTAATTTCTCCATTATGCTTGCAGGAGACTTTATACGTGTTTTTATTGTTTCTATTGGATTTCTAAGCTGGTTAGCCTGAAATTCTTTATTTAAAACATCAAGCTTGGTTTTTACTTCCAAAATGGCACACTCGTAATAAGTCATAAGCATTTTTATTTCAGAAAAAGTGGACTCCAAACCTTCAAACTGTTTTACAAATTCTTCTTTTTTTGTATTTAAATCATTCATATCCTACTCCCAAACCAAATCAGGAAATTCATGTGTTAAATCTCTCTTCATAATATCTCTCATAGCTTCCTTGGCAGGCTTGTTTTCAAATAATACCTGATTAACACTTTCTACCAAAGGCATATCCACGTTATATTTGTGTGCAAGTTCAAGAGCTGCCTTGGCTGAAACTGCACCTTCAACAACCATATTAACTTCCTTAACCGCTTCATCTAAAGTATAGCCTTTTCCAATAAGAATACCTGCTCTTCTGTTACGTGAATGTTTACTTCCGCATGTAACAATAAGATCACCGATTCCTGAAAGACCATGGAACGTTCTTGAATGACCACCCATGGCTACACCAAGCTGTGTTATTTCCTTAATACCTCTTGTCATAAGAGCAGCCTCAGTATTATCGCCATATCCTAAACCGTCAGCAATACCTGCTGCAAGGGCAATAACATTCTTTAAAGAGCCACCAAGTTCAATGCTCTTTCTGTCAGGACTTGTATATGCTCTAAAATAATCATTTGAGAAAAGTCTCTGAACAAAGCTTGCTGTTTCAAACGTCTTAGCTCCAACAACAACTGCTGTAGGAACCTGTAAACCTACTTCTTCCGCATGACTTGGACCAGATAAAACTACAGCATTAACTGTAGGAATTACATCTTCAATAACTTCTGTCATTGTATAGAATGTTCCATCTTCAATTCCCTTTGCCACGTCAACAATAATCTGACCGTCTGGAACAATATCTTTAAGAAGTTCTGAAGTACTTCTCACAAAAGATGATGCAACTGCCATAACTATCATTTTCGAATCCTTTACGGCTTCTTTAATATCATTCGTAATCTTGATTTTCTCAGGAATTTTAACTCCCGGAAGTCCAACCTTATTTTCTCTTTCTTTTGTAAGAGCTTCAACTTCCCTTTCAAGTGCAGACCATAATGTTACATTATGACCATTTTCATTTAATACCTTCGCCAAGGCAATGGCCCAACCGCCACCACCTAAAACAGTTACTTTAGACATATTACGCCTCCTTCTTTTGACCGATTTTTCTTTCCGTTCCGTTAATCAGTCTCTTTATGTTTTCTTTATGTCTGATATATGACAATGCTGTCAAAAATCCAACAAGAATATATGCTTCCACTTTATCCTGGCTTTCAAGGTTATGCACCATACCAAGCTGCCCCCAAACAATAAATTCAATTAAAAAACCTGTCATAAGGCACAATGAACTAAAAGAAACATATTTTGTAATTATTAATGCTATAAAAAACGTACAAAAACCTAATGCTAAAAACTTCCAGTCAAAAAATGCAAGTGCAAAAATTAATCCTGCTGATGCTGCAATACCCTTTCCACCTTTAAAGTTCATATAAAAAGGAAAATTATGTCCAAGGATTGCACCAATTCCCGTATATAAAGCTATTATAAACATATGGTCCTTACATACACCATTTCTAAACAGAAAATATGTAAGCATCATGGCAAAAACAGCCTTTAGTGCATCACCAAAAAATGTTATAAATCCGTCTTTCTTTCCTAATGTACGCATTGCATTAGTTGTTCCTGAATTTCCACTTCCATAATCTCTTATGTCAATGTGTTTCATCTTTCCTATAATAAACCCTGTTTGAAACAGTCCAAAAACATATCCGATTAAAACACATACTATCTTTTGCCAGATCATTACTTGTCTTCCTTTCTTTCACGTATAATAAATCTGAGAGGTGTTCCTTTAAATCCGAAAGCTTCTCTTATTTTATTTTCAATGTATCTTGTATATGAAAAATGCATTAACTGCTTATCATTTACAAAAATAACAAATGTAGGCGGTTTAACAGAAACCTGTGTAATATAATAAAGTTTAAGTCTCTTACCCTTATCTGAAGGTGGCTGCTGTAATGCAACAGCTTCCGCCATAATTTCGTTAACAACACCTGTTTCAATTCTCATTGCATGATTAGCAATTACAAAATCAATCATATCAAAAAGTTTAGGCAATCTCTGACCTGTCTTGGCAGAAATAAACATAATCTCTGCATATGGCATAAATGATAAAATATCTCTAACCTTATTAGTGTATTCATAGACTGTCTTATCATTTTTTTCAATTGCATCCCACTTATTTACTGCAATTATTATACCCTTGCCGTTTTCGTGAGCAATTCCTGCAATCTTGGCATCCTGCTCTGTAACGCCTTCAACAGCATCTATTACAATAATAACAACATCTGCTCTTTCAACTGCAGTTACCGTTCTGATAATACTGTATTTTTCTATCTCTTCCTTAACCTTAGACTTTCTTCTAAGTCCGGCTGTATCAATAAATACATAATCCTTACCGTTCCATTTGACGTCAGTATCGATGGCATCTCTTGTTGTTCCTGCAATATTTGAAACAATAACACGACTTTCTCCTGTAATCTTATTGATAATGGAAGACTTACCTACGTTAGGTTTTCCTACGATTGCTATTCTTGGTCTGTCATCTTCTTCTTGCTCTAAATTTAAGTCAGCAAAATAGTTTACAACCTTATCGAGCATATCACCAAGACCACTACGCTGCGACGCTGAAATAGGAACAGGATCACCTATTCCCAAATTATAGAACTCATACACATCTGCCATCATTTTGTTAAAATTGTCTACCTTGTTTACTACAAGAATAACAGGCTTATGGCTTCGTCTTAGCATATCTGCAACTTTTGCATCTGAATCTACAAGTCCCTGCTTAACATCTGTCATAAAAATAATAACATCTGCTGTGTCAATGGCAATCTGCGCCTGTTCTCTCATTTGTGAGAGAATGATATCATTACTGTCCGGCTCAATACCACCTGTGTCAATCATTGTAAATTTATGATCAAGCCAGTCAACATCCGCGTGTATTCTATCTCTTGTAACACCCGGAGTATCTTTTACTATGGAAATCTTTTTTCCTGCTAAAGCATTAAATAAGGTAGATTTTCCAACATTTGGTCTACCTACTATTGCTACTATTGGTTTACTCATATTTTTCTCCTTTATCACTAGATTTTACAATATTAGTACATATTTGTAAACATCTTCCAAATATCTTTAACTCTATTGTCCCATTTATACAATTGATAAAAATGCACCTATGTTTCCACGCTTACCGTTATGTCCTCTATGTGAAAACAACACATCTGTGTTATGACAGGTACATATATCTGTCACCTTTATATTTTCAGGTAAAACACCTGCTTCTTTAAAATTAATTCTATTGCATTCCCACAAATCAAGCTGATATTTTCCATTGCCTTTATCAATAAGAATCTCCTTAATATTATCAGGGAAGGCTTCCTTAAACTGAACTGCAACTTCTTCACTTATTTCATAACATTTCTGACAAATTGACGGGCCAATACATGCCACGATATCTTCTGGTTTTGTACCGTAAAGTTCTCCCATCTTCTCTATTGTAACTTTTCCAATCTTTCCAACAGTTCCACGCCAACCGGAATGAGAAAGCCCAATGGCTTTATTCTTAGTATCCACAATAAGAAGAGGCACACAATCTGCATAATAAGTTGCAAGGACAATACCTTTTTCATTAGTAATAAGACCATCTATATCCGTATAATTTCTATCTCTATATATGCCCTTTCCACAATCGTCTTTAGTAACAACCTTAACATTAGTTGTGTGAGTCTGATTGCCTGTAACAATATTCTTAGGATTAACACCAATGACATTAGCAAAAATTTCATGGTTTCTAATGACATTTTCATCTAAATCTCCTCGGTTAAAGCCCAAATTCATACTGGCAAGGTAATCCTTGCTAACACCACCTAATCTGGTAGAAACAGCATTCTTAAGCCATGGAATATCATCTAAAATTCTATAACTAATATATGGAACACCATTATTAAAATTAATTCTTGTGGTACTTCCACTTTCCTTATTTAACTTAATATATTCCATTATATTCCTCCATAACAATTAAAATAATACCTTGCCTCATTATTTTCAACAGTCATCACATCAAAACTGCACTGAGCATCATTTAGTCCATACTCATTCAAAAACCATGACGCTGCTCTCATAATCCTGCGCTGTTTTCTAAAATCAACAGCCATAACTGCCACTGCCTCTAAACTTAACCTCAATAAAACGGATAATATCATCCTTCTTAGCTATAATATCAATCTCACCTAACTTACATCTATAATTCCTATGTAAAATATCAAATCCGTTTTTAATAAGATATTCAACACAAACTTCTTCATAAAAACTTCCTCTTCCTCTTTTGTTCAAAAAAATCCCCCTTTTACATCAAACGTTAATTCAGCATCCATAAGGAACCAACCGATACACAACTAAATAAAGTTATGAATAAACGATTTTCTATGAATTGGACATGGTCCATATTTCTTCAAAGCTTCTATATGTTTAGCTGAACCATATCCTTTGTTTGATGCAAAATCATATTCAGGATATATTTTGTCGTATTCCACCATCATTGCATCTCTTGTTACTTTCGCAATGATGCTTGCTGCACCTATTGAGATACTTTTTGCATCGCCTTTTATTATGGATACCTGTTTCATTGGTACTCCGGGTATGTTTACTGCATCATTTAGAAGTAATGTTGGCTGTGGCTCTAACATTGATATTGCCTGACGCATTGCTTCATAAGTTGCCTGAAGTATGTTTATTTCGTCTATTACTTTAGGACTTACAACTGCTGTTTTTGCGCAGACTGCTTTCTCCATTATTACTTCATATAGCTCTTCTCTTTTCTTGGCTGAAAGCTTCTTTGAGTCATTAATGTATAATATGTCACAATCTTTTGGTAATATTACAGCCCCTGCAACAACAGGCCCTGCCAATGGTCCACGGCCTACTTCGTCTATCCCGCATATAAATTCGTAATCTGAGTATTTTCTTTCAAATTCGCTTAATTTATATGTTCTTTCAATTTCTTTATTATAATCATCAATCTTTTTTGCAGCTCTTTTCACAAGATTTGCAACTCCCTGACGGCTATCATCTTTGTATTGTTCAATAAACATCTGCAGTTTGTTCTCAGGTGTATTATTGAATATATCTTTTATGTTGCTTATACTTTCCATTTTAATTTTCGCTTTCGATTTAAATCAAAATTATCTATCTGAATTAAACAATAATGTCTTCTTTATATAATAATCATTTAATTATCAGACTTTGTATTTTATAGCTTGTCCAATGTGATTCTTCCAAGTTTTCCTGCTCGGAAATCATCCATTATTATTTTGCTTGTTTTTTCAAGGTCAGGCTGATTGCCTTTAAGCTTACAACCTCTTGCCTCAGCTACCTGATACATAACCTGTAACGGATCTTCATGTCCTTCGATTTTGTAGCGTTCAACTACTGCCTTAGGATATGTTGTTGCAAGTAATTTTACAAGCTGATATGCCAATTCCGTAACGTCCAAAACGTTGTCATTCATTGAACCTATAAACGCCAAATGCATTCCAATTGTCTGATCATCAAACTTAGGCCAAAGGATTCCCGGTGTATCCAGTAATTCCAAATTTTTATTTAATTTAATCCACTGCTTTCCTTTTGTAACTCCCGGCTTGTTTCCTGTCTTTGCAGCAGCACGTCCTGCGTAAGCATTAATAAATGTGGATTTACCAACATTAGGAATTCCAACTACCATTGCTCTTACAGGGCGGTTAATGATACCTCTTTTTTTGTCTCTTTCGATTTTTTCCTTGCAGGCAATCTGAACTGCATTATTAATTTCTTTAATTCCCTGTTTATTTTTTGAATTAATCTTTAAAGCAATAATTCCTTTATCTTTAAAATACTGAATCCACTTATTGTTGTCTGTTTCATCAGCCAAATCCGATTTATTCAAAAGAACAAGTCTTGCATTATTTTTTCCCAAATCATCTATATCGGGATTTCTACTGCTTAAAGGTATTCTTGCATCAAGTAATTCTATTACCAAATCTATTAATTTTATATCTTCTTTCATCTGACGAACAGCTTTCGTCATATGACCGGGATACCAATGATAATCCATATTTATTCTCCTACTAATCTAACTTCTGGTGTTTAAACATCTTTTTCATTATAACAAAAAACTCTCTCAAAGTCATTACGCTATCTTTTTTAATCTTTTCAAAAAAAGAAGCGAGTGAAAACCCGCTTCTTTTATACTCAGGTATACATCAAGCATACCAATGCTTTCTGCATAGTATTATTTAACTAATTCTTTAACCTTAGCAGCTTTACCTACTCTGTTTCTGATGTAGTTAAGTTTAGCTCTTCTTACTTTACCTCTTCTAACAACTTCGATGTTAGCGATTGATGGTGAGTATAATGGCCATGTTCTTTCAACGCCGATTCCACTTGACTGCTTTCTTACTGTAAAAGTAGCTCTGTTGCTTCCACCCTGTTTCTTAATTACAAGACCTTCAAAAACCTGGATTCTTTCACGGTTTCCTTCTACAATCTTAGCGTGAACCTTAATTGTATCACCTACGTTAAAATCTGTAACTTCTTTAATCTGAGCTGCTTCAATTTCCTTAATTAATTCCTGCATAATAGCCTCCTTATTTATTCCGATGTTCTTAATACAATATTCTGTAACAGAGGACCATCTTTTATTTTCTTAAAAATTGGCATAATTCTAAAGCCAATCTTATTACAGCATTTGTTATAGTAACATAACTTTTATTATTTATCAAGACTTTTTATAAATTTAATGTCCTGCTTTGTTAATTCTGCCTTTTCCATTAAATCAGGTCGTCTTTCCATAGTTCTAAGGATAGACTGCTGTCTGCGCCATTCCTCAACTTTTGGATGATTTCCTGATAACAATATAGGCGGAACTTCCCTTTCCATAAAACTTGCCGGTCTGGTATACTGTGGATATTCCAACAGATTATCATTAAAAGATTCAAATTCTGCTGACACATCATTATTAAGTCCACCAGGTTCCAGTCTTGATATG
>OGJI01003608.1_pt1 | contig 11535 bp, 14 predicted proteins | sample 1572031 | NCBI WGS metagenome assembly OGJI01 (sample SAMEA2582119, study PRJEB24529) | metagenome | biome: Human gut stool | place: China | collected 2011
CCGCCGCAAACAGAAAGGTCTTCAGCATCTCCAGCACCAGGCCGCTCAGGTTGTCCTGCAATCCAGTGTGCGCCGCGCCGGCCACAAGCCCCATAGCGTACTGCAAAAAGCGGTAAATCTGCTCCACCATTGGCGTGGCAGTCAGCTTGAGTACAAAAAAGCTGGCCAGCAGCACCGCCACGGAAACTGCATCGTTGCTGAAAAAGACATTACCCTTTTTTCGCTCGTCTCTCCGCTTTTTAGGGGTTGCTTTTTCGGTTTTTGAACTGTCTGCCAAAGCCTTCTCACGCTCCCCCTATCAGGCGCAGTATCCGCCCCAGCTCCGAGAGCATGCCGCTCTCCAGCTCCAGCAGGAATTCGTTGATCGGCGTCAAGAGCAGAAAGAACAAAAGCAGCCCGATGATCACCTTCAGCTCGATATTGATGACAAAGGCGTTGATTTGCGGGATCGCCTTCATCAGCACCCCCATGCCTACCTCTCCCAGCAGCTCCGCTGCCAGGATCGGCATAGCCAGCTTTACCGCCAGGAGCATACAGGCGAGAAACAGCTCAATGACATAGGCGTAGACTCCATCGCCAAGGGCGGCAGCGCCATAAGGAACCAGCTCACCGGAGGTGGTCAGCAGGCGCATCAGGGTATAGTGTCCATTCTCCGCAAAGAAGTCCAGAATCAGCAGGATATTGAGCAGTGATGCAGTCACCGACAGGTTGGCCTGGCTGCTGGCGTCGTAGATCTGCGCCATTGTCATACCCATCTGTGTGTCGATCACCTCTCCGCCGATCTGGACAACGGAAAACACCACCCGCATTACGAATCCCAGAACCAGGCCGATTCCCAGCTCCAGCAGAAGGCGAAACGCCAGCTCCACCAGGGTATCCGGCTGCGGCACCCCCGTCCCGGCCGTCCCAAAAACCAGAATGGAGAGCACCAGCGCCATACCGGTCTTGACCATGGCCGGGAGATTGGAGCGTCCCAGCAGCGGGTTAAACAGGAGAAAGCCCGACATGCGCATAAAAATCAGTTCAAAGAGATAGAGCTGTGCCCAATCGACCATGTCCCACACCCTTACATCAGCGTAAACAGATACCGGCTGAAATCCAGCAACGTCTCCAGCATCCATCCACCGCCCACCAGAAGTACAGCCACCACCACGATCATCTTGAGGATAAACGAGAGGGACTGCTCATGGATCTGGGTTACCGCCTGAAAAATGGCGACCAGAATACCGACCAGCATGCTCAGAATCAGGAGCGGTGCGCCAATCCGAAGCGCGACGCCCACCCCTTCCCGCAAAATGTCAACTACTTCCATCTTTAGGTTCTCCTATCGGAAGCCCTGCACCAGGGTCGAGAACAGCAGCTCCCACCCATTCAGGGCGATAAACAGCAGCAGCTTGAACGGCATGGAGATCATACTGGGCGGAAGCATAATCATGCCCATGGACATCAGCGTGGAGGCCACGATTACATCAATCAGGACAAACGGGATGTACAGGTAAAATCCAATCAGGAAGGCATGCTTCAGCTCACTTGTCATAAAGGCCGGAACCAAAACCCGCAGCGGCAGCTCCGCGGCCGATGCCGCAGACGGCGTATCCAGTACTGCCAGATCGCAGTAGAGCTTGAGCGAGCTCTCCTCCACCTGGCCTGCCATAAACTCCTTCAGGGGTTTCTCCGCCCGCTGCAAAAATTCCTCCTGGGTAATCTCCTCCGCAATATATGGCTCGTATGCGGTGGTCTGGATCTCACTGATGACCGGAGACATGGTAAACAGCGTGAGAAACAGGGCGATGCCCACGAGGACCATATTAGGTGGATTCTGTTGCAGCCCCATGGCCGAGCGCAGAAAGGAGAAGGAGATAATGTACCTGGTAAAGGAGGTCATCATCACAACTGCGGAGGGCAGCAGGGTCAACAGGGTGGTCAGAAACAGGATCTGAAGGGTCTGTACGTTCTCGCCATTTACATTGATCAGCGCATCCACCGGTTATGGCCTCCTCTGTTGTTTCCGCTGCTCCAGCACGCTGTGCAGCGCTTCCTGGAACCCCATCTTGGGCGCGGCGGCGCCGTCTGCGCCGCCCATCCAGGCCTCGGCCTCCTCGGCAGTGAGCTTTTCCAGACAGGTGATGCTCCCCTGAGTCACCCCCAGGAAATAATACGTTTCGCCCGCGCGGACCAGGAGGAGCCTTTGATCCTTTCCCACCGCCACCTGGTCCAAAATTGTAAGCATCCGCTTTCCCAGGCGGCTTGGACCGCCGCCCTGTCCCCGTCCGGCAACATAGCGGGTAAACAGATAGGCCAGCACCAGGACGCCCAGAATTGCACAGATGGTCCAAAGCACTTCCGGCATTGGCCCGCTCCCGTCAGGGATTCCCCAGGATGGAATTGACCGTTTTCATCAGGCGGTCCTCCTTGAAGGGCTTGACGATAAAATCCTTGATGCCGGCCTGTACCGCCTCGACTACCATGGCCTCCTGGCCCATGGCGGAGCACATCACCACATTGGCCTTGTTGTCCTTGGCGCGGATCGCCTTCAGCGCCTCCAGTCCGTCCATGTTCGGCATGGTGATGTCCATCAGGACCAGATCCGGCTGGAGTTCAAAATACTTTTCCACAGCATCCTTGCCGTCCACCGCCTCGTGCAGGTCGGTAAAGCCATTCTTGGTCAGCGTGTCCCGGATCACCTTCCGCATGAAGGCTGCGTCGTCAACAATCAGAATCTTAGCCATGTTCTTAATCCCCTTTTTTATTTCAGTCTCACTTGAAGTTTGTCAGGCTCCACAGTTCCGGCTTCTGGAGTACCTCTGTGATACGCACGCCGAAGTTATCGTCGATAACCACGACGTCTCCCCGCGCAATGCACAGGCCGTTCACAAAGACATCCACCTGGTCTCCAGCCAGCTTGTCCAGAACAACCAGTGAGCCCTTGGAGAAGGTTAAAATATCCTCTACCTTCCGGCGGGTCCGGCCAATCTCTACCGACACCTCCAGGGGTACGGACATAATCAGCTCCAGGTTTTCCTTCTGTTCGGCTCCCAGCGATTCCGCCGCCGCGAAATTGGGCAGCGCGACCGGCTTGCTGTTAATGACCCGCGGCTCCTGCACCGGGGGCTGATACACAGGCTGCTGATAAACCGGCTGGGGGGAGGCGGCCTGATAGGCCTGGGCCGGCTGCGGGGCTGCGGACATGCTGCCCATCAGCCGTTCGATCTCCTCCTGACTCATCTTTCCGCTGGAAGACGGAGCCGCGGCAGGCTCTGGAGCCGGTGTGGAAACACCGCCGCCCATCAGACGCTCAATTTCTTCCTGGCTCAGCTTCCCGCCTGCGCCGGAGGAGGGCTCCGGCTGTGCGGGCTGTGCCGCTGGGGTGGCATCCGCCTCTGCTTCCCCGGTGTCCTGAATGCCCATCCCAAAGCCAGCCAGCAGCTCCCGGGCCAGCTCCACGGACATGATATTGACAAACTCACTCTTGAGGACGCCCTCTATCTCCAGGATAAAGTGCACCGCCACCAGCATCCCGGTTTCGCTGTGGAAGCGCTCCCTTTTGATCTCCTCCAAATCATCCAGCGAGAAAGACTGGGGCGTTGAGATATTGACCGGACGCCCCAGAAAATCGGACAGAGCAGTGGAGGCCGCACCCATCATCTGGTTCATCAGCTCGCACACCGCACTGATCGTCAGCTCATTGAGCTCGAACTCCTCCTCTGGGATCTCGGTTCCCATCAGCAGCTCTACAATTGCCTTCACATCGCTCCGCTTCAGCAGCATAATATTGCTGCCTTCCAGACCGGAGACATACTTGATTTCCACGCCGATGGCGGGCTCCAGCTCACCCAGGGTAAACTCACTGATGGGTACCACTGTAACCTTCGGCGTCGTAATATCAACGCGGTGATCCAGCAGGTTGGAAACCGCAGTGGCAGAAGAGCCCAGACTGATGTTCATCATTTCGCCGATGGCGTCCAATTCCATCGCGCTAAATATATTCTGCGCCATGTCGCTTATTCGTCCCTTCTTCCCTCGTTATAGTAGTTTTCCCCAATCTTCACTGCCATGGAGTTGTTCTGCACACCCAGCTTCCCACCAAACCATGGCTTTCCTCCAATATACAGATAGATGGGCTCGTCCTTCGGATGTCCCAGGTCAATGACATCACCTATATTGAGGAAATAGGCATCTTGCAGCTTTACCTCGGTACGGCCCAGCTCGGCCGTGATCTCCAGCGTGGAATCCCGCAGTATATCCATGATTTCATCCGAGTTGTCCTCCCCACTCCCGTGTCCTGCCTGATTTAATGACACAATTCTGGAAAAAATATTGGTCAGCATCATTCCGGGCAGGCAGACATCAACACGGCCGGAGCAGTTTGGAAAGCGGATATTGATCCCAACAATAACAACCGTCTCATCCAGGCCAATGAGCTGTACCAGAGTCGGATTCGTCTCCACTCTGCGCAGCTTGAAATCCAACGCGATATAATTCTCCCAGCTTCCGCCCAGAACGGAAATCAGGTCTTTTACAATGCTTTCATAGAGCCTCAGCTCCAAATTGGTGAAATTGTAGCCGGCGGGGAGTCGGCTGTCCACATCTCCGTCGCCGCCCATCAGGCGGTCCATCATGCTCAGCATCAGCGTAGTGGAAAAGTGGAACAGCACCGGCGTCTCGTCCGGCTGTACCTGCCCTTCCAGCGCTACATCTGCCAGGGCCAACACGTCCCCCTCCAACAGCGCGTTGGAAAACTCGTAATAGCGCTGCTCTTCCACGGATTCCACCTCTATCTCACAGGTGGTATGCAGCAGTCCGTTGATTCTGGAGTTAATGATCCTGGTGTAATTTTCAAAGACTCCGCTGAGCATTTTAAGCCGGTCTTTGGTAAACTTCCTTGGGCTGTAGAAATCATATTTACGGTATTTTTTCTCGGAACTGCTCTCTGCCTTCGCGGCCAAATCCATCTCGCCGTTACGGGCCGCGTTCAGCAGAGCGTCAATTTGGCTCTGAGATAAAACTTCCGCCATCTTCATCCCTCCTCGGCAGAGTTTGGGCCTTCCCCCCGTCTCCCTGCACACTCAAGGATTGGCAGAAGTACCGGTACTTTCCCGCATGGTATAATATTGTGTAATGTTATCTCCGGCCTCGTCGTCCAGGTCCAGCCCTGTGACAATCAGTTCCACACGCCGGTTTTCCGCACGCCCCGCAGAGGTGTCGTTGCTGGACACGGGACGCCACTCGCCATAGCCCACGCTGACCAGCCGGGCCGGGTCAATTATGTCTTTTTCCTGTAGGTAAATAGTAACCACTGTGGCACGGTTGGAAGCCAGGAAGCGGTCCGCCGTGACGTTGTTCACCTGGCCGGGCACGGCCTGGGCGGTATGACCCAGGACACGGATCTCGTCGATGGAGCTGCTGACCTCTGAAATAATCTGGGAGACTTCGTCCAATACAACCTTGCCCTCATCCCGCAGTTCGTAGCTGTCTCCACTAAAAAACACGGTGTCGTCAAAGGAGATAAAGACGTAGCCGGTTCCTTCGCCCAGTGTCACCTGATTGGCCATTCCAGCCTGGTAGAGCTCCTCCATGTCCTGGTCGATATCCTCCTGGGTTCCGGTTCCCTCACCCCCGGACGCGGAGGGGGGCTGGGTTTCCGTCACCTCCTCGGTGGGGTTAAAGGACTGTACGAGTGCAATCCACTTTTCCTTGTCCAGGGTAGACATGGAGTAGAGCATGACAAAAAAGCACAGCAATAAGGTCACCATATCCCCGTAGGTATCCATCCAGTTGGCACCGCCGCCGCCGCTTTTTTTCTTTTTCATCGTGGGTACCGCCTCCCTGAAGCAAGCCGCGGCTTATTTCTCCTTGCGGCGCTTCCGCTCTTTTTTCTCTCCGGTGCCGCCGCCGGATTCTCCGCCTTCCCGGAGTTTTTGGTTCATAAAGGTCATCAGGCGCTCCCGAAGGAATTTGGGGTTCTCGCCCGACTGGATCGCCATGATGCCCTCCACGATAATCTGACGGCAAAGGATCTCCTCTTCGTCCCGGGCCGTCAGGTTCGACGCGATGGGGTTGACCCGGGCATGAGCCAACAGCGAACCATAAAAGGTCGTGATCAGCGCCACCGACATACTGGGACCAAGTGTCTCCATGTCGGAGTCGGAGAGATTCTTCAGCATGTTGATCAGTCCGATCAGGGTACCGATCATACCGAAGGCCGGGGCCGCGTTGGAGCCCCGTTCATACATGGCGATGACCTCCTGATGGCGCTCCGAGGTCTGCTCGATATCATTTTCCAGAATGCTGCGCACCCGGTCCGGGTCGTTGGCGTCTACAATGAGCATGATTGCCTGCTGAAAGAAGGGGTCTTCCTGCTCCTTGGCTTTCTCCTCCAAGGCAAGCAGGCCGTTCTTTCGGGCAATCTGCGCCAGCTCGGTCAGCTTCTCCACATATTGTTCCGGATTGAACGCGTCCAGCCGGAGCATGATTTTGAAGTGCTTGGGGAAGGACTTGGCCAGCTTGGGGTAGCAGGCCACCACCACCGCAAGCGTACCGCCAAGTACGATCAGGATACTGGCGGGATCTACAAAATTGATCAGTGTATCCAGATTGAACGGACCGACCATGAGCCCTCCGGTCCCGCCGGGATCGAAGGTAATTCCGAATATTACAAATACGAACGCCAGGACAATGCCGAGCAAATAAACAATGTTCATCTTTGGTTCTCCTCCCGCACGAAGATGCAGAGCAGACACATCACTCTTTATACCGCTCCACGACGGCTATCTCGCGGTGAATGTCCTGTACCTTGGCGTTATACTTTGCGATCTTCTCGATGATTTCCTCGACCGTGTCCCGTACGATGTAATAGTCGTGATTCATCATGACGATTTTGCTCTCTGGAATCAGCTCAATGCACTCAATTTGGTTGTGGTTGAGCAAAAAACGCTCATTGTTCATTTTTCTCAGTTCAATCATCGTGCCGCCCTCCCCTGCCCAATCCCCCCACGCCTGGCGGCGTGGGGGAGATCGGCAATTCCATTTCTTAGCGCTTCATGTTGACCAGCTCTTCCAGCATGGTGTCGGTCACCGTAACAATGCGGGTATTTGCCTGATAGCCCCGCTGGTAAATAATCATGTTGGCAAACTCGGTGGCCAGATCCGTGCCGGAGGCCTCCAGGAAGCCGGTCATCAGTGTGGCGCCGCTGCCCTCAGCCAGTGCGGAATCGGGGTCAACCACGTTGTTTCCGTCCGTGATCTTGTCATTTCTCAGGTTTCCGGTGACGGAGTTTCCAGGGGTACCCACCCGGATATCCCCAGCGGCATTGCCCGCCGTGTAATAAGGGCCCTCGGTATGAAGCACGCCATTGAGGTTTTCCACACTGCCCAGGGCGATGTAGCCCACCACCACCGGGTCGCCGGTGTCCTTGTTGGTGCCAGTGATCTTACCGTTCTTGTCGATGCTGATGTTCTCCAGATCTACAAAGCCGTCCACTGTGGCAGCCGGATCATTGTCTGGATATACATTCGCACCAGTTTGATCATCCACGCCCACATAAACCGCGTCGCCCTTGCTGTTCGGGTCGGTAGACTTCATAGGAAGGCGGATGGGAACCAAGTCAGTGCTGGGCTTATCTCCCGGCGTGGTTCCGGGATCATCCCCGTTGGACCGCGTGATAAATCCATAGACCACATTGCCCTGTCCGTCCGTCAAATAGCCGTCCCGGAACTCAAAGTTGCCCACCCGGGTCAGGGTTAGTCCCTTGAGGGCGTCCATGCTGTCGATATCGTGGGTCTTATCTCCCACCAGGAAAAAGCCGTCGCCCTGAATGGCGCAGTCCATCCCCCGTCCGGTGGAGTCCAGACTCTGACTGCTCATATCCAGGTCGATGGTGCCGACGCCCACGCCATAGCCGATCTGCTGGGGGTTGGTGCCGCCCACCGTAGTTGTTCCGGCGGAGCCGGCGGACTGGGTGCTGTAGATACTCTCTTTAAACGTCACCCGGCCGGGCTTGTAGCCCTGGGTATTCACGTTTGCTACGTTGTTGCCCACTACGTTCAGTGCATCCATGTGGGCCTTCAGGCCGGAAATACCGGCACTCATTGCTCCTGTCAAAGCCATTTGGATTCGCTCTCCTTTGCGTGCTCTGATTCATTGACATTTCTCCGGCACCGCCGGGGGACGGCCCATCCGGCCTCCCCCAGGACATCCTTTCGGTCCTGCCCTCTGTGATTCACAGGATCACGGCGCCGTCAATGTTGGTAAAGATATTCTCCTTCATCTCGTCCTGGGACAGGGTGGTAATCACCCGGTTGTGGGGGACATTGATGATAAAGGCGAGGCTCTGGTCCAGCGCCAGGATATTCGTCGCTCCCTTGGCCTGCGCCCGCTCTACGGAGTCGGTCAGCCGGTCCAGAAGGGCGGGTGTCACTGCGATCCCGCGCTCCTCCGCCCGCGCGATGGCGTGCTTGGAAAAGGCGATCTGCCGCTCATCTGCCCGGGCTAGCTCCTGCTGAAGCACTGCTCCAAAGCCGGAAGAGGTCTGTTTCCCGGTGCTGTATGTATGGCCCCGTCCCAGCGCGGGGCTGCCGAGGCCCTCTACCGCATGCTCCATTCCGCTCTATCCCTCCTTTGGACGGCCCCTGCCGCCCGCTCAAATCGTCCGGGCGCTCTCCTCCGGCGGATTCTCTCCGCCTTCTCCCGTTCCGTCGCCGTCACCGCCCTCACCGGGCCCCTCGGGCTCCTCCGGAATCTCCGGCAGCTTGCCCACCGCCATGATGGAATTCAAAGGATACATCTCGTCATTCACGAAGATCACGGGTACACCCTGATAGTTTCCGGTGCCCGTCACGACTCCCTCAATCTCCTGGAGCTTCCCGTCTTCGTCATATTGGCCCACCGTGACGGTTTTCCCTACCAGGGAGGCCGCATAGGTCAGGGTGCTGGCATCCACCAGGGTCTCCAGTCCGGTCTTAACGCTGGACAGCATCTGTACGGTGGACATCTGCACAAGCTGGTTAAGCATTTCGCCGGTATCCGTGGTGTTGTCAATGGTCTGGTTCTGAAGCTGCTGCACCATCAATTGGAGAAAGTCGTTAAAGTCCAGGCCCATGTCGTTCTCTCCCGGCTTGTTTACCGGAATGCCCAGCTCCTCCAGCTCTTCCTCCGTAATGCGGGAGCTCGCACCACTGCCGGCAGCCCGCGCGCTCTGCTGTCGGGCCAGACTGTCCAGCGCCATCGGCATAAATTCACTGCTCATTGCGTGCTACTCCTTTTTCTGTTACTCCGCTTCTACGCCCAGCAAGCCCAGCCGAAGCTGCTGCAGGAAGTCCTCTGTACTCTGGCGCTGCCGTCCCTGTTCCTGTGGGTTGCGGCCGTGCTGCTGTCCGGGCTGCTGCTCCGGCTGCTGCCAGGGCTGCTCTCCCTGCTGGGGCCGGGGCACCTCCACCTGGATCTCGCCGCTGTGGCTGCCGTGCAGCATGGATACCAGCGTCGCGGAGTGCTCCTGAAGCAGCTTCATGGCCTGTTCGTTCTCCGCGTGGAATACGATGTGCAGTACACCGTCCTTCCCCTGCGTCAGCTCGACAGACAGCTTTCCCAGATGCTCGGGCGCCAGCTTCAGCTCGACATGCCTGGCTCCCTCCTGCTCCGCTTCGGTAATGGCCTTTGCCAGCCTGGGTGCAAAATCGGGCTCCGTGGCGTCCAGGGTATCCGCCTCGCCCACCTTCACCGGCATGTGCTCTGTCCGGTCAAAGAGCGGCTGCGCCGCCCCCTCCGTCTGCACACTGTCCAGCTCGGGCAGCTCCTGCTCCCCGCCGGCCGGACGGCCCGCCGTCTCTCCAGCGTCCGCCGGGGTCTGCGCGCCGCTCTCCCGGGCCGCAGGGGTAACCGCCTGGGCCGTGGCTGTACCGCCATCCTCCGCGGCAGGAAGGACCTCCGCCTGGACCGTGGACTCCGCCTCACCCGCAAGCGCCGGCTCCGCCGGTACCGGGAGCTGCTCCCCTCCGGCGGTCTGCTGCCCGGGCTGAAGCAATACGGCCCCTTCTTCCGCCGCAGCCGGAGCCTGGGCCATGCCGGGAACCGCAGTCTGCGGGACCTGCTGGAGGGATGCGTCACCCTCCGGCGCTGCCTGGGCGCCCATCAGCAGGCTCCGGAACAGCTCCTCCAGCCCCGGCGCCTGGGGTACGGACTGCGCACCCTGGCTGAGCGCACCCCCATCGGCCGCAGCCGGAACCCCACCCTTTTGGCTCTCCGAAACTGCGCGTCCGGTCTCCACTCCAGCCGCCTCCACCCGCTTCTCTGCCAGCAGAGTGGAGAAGTCCCGCCGGTCACCGGCATCCTCCGTCCGGTCGCTGACCGGCGGAGCGGTGTTTTGGGCAATCTGTGTGGCTGCCAAGGTCATCTGAAGCAATAAATCAGTTGTATTCATGGTTCTCACCTCCTTTCAAGGTGTGGCTCCGGGCGGTCAAACCGCCGTCCGGGCCCGGGCTGCGGTCACCAGCTCCTCAATCAGCAGTTCCTCGCCCTTCTGCACCTGCTTCTGATAGTCCTCCCACTTCTTGTCCTTGAGCTTTTCCAGGGAGGCGGTATCCTGCCGGGCGGCCACTACCTGCCTGCGCTTCTCCTCCGCTGCGGCCTCATACTCCCGCAGGCGCTTGGCCTCCCGCTGGATCTCATCCTCCAGAAAGCGCAGGCCGCTCTCATACCGCAGGGCCTCGGCTATGGTCAGGCCCTCCGTCTCCGCCTGCCGGAATTCCAGGTTCAGGCCCCGGTAGCGCTCCTCCGCCGCCTGGAGCACCAGCTCCTGCTGCCTTTCCTGGTAAAGGAGCTGTCCATGCTCATTCTGCAGCTCCTCCAGCACCTGCTGCTTGTAGCTCAACACCGTATTCAGGCTGAACTGGAACCGCTTCATCCCTGTCCCCTCTTCTCTTACAGGAGCTTCCGCATGGCCTCCAGATCCTCCTCATAGGAGAACGCCTCGTCCACTCCCTGGGTCAAAAACTGGTTGATCCCGTCCATCTTTCCCAAAGCATAATCCAGCCTTGGGTTGGTGCCCGCCTTGTACGCGCCCACGGAAACCAGATCGGCATTTTTCTCATAAATCCCCATCACGTCCCGCACCCGGGCCGCAAGCCGCTTGTGCTCGTCGGAGACGATGTCCGCCATCAAGCGGGAGATGCTGGCCCCAATGTCAATGGCCGGAAAATGGTTGCTGTTGGCCAGCCGCCGGGAAAGCACGATGTGCCCATCCAGAATACCGCGCACCGTGTCCGCGATGGGCTCATTGGTGTCGTCGCCCTCCACCAGGACGGTATAGACCCCTGTGATGGAGCCCTTCTGGAAGTTGCCGCTGCGTTCCAGCAGCTTTGGCAGCTCGGCGTAGATGGATGGGGTGTAGCCACGGCTTACCGGCGGCTCACCCACCGCCAGGCCAATCTCCCGCTGGGCCATGGCAAACCGGGTCAGCGAGTCCATCATCAGCAGCACGTCATACCCCTGGTCCCGGAAGAACTCCGCGATTCCGGTGGCCACGGAGGGGCACTGCTTGC
>OGJI01003609.1_pt1 | contig 11534 bp, 8 predicted proteins | sample 1572031 | NCBI WGS metagenome assembly OGJI01 (sample SAMEA2582119, study PRJEB24529) | metagenome | biome: Human gut stool | place: China | collected 2011
CGATCAGAAACGTTCTTTTGTAATTTAATTTTGTCTCCATAAGAAAACCTCCCAAGTTGATAGTTCTATTCTATCAAAGGGGAATGCTTCTCGCAATCTTCGGGGGTAAAATTGAGGTAAATTTTCTTTCCGGAACTGCTTTTGCATTGGGTGCCTGTTTCGAAGCATCAGCCACCACGAAGTGACGGAAGTCGTTCCAGCGTGGCACACTGGTTGGTCCACCGCCCGAGAAAACGCTGAAATATCACACTTTCTCCTTGAAATATGTGGGCTTTTATGTATAATGGAAGAAGTGACTTTGTAACGCATATAAATAAGAAGAGGTTTTTAGAATGATCAGTGCAAACAACGTAACTTACCGTGTGGGTAAGAAAGCATTATTCGAAGATGTCAACATCAAGTTTACCGAGGGCAACTGCTACGGACTCATCGGAGCCAACGGTGCCGGTAAATCCACCTTTTTAAAGATTCTGTCCGGTCAGCTGGACACTACCAAAGGTGATATCGTCATCACCCCCGGTCAGCGTCTCTCCGTGTTGGAACAGGATCATTTCAAATACGATGACAACGTGGTTATGGATACTGTTATCATGGGTAACGAACGTCTCTTCCAGATCATGAAGGAAAAGGATGCCATCTATGCCAAGGAAGATTTCAGTGACGAGGACGGTATCCGTGCCAGCGAACTGGAAGCGGAATTCGCCGAGATGGACGGTTGGGAAGCAGAGTCCAATGCTGCCATGCTGTTAAACGGTCTTGGCATCGGCACCGAGTTCCACTACTCTCTCATGAAGGATCTGGACGGCAGCCTGAAGGTGAAGGTCCTGTTGGCCAAGGCACTGTTCGGTAATCCCGACATTCTGCTGCTGGATGAGCCGACCAACCATCTGGATCTGGATGCGATCGCATGGTTGGAAGATTTCCTGATTGATTTCGAGAATACCGTTATCGTAGTATCCCATGACCGTTACTTCCTGAACAAGGTATGTACCCAGATCGCCGACATCGACTACGGCAAGATTCAGCTGTATGCCGGTAACTACGACTTCTGGTACGAGTCCAGCCAGCTGCTGATCAAGCAGATGAAGGAAGCCAACAAGAAAAAGGAAGAAAAGATCAAGGAACTGCAGGAGTTTATCTCGCGTTTCTCCGCAAATGCTTCCAAGTCCAAGCAGGCTACTTCCAGAAAACGTGCACTGGAAAAAATTGAGCTGGATGATATTAAGCCTTCCAGCAGAAAATATCCTTATATTGACTTCCGCCCCGAGCGTGAGATCGGTAACGAGGTACTGGCTGTGGAGCATCTGTCCAAGACCATCAACGGTGAAAAGGTGCTGGATGACATTTCCTTCACTCTGGGCCGTGAAGACAAGGTGGCTTTCGTAGGTAGCTGCGAGCTGGCGAAGACTACTCTGTTCCAGATCCTGGCCGGGGAAATGGAGCCGGACGAGGGAACCTACAAGTGGGGTGTTACCACTTCCCAGTCCTACTTCCCGAAGGACAATACCGCAGAGTTCGACAATGATATGACCATCGCCGACTGGCTGACCGGCTACTCTCCCGTAAAGGATGCCACTTATGTCCGTGGTTTCCTGGGACGTATGCTGTTCGCCGGCGAAGACGGTGTGAAAAAGGTCCGCATCCTCTCCGGTGGTGAGAAGGTTCGCTGTCTGCTGTCCAAGATGATGATCAGCGGTGCCAACTGCCTGATCCTGGATGAGCCCACGAACCATCTGGACATGGAGTCCATCACCGCACTGAACAACGGTCTGATCAAGTTCCCCGGTGTGGCACTGTTCTCCTGCCATGACCACCAGTTCGTACAGACCACTGCCAACCGTATCATCGAGATCCTGCCAAACGGCAGCCTGGTAGACAAGATCACTACCTACGATGAGTATCTGGCAAGCGATGAAATGGCAAGAAAGCGTACTGTATTCACTGCACAGACCGAGGACGACGAGAACTAAGACAAATAAAATGGATGCCGGTAATGCCGACATCCATTTTTTGAAAGGAGCTTTACTATTATGGTAGATTTACACGTACACTCCACCTGCTCCGATGGCACTTTCACCCCGGAGGAATTAGTCGATTATGCGATGGAAAAGGGACTGCGTGCCTTCGCCCTCACAGATCATGATACCGTAAACGGATTGGACCGGGCGATCCGGTATGCGGAAGGATCCCCGGCTGACGCTCCCGCGCCTCAGGTGCCGGAAGTCATCCCCGGTATAGAACTTTCCACAGAATACCAGGGAAAAGATATCCACATGGTGGGACTTTTCATTGATTACCACCAGCCGGATTTTGCTCATTACCTGGAGGATTTCATCCATTCCCGGGAGAACCGCAACGAGAAAATGTGCGTACTCCTTCGAGAACATAACATTGATATCACCTATGAAGCGCTTCTGGCAGAATTCCCCGGTGCAGTTATCACCAGGGCGCATTTTGCAAGGTATCTGCTCTCCCACGGCTATATCCAGAGCATGAAGGAAGCATTTGACCGCTATGTGGGCGACCACTGTCCCTGTTTCGTTCCGAGAGAAAAGGTGACCCCTGCTCAGGCGGTGGAGCTGATCCTCGGTGCCGGCGGCGTTCCCGTGCTGGCGCACCCGATCCTCTACCATATGAGCGACGAGCGATTGGATAACCTCGTGGCAGAATTAAAGAGCATCGGCCTCGTAGGTATCGAAGCCATCTACAGCACCTACAACACTGCTGAAGAACGCCAGATCCGGGGGCTTGCCTCCAAATACGACCTGAAGATCAGCGGCGGCTCCGACTTCCACGGTGCCAATAAGCCCAAGATCGACCTCGGCACCGGCTGGGGCAAGCTGTATGTGCCGGATGAAGTGCTGGAAAATCTGCGCCCGGGCCGGAAATAACTAGAAAGTTAGCATAGCTACGAGCCATGCAAAAATAGAGTGGAACACCTCGATGGGCGCTTGCGCATGATTCGCTGTCTTCACTATGCCTATGCGCGGCTCATTGCTCGCGTAACTTTCCATTTAGTTACCGCACTCTACGCTGATGCGGTTGAAGATCGCCATGATCTCCTCGGTGTTGATGGTCTTCTTCTCTTCTCCGGCTTTGTCGAGGATGGCTTTTCCTTCGTGCATCATGATCAGGCGGTTACCGTATTCCACGGCATAGCGCAGATTGTGGGTGACCATAATAGTGGTCACTTTCTTCTCCTTTACGACCTGATCGGTGAGCTCCATGATGATCTCCGCAGTCTTGGGATCCAGCGCAGCGGTATGCTCATCCAGAATGAGGAAATCAATCGGTGTCATGGTAGCCATGAGCAGCGCCAGTGCCTGTCTCTGTCCTCCGGAGAGGGAGCCGACCTGCACACCCATCTTATCTTCCAGTCCCAGATTTAAGGGACGTAACATCTCGCGATACTCTTCCAGCTTTGCTTTATTCACACCACGTCCCAGGTTATAAGGCTTGCCCTTATTCTCCGCAATGGACATGTTCTCTAAAATCGTCATGCCGGGGCAGGTTCCCTTGGAAGGATCCTGATAGACTCTGCCGATCCGACGCTGACGAATATAATCCTTCTGTCTCGTAATATCTTCTCCGTGGATCAGGATCTTGCCGCTGTCCACCGCAATGCTTCCACAGATGATGTTCAGCATGGAAGTCTTACCGGAACCGTTGCTTCCTACAACGGATACGAATTCTCCGTCCTTTACCGTAAGGTTGAAATCCCTGAACAGGCACAGCTCGTTGACCGAACCGGGATTGTAATTCTTGTTGATATTGATAAGTTCTAGCATGCTTTCACCTTCTTTCTGTCCATGCTGACCACCAGAATGATCAGGAACAGGACTGCTGTGATCAGCTTGATGGCATTAGGGCTGATACCTGCGAACATGGCTACCGCCACACATGCCTTATACAGAATGGATCCCACCACAACACTGCTGGTCACACGGAAAAATGTTACCTTCTTGAACAGGCTGGTGCCGATGATAACGCTGGCCAGACCGATGACTACCGCACCGGTTCCGATGGAAATCTCAAAACTTCTCTGCTGCTGTGCATAGATACAACCGCTTAAGGATACCAGACCATTGGCAATGGACAGTCCCACAATCTTCACCAGTCCTTTATCCACACCGAGGCTGGTAACGATAGTATCATTGTCACCTACGGCACGCAGCAGGAATCCGGACTTGGTACTCATGTACCAGTCTAAAAGATATTTTGCCACCATGGTGATCAGGAAAATAATGATCACATTTTTGAAATTCGACAAAAAAGAGGGGGTAATGCTGTTCACAAAGCTGTTGTTGAAAATATTTTCCTTATCAAAAATAGCTACATAGCCGGAGCCTGCCACCCACAGATTGATGGTATACAGACCGGTCATCATAATGATACCGGAAAGCAGGTCTCTTACTTTCAACTTCACATGGATCAATCCGGTACAGATTCCTACCAGTGCTCCGCCTAAGAATGCAATGGGAAGGGTGAGGATTGCCGGGACGCCGAAACCGTTGATCAGACGCACAGTGATGGCAGCCCCAAAGGGGAAGCTGCCATCGACCGTAAGATCCGGGAAATCCAGTATTTTATAGGTAATGTAGACACCCAGTGCCAGGATGCCGTAGATCATTCCTTGTTCCAGTACGCTTAATAATAACGCCATATTTTTCTCCATTCTTAAAATCCTGTATATCCGGATTACTCTATTATTTTCTGCCTGTCGGCAGCTATTTCCTGATTACTGTACTACGATCTCATCAAAGGACTGGTAAGCATCGGTCTTGTAATTCTCGGGAAGTTCCAGGTTGATCTTCTCTGCTGCTGCAAAGTTCACATACAGGCTGGGCTCGGAGATTACTTCGAAATTCAGTTCGGAAGCTTCTGCCTCTCCCTTCAGGACTCTTGCTGCCATCTTACCGGTCTGCTTGCCGAGTTCGATGTATTCCAGACCCATGGATGCCACGCAGCCAGCCTTAACCTGCTCTACTTCGGAACCAAATACGGGGATGCCTGCCTTGCCAGCCTCATCCAATACCGTCTGCAGTGCGCTTACTACGGTGTTGTCGGTCAGGTTGGTAATGCAGTCTACCTTGGATGCGATATCCGCTGCTGCCAGAGCTACCTCAGACATTGCGGTAACACCGCTGTCCACGATCTCGAATCCGTAGTTGCCTGCCAGAGCCTTGTACTCTGCGATGGTACTGATGGAGTTTGCTTCGCTGGTGGTGTAGATGATACCGATGGTCTTCGCTTCAGGAAGTACCTCACGGATCATTTTCAACTGTGCATCTACTGCCAGTGCATCGGAAGTACCGGTGATGTTGCCTACGGGAGTACCATCCTCATTGGCCAGACCTGCTTCCACAGGATCAGATACTGCAGTGTAGATTACGGGAATATCTGTATTCATTGTAGCATTGTATGCTGCCATAGCGCAAGGAGTTGCGATAGCACAGATCATATCTACTTTCTTACTTACGAAGTTGCTGGCAGTCATGGCGGAAGTTCCGTTGTCTGCCTGTGCATTGACATATTCGATTGTCAGGTTCTCACCCTCTACAATACCTTCCTCTGCCAGCCCCTGAATAAATCCTTCACGACAGTTGTCCAGGGAACCATGTACGGCATACTGCATGATACCAATGGTGTAATTGTCCTTGCCTGCGGTGCTGCCACATCCGGTGAGGGCACCCATTGCCATAACTGCGGTTAATACTGCTGCCAAAATTCTCTTCTTCATAATCTTATTCCTCGCTTTCTGTACGTCCTGCGTACCATGATATGCAGCGCATACCATAAAATAGTTTGCTCATAAGATTACTGAACCTTTCACTGTCATGAAAGCCAGATGCTTTCGCATCTGTACCCACATTCGTATTGCATACAAGCGTCATGTGGATTGAAAGACTTTCATAACAAAAAACCGCCTCAAATGTATATTGCTATACATTTGAGACGGTAATAAGCTCCTGCTCATCATCGTGGTGCCACTCAATTTGACAAATCCCTGAGAATTATGTCCACTTTTCTCTGGATACTATCATATCCATCGGCTTGATAACGGGTCCGAATCCCGCTGACGCCTAAAACTGATCTGTTCTCGGGCCAGCCTCGGAAGTCCATTCGGCGAAAGTTCCTTTACCGTGATCCCACCATCCACGGCTCTCTGTAAAATTCCCTAAGGCTTACTACTCTTCCTCACAGGTTTGGTAAACTTATGAATGTTGTTTATGTGTCTTAGAATAATCTCTATTTTCTATTTTGTCAATACTATTTTTAGAAAATTTACAAATCTTATCCGTACTGTCACATACTTACATTCGTAAACCCAACGAATCCAACGAACAACTGTTACTCTGTCTCTGGCAGAGTGATCACCACCTTGAACAGGTCACCGTCCGTGACGATCTCCATATCGCCCTTCTGCAGCTCCGTCAGGCTCTTGGCAATGGACAGTCCCAGTCCGTTGCCCTCCATATGGCGGGATCTGTCCCCTCTGGTGAACCGCTCTTCCAGCTCCTCCGGTGACATTTCCAGCGGGTAGGCCGACATGTTCCGGAAAATAATACTGACATTCTGTCCGTCATGCTCAACATTCAAATAGACACGGCTGCCTGTCTGGGCATATTTGTAAATATTGTTTAACAGATTGTCAAACACTCTCCACAGATGCCTGCCGTCCGCCATGACCTTTACGGTCTCCTCCGGCTGTTTTACGATAGTTTCCAGCTTCTTGTCAGAGAATCGCTGCTCATATTCCCCCGCCGCCTGTGACAACAGTACCGATACATCGCAGACTTCCGGGTGTACTTCCAGATTGCCTGTGGTGGCTTTGGAGGCCTCCAGCAGATCGTCCAACAGTTTTTTCAACTTCTTGGACTGGCGTAACAACACTTCCGCATACTCCGAGATCCGCTGTTTCTTTTCAGAATCCGGATCCGTCAGGCTGTTCCCTGTGACTGCGTCGTTCTCTTCCACTTCTTTTCCGATGAGATCCGCATAATTGATAATGGAAGTCAGTGGTGTCTTAATGTCATGGGAGACATTGGTAATGAGCTCCGTCTTTAAATGTTCGCTTTTCATCCTCTGTTCCACGGCTGCGGAAATCCCCTCGCCGATGCGGTTCAGGTTCTCTCCGTGCTCCTTGAAGGACAATACCATATGGGAGGTATCCAGCTTATGATTCAGGTCTCCGTCCGCTAATGCTTCACTGCCCTCCTGCAGTTCTTTGCACATCAATGCGACAAAAGTAATCGCACCGCACAGAATAAATTTCTCTATGGCCCAGAAAAAGAGTAATACATCTGTATTATTATAAAACAGCATTAAACCGAAAAACTCTACCACGCAGACTGCAAGGCACAAAAGTGCTGTTCTCCATACCATAGGAATCCCACGGATCAATTTCACAATACCGCGGAAAACTCTCTTGCAGAATCTTCCGAAGAACCGGAACACTCTATACAGGATCGTATTCTGCCACCATTTTCCCATTTTCAGGCGAATAGCCAGCTCCATGAAGTACAGGGTGCACCATATCACCTCTGCCGCAAACAGTACCATCAGCACGATCAGATTGATCATACTTGGGTTCATACCGATCCATCCAAAAGCCAGGTACAGACCGGTAAAAGCTCCAACGGCAACGACCACTGTATACACATCCAGGTGGATCTCATGGATTGCACTGGGAGTAATACCCTCCCTGCCATTCTTATGTCCGGCACTGCACAACAGGAAAATAAAGCATAAGAATGCCAGTACCGTTCCCGCACAGCATACCACGGGGATCACATTTCGGTTATCATAAAGCTGCTCTGCCTGATGATAGATCAGGGCATATTCATCTTCCTTCGGCAGGCTGGGATTCGCTGTCAGGGTAACCACAATACGCTTGTTACGCTCTGCTAATGCTTCCTCTGCAGCCTCTTCCTGCAGCCGTTCTGTCTCACTTAAGGCATCCTCGATCATCCATTTTGCATATTGTTCCGCCCGTTCAACCGGCACATAAATCTCTCCACCTAAGGATACGCTGTCCCCCAGATCCAGATATTTCTCCAGATTGCCGGAGGAAAGGGCTTCCTGCTCCGCTGCCGTTATGCTTTCCACATCAGACCCGGTATTGACAGATGGTTCAAGCTCCATGATATCAGAGCTTCCATAACTTTCATAACTATCAGAGACAGAGGAAGTTTCTGTGTTGATATAGGTGTTATCATTCCTATGCTGCACCTGAGACTCCAGCCGGTAAGTCAGATCATTTGTCTTGTCTACATAATCCTCGTTCTTCCATTCTCCCAGAAATTCATCCGTATCCAGATCGTAGCTCTCCACCTTTACCCAGATGTTCCGCTGCCTGCAATAAGCTTCCATGGTCTGCAAGCTCTCATTCTCATACCAGTCGCGTATCCGATACAGATCCTGATTGACCTGCCGGTACAACAGCTGATCATGGATAAACATCATTTTGCCGGAGGAATACGCTCCACTGTCTGCAAGCATGCAGGTACCATAGAGTCCAAGCACCCCCGCAATTGCGGCAGCGATCATCAGGACAAATGCCATGATCTTTGCCAGTGTGCTGCCCAACAGGCTGTTTCCCTGTGCCGGTGCATTCTTTTTTTTCTCGGCTTTTTCTCTTTTTTTCCGTTCCTTTTTATTCTCTGACATTGCCGTTTCTACCGTCGTACTCACTGTATTTTCCACCGGATTATCCACTCTGTCCTGTTCTGTGTTCCTGCTGTTTTCTTCCCTGTTATCCATATTCCTGTCTCCTTATTTCCCCAAGCTGCTCCGCTCTCCTGCCTGCTCTTATCCCTGCTTCTCACATTTGTATCCCTGTCCCCAGACTACTTTTAAGTATCTGGGTTCTGCCGGATTGATTTCCAACTTTTCCCGTAAATGCCGGATATGTACCGCCACGGTATTCTCGCTGCCCAGAGGCAGGTCGTTCCAGATTCTGGTATAGATCTCCTTCGGGGAAAATACCTGTCCCGGATTCTGGATCAGAAGCTTTAAGATCTCATACTCCGTGGGCGTCAGTGCTACCAGCTCGCCGTCCAGCATCACCCTTTTCTCCTTGTCATCCAGTTCGATACCACCGACTCTTATCACATCCGGTCGGACAGTACCTCCACCCAGCTGCATATAGCGACGCAGTTGGGATTTGACTCTGGCGGATACTTCGATGGGGTTAAAAGGCTTCGTGATATAGTCATCCGCTCCTACCGTAAGTCCCAGCACCTTGTCGGAATCCTCGCCCTTGGCAGTCAGCAGGATCACCGGCACGTTACTCCTTTCCCGAATCTTGATCATAGCCTGAATGCCGTCCAGCTTCGGCATCATAATATCCATCAGTACCAGATGCACCTCATTCGTCTCTACCATATGTACGGCTTCCTCACCGTCAAAAGCCTCCAGAAAATGATAATTGGTGTCATTTAAGTATATCTTTAACGCGTTTACGATATCCTTCTCATCATCACAGATCAATATATTGTACATACTCTCCCTCATTTCCATACCGGCCATTGCCGCCCGGCACCTTTTCCGCAAGGGCTTCCCTTACGCTAAAATCATTGTAACAGAATCCAGATTAATAAAAAACAGGAAAAACCTTTAAAACTTTATTAAGATGACTTTACATAAAAACACCCTCTGCCATTCCCAGAAGAGCAAAGGCAAAGGGTGTGGACAACACATGTTGAAAAGTGAACAGTGAGCAGATCAAATAGCCGGTGAGGCCGAAGAAAACTGCAAGTGCCCGGGGATCCCTGGTTGCGGAGATTCGAAGGTTCCGGAATGCGGTGAGGAAGATTCCACCGTAGGCAATGACTCCCAGAATTCCCTGCTGTACCAGAAGAGTCAGCCATTCGTTGTGGGCATTGGAATAGATATTGTTGTCCAGAAGTCCCCGGTTGATCCAGTCCATGGCGTCACTGCCCCATTGATAGAGCGCATAATAGAAGCTGTCAGGGCCCATACCGAATATCTGAAACAGGAGTCCCTCTTTTCCGTAAGTAAGAATCGTGACCTTCCACAGTGCCAGCCGGCCGTTGGCAACTTCCGACACTTTATCACTGCCGGGCAGATATCCCGCCACCAGCAGACAGCCAAGAAGCAGTGCCGCCAGCGTCACCGCAACCGCAAGCCCCACAAAGGTCCGAAAAACCCGGCCGCTCTCCAGCCGGTCACTTCTCTCCTGTCTCTCCCGCAGCTGCAAAATCAGATATACCGCCACTTCCACAACAAACACCACATACCAGGCCGGGGTAAAAAAGAGTCTTTTTTCGGCATCCCCTGCCAGCACCAGGCCGGTCAGATGTAACAGCAAAAACATCCTGACCATAAATACCGAAAGCGGTAAAAGCATCAGGATCTCCAACGCCCGCAGCAGCAGGCCTCTCTTCCGCAGAGAAAGCAACAGTAACAGCAGGCTTAATCCGCAGGCTGCCAGTATAGCTGTAGTACTGTTGGAAGTAATAGCCGATGCAAAAAACACAAAGCTCCCAATCATCCCCAGTACTCTGACCTGCCGTTTTCCCATAAAAGCTGCTGCCAGAGAGATACCTGCCGTCACACTGATATAGCCTGCATACCAGTTGTTGTTACCGATGGTGGACAACAGCTGGGTCCGGTTCCATTCTCCGTTTTCCATTCCGCGGAAAGTTCCCAGCACATCAATGTCCAGACGGTTCAGCAGCCCGATCAGTGTCACGATTCCTGCCGTAATCCCGGCGATCCACCAGATACTTCTGCTGCCGTCATAATACCGGGATACCGCAAAATAGATCCCCACCAGCAATCCCTGGGTCACCAGCCCCATATACCAGCCGGGATACCCTAAAAGGACATCCTCCCTGCAGGGACTGATTCCATAAGAAAAGATTGCAGACACCAGATACAACAGCATAAACACATCCGTTTTCTTCCACGTCCGTTTCGTTGTCCGTTCTCCCCGGATCCTCTGCCACAGCACAGCCAGCACCACAAAAGCCCCCAGCACCAGCGTAGTATTCCGGAAAAACAAATATTTTGCATTTCCGATCATCACCAGCTTGTTCTGCATATACAGCGGTAAACCGGCAAAAAGAATCACCAGATACCCATAAACCAGCATACTCACGGTCTCTTTTGTATTTTGTTCCTGTTTCTTCATAGCTTACATTATCCTTCAGACTGAAAAACAAGGCACCCCTCATTGACTGAAGAGTGCCTTATATTTCCCGGTTATTTTATTTCCTTACGGTTACTTATTTGCCGTAACGCATCTGCAGGTACAGAGGACCATACCATTCAATAGCATTGTCTTCTGCCTTACCGGCAGGGATGGTTACCGTATACTCATTGCCTTCGAAGGTGTACTCCAGCTCCAGAGCTACCGTCTGCTTCTTGTACAGAGCCTGCATGATATCGTTGGGCAGAGCATTGATATTCTTGTCTCTGCTGATCTTGACAGTAGCACCGTCCTTGGCATTAGCGATCTCGCTTGCCACATTGTCACGATATCTTCCAAATGCGTTGTCAGTACCTTC
>OGJI01003633.1_pt1 | contig 11475 bp, 8 predicted proteins | sample 1572031 | NCBI WGS metagenome assembly OGJI01 (sample SAMEA2582119, study PRJEB24529) | metagenome | biome: Human gut stool | place: China | collected 2011
TGTTTTTCTGTCAGTGAACCAGCTGTTTCTCTTCGTAAAATTAGTTCTGGTTTTTCCAAAGATGAAAAATCCGGCAGTATATTTACAAGAAAGCCAGGAATGTTATTTTGTTCTTTCAGCATTTCTGTCAGATCAGATGGACAATAAAATGATACAATTCCCTGCACAGGCATCATTTTTTTATTATTATAGTTGCTTCCAACCATACACGCAATATGAGCACCTGCTGATTCTCCCCAAAGCCCTATCTTTTGTGGGTCAATATGATAAATGTCGGCAGTTTTTCGCAGATACTCAATTGCCATCTGGCAGTCTTCCAGACATGCCGGTAAAGCTGCATACCTGGCCAGACGATATTCCAGACATGCAATAAAATATCCCTTTTCTGCAAGTTCTGCCAGTGTGATTTCCGGTCGATAAGATGCAGTAAGAAATTCATCATCCCACGCACCTCCGTGAATCCATATAATAACCGGCATGTTTTCACATCCGTCTTTATAAAAACATTCCATATACTGTCTCGGATGTTCCTGCCCATAATAAACTGCCGGAAGATAATGCAGATTTTTCTGATAAAAATCTACTCTTGGTATCTGGCAGAGAAATTCATATATGTTTTCTTTTTTGCTTTCCATTTCTATTCATGTGCCTTTTTCTCTTTTTCTATATAGAAACGCACCTGCTGATCTGCTGATTTTTTCTGCGCTTTCGTTTTTTCGTAAAAAGACATCAGGTTCGAATCCTGTATATCAAAAGGTATCCAGTCTTCCATTGGAATTCCTGTACAGTCCGTTCCGTTTGGATTTCCGCACTTTATAAAATTGGACCAATAATTACACATCTGTCTGGAAAGATCATAATGTTTTCCTGTAAACGGTCTCCAACATTTTGCAAGAGTCTCAAAAAAGAACCACAAATCAGAGGAGTGAAAGGCTCCCGGATGATCTTCTCCCGGAATATCACCGCCAAATTTATAGACATAATGCGGACTCTGATACTGATTCTCTTCCAGTAATTCACAGAAAGCTCTTGTTCCAACTTCCACTGCATTGATTCCATCCACAATAAACTCATTTTCCGTCCATCCGATCATAATTGGGATGTCAGGGAATTTTCCTGATGTTATATTCCGGAAGTAATGATTCTTTTGAAAAATACCATCATTTACCGTTCCCCATAATTTTCCAAACTCATCATTTTTGTCTCTGATATAAGAAGCCGGAAGTTTCCTCGCTTCTTCAAGCGTAGACACTCCCAAAAGATTCAGGAACTGTTTTCCCCATTCCATGGCTTCTTCCTGAGAAACCGGAAATCCCATCTTAAATGGCAGCCCAAACATACCGCTTTCTATAATTGCACCCTGTATATACCCTTTATTTTCCATACAGTTCATCTGTGTAAGAACACTTCCACCTCCAGCCGACTGTCCACCAATCGTAATACGTTCGGGATTACCTCCAAAAGCCTGGATGTTTTCTTTTGTCCATTTGATTGCAAGTTGTTGGTCCAGATTTCCAACATTCATATCTCCTTTTCCATCCAGCATATCCGGATGTGCCAGAAAGCCAAATACATTCAACCTGTAATTTATAGTAACGACTACAATCCCTCTTCGTGCCAGACGTTCTCCATCAAATTCCATTTCTGCCGTATTTCCCCACTGAAGTGCTCCTCCATGTATCCAGATAAATACCGGCAGTCTGTCATCTGGTGTATGCGCAGGAGTCCAGACGTTTAAGTAAAGAGAATCCTCACTCATCGGAATCTCGCTGTCTACATTCCACTCTTTTGTATAAATGTTTTCCTTATCCAATCCTGGAATGCTCTGCATACAGATTGGTGAAAATTCAATACACTCTCGGACTCCATTCCAGTCTTCACACGGTCTGGGAGCACGCCAGCGATTTTCCCCTGTTGGTGACTGTGCATAAGGAATTCCTTTAAAGGATATAATTCTGGGATCTGCTGCTGCAGATCCCCTCACATAACCATTCCTTATTTTAGCTGTTTTTATCATTAATTTATTTCTCCAATTCAACTACAATTACTGTTATGGAATGTGGATTCAGATGAATATTCTGACCATTCAATATTCCTTCTGCTTCTTTTACGGATACATTTTCCGGATTCTCTCTGGTGTTGTAAGCCTCAAAATCATCATGATAAATCTGATAGCATTTTCCTGTATTCCACTGCACTTTGCTACCCAATACTGACAGTTCTACCTCATAACCATCTTCACTGTTTTTATTAATAAGAGAAATACTCATTCTGGAATGATTATCATTTATCGCAGCAACACAGTCAATATAATTGGTTTTTACAATTCTCTGTGCACTCTTCGCATCCAGTGCAAATTTAGCTTCTGCTTTTCTGTTTGAATAATCAATGACTTCCGGAAGGCTGTATGTTTCTCCCTCCATATGTGTCTCGACATACCCATCACACTGTCTGAATACTTTGGAAAATAATTCAAACACATAGTACTGGGCTCTTTTAAGAACTCCCTCTGCATCTGTCGCAATGGCTCCACATACATTGACAAATGGAGAATAGCTTGCAATTTCCACAACATCACTACTTCGAATAAATGAGTGTAAAATACCTGCTGTCAAAATAGTGTTTTTCAATGTGTAGTTACAGTCATTCTTATCTCTTTCAAAGTTCCATGCGTGTGTATTCCATTCATCCCAGGCAACCTTAATATCTGTAAGCGCATCATTCGTTCCTGCAACAATAGAAGCCTTTGCCACATTCGTCAATTTTGTCAGGTAATCAGGAATATACATGCACTGGTTATAATCTTCTTCTTTGAAAATATCATATCCAATGGAATAATGATGAATTGCGATATGACTGATCAATGGTTTCAGCACTCTGGCAACCTCATAATTCCAGTCGCTTCCCAGATCATATCCGCATGCGACCAGTTCAATAGATGGATCCATCCATTTCATCGCTTTCGCAAAATCCAGAGCTTTTTTTGCATATTCTTCTGCACTGCACGCTCCAAACTGCCAGTCACCATACATCTCATTTCCAAGTCCCCAGTATTTTACATGGAAAGGTTCCTCATATCCCAATTCTCTTCTCATGTTCGCATACTTTGTATCACCTGTTCCGTTACAAAATTCCACCCAATGCATAGCTTCTTCAGCCGTTCCACTTCCCATGTTCACACAAAGGTAAGGTTCTGCGCCTGTCTTCTCACACAGTTTTATAAATTCTACAGTACCCATGCGATTGTCATCTTCCGCCAGCCATGCATAGTCAAATACTTTTGGTCTTTTTTCCTTTGGTCCGATTCCATCTTCCCAATGATAATTAGAAACAAAATTTCCTCCAGGATATCTTAGCATCGGAACCTGAACTTCTTTTAATACTTCCAGCACATCTTTTCGGAATCCATCTTCATCTGCAAATCTGCTTTCCGGATCATATACGCTTCCATAAATCACATCTGCAGAATGTTCCATAAAATGTCCAAAAATATTTTTGCTGATCTTATTTCTGGTATGATCTGCATATACCGTCAATTTTACATTCTTACTCATCTCTTTATCATCCTTTCACGGCACCGGCAACAAGACTCTGCTGTACCTGCTCGCTTAACAGCAAATACATAATAACCGTAGGAATCGTAGCTATCATAAGACCAGCGCCAATTTCCCCCCACTTAGTTGTATAAGCTCCTACCATGGACATAATTCCAACAGTCAGTGTTTTATATTGAGATTTATTAATAAATGTAACTGCAAACATCAACTCATTCCATGAAGAAATAAAAGTAAAGATGCTTACTGTCGCGATTGCCGGACGAATCAGTGGAAAAATAATTTTAAAAAACATCTGATAAATTCCACATCCATCAATCGCAGCCGCTTCCTCCATTTCTCTTGGTAAAGATTCCATAAAACTTATAAACAGATAAATTGCCAAATGCAATATACGGAATAATCAATGATACATATGAATTCAGCATATGTGCCTTACTTAAAATAATAAACAGAGGAAGCATTGCCGCATGAATCGGCACCATCATTCCCATAAGAACAAGCTTTAATGTCAGTTCACGGCCTTTCCAGATCATTCTTGAAATTGCATAAGATGACATTGCTGCTATGATAACTGTCAGTATAATTGTAATAACTGTGACCAGAACACTGTTGAAGAAATACTGCATAATGTTGGCCTGAAAGAAAGCAGTTACATAATTCCCAAATCTCCAGTGCTGCGGAAGACCTGCAATATTTCCACCAAAAATCTCACTGTTATCTTTCAGCGAAAATTCAAACAGCCAGAATAACGGATAAATCTGAATAAGCGCAAAAATCATTAACAGTATATGTGTGATTATAGTTTTTCCGTTTTTTATCTTTTTTTTAGTCATAATTACGCCTTCTCCTTATCTCTGAACAATAACCGAAGTACACCTGTTAAAATCAGACACTCTATAATTACAAATATCGCAATGGCACTTCCGTATCCATATTTAAAGGAGTCAAATATTGTTTTATACATATAAATTGTCGGCACCTCTGTAGAGAAGAATGGACCACCGCCTGTAAGAACATAGATCAGATCAAAAATCTTAAGTGCCCCGATCAGAGAAAAAGTAGCACATACCTGTAATACCGGTTTCAATAATGGAATGGTAATCTTAAATGCAATCTGAGTCTTGCTTGCACCATCAATTCTTGCAGCCTCATTGATATCCGGAGATATTGATTTAATTCCGGCATACATAATCAGCATATGATATCCTATGTACTGCCATAAGTTTGGAATAAATGCGGAAACCAATGCAGTACTTTCCTGACCGATCCAGTCCTGTCCCTGTATTCCGATCATAGAAAGAAGAGAATTTAAGAGACCATAATCACCATTGTAAATTTTCTGCCATAACTGTCCAATTACCACACTTGAAATAATAACCGGAATAAAAAATGTTGTACGGTAAAATTTTTCACCTTTTTTTACATTTGCAACAACAATGGCAAGCAGTAAAGAAAATGGAAGCTGTATACACAGAGAGCAACAGGCATATAACAATGAATTTTTTACAGAATTTAAAAATCGCTCATCAGAAATCAGGTCTTTATAGTTTCTCAGTCCTACAAAAATACTTTTTCCGATACCATCCCAATTCAGTAAGCTGTAATATACAGACATTCCGATTGGAACAATAACCAAAACACCAATCAAAAGCATTGTAGGAAGCATAAATAACGCAATGGCTTTTTTATTTGATAATATTTTCTGCATTTTCCGCTCCTTAACATATCAAGTCTTAAAGAAAAAGGACTACAAATAAATATAGTCCTTTTATAAATATTTATTTGGAATAAAATTCTGACGGGCTGAGTTTTGACATACTCTCACAGAATTCTTCCGGTGTAATTTTCATTGCCATTAACTGAGCAAGCAAATCTTTATAAGTTTCGGAATCTTCTGCTGAAAGAATATTATCCCACCATGAAATGTAAGAAGTTCCTGTTTCCATCAGAGCTGCTGATTCTGTATCCAGTGGAGTTAATTCTGAAGTATCAACATCAGAAGTATCCCAACATGGAAGACCTGCTCCCTGTTCATATCCTACCTGACCGATTTTATGGCTCAGGTATTCCAGGTATTCCACAGCTTCCTTTGGATGCTCACAGTCTGAATTGATATAATATCCATCAGAACTTCCACCTGAAAATTCTGTAATGCTTCCCGCACCACCTTCAATTACAGGAAATGCCACACATTTTACTTTACCATTGGTTGCAGATGTGTCGGCCTGAATAGACGGATGTGTCCAGTTTGCCTGATAAAGCATTGCTCCCTGTCCTGCTGCAAATCCCTCTACCATCTCATCATAACTCATGCTCATCATACTGTCATTGAAAGCTCCTGCTTCTACCAGTTCCTGAAGTTTTTCTGCAGCTTCGACAAATGGCTTTGTATTAAACTTAGCCGGATCAGCAAAAGCTTCTTCCAGACCTGCATTCCCAGCTGTTCTTGCAGAAATGATATCGTACAGATACATACCTGGCCATCTGTCTTTTTCACCCAGAATAATCGGTGTATAACCTGCATCTTTTAATTTTGCAACTGCATCCAACAATTCATCCCAGTTTGTCGGAATCTCTGCTCCTGCTTTTTCAAACATTTCTGTATTACAGTATAAATTTGCAAGGAATGTTACAGTCGGCAGTGTATAAAGTTTTCCATCAAAAGTGCATCCATCCAACATTCCCGGAAGTACACTGTTTAAAGTATCTTCACTTACATAATCATCAATTGGCATCAGATATCCCGCATCAATATAAGGTTTTACAAAACTTCCGCCGCTGAACATATAGGAAATATCCGGTGCTTCTCCTGCTGCAAATGCTGTCTTGATTTTTGTTTTGTACTGTTCACCGGTAACCCCATCCTGCTCGATCGTAACATTGGGATGTAATTCATGGTATTCTTCCACAGAATCCTCAATAATTTTTTTAACCGGGTCAGTGTCTGCTACTGACTGATGCCAGATTGTAAGTGTGATCTGCTCTTCTTTATCCTTTGCCATTGCAGGTGCTGTTGACGAAACAGCTAAACCGGCAGCAAGTAAAAGAGCTCCTGTTTTTTTCAATGTCCTTTTCATTTTCATTTTCCGATCTCCTTTTGATTTGTTTTTGTGATACTGTAAGTATAAAGAAAAAAGACAGGAAAATACATTCATAAAACCTTTATAAATGTTTCATTTTCTTGTCCTTTTTACTGATTGAATTTCATTATTTTGTTTTTTCACTGATACACTTTCGATATTCCGTAACAGAAAGTCCCATCATTTTTTTAAACCAGATGCTCAGATAATGAGGATCCTGGATTCCGATCATGGTTCCAATATCATAATCTTTCATATTTGTGGTATGAATCATTTCCAACAGTTTCAAAAGCCTGATATCTGATAAAAGTTCCACATATTTTTTTCCGGTAAAGTTTCTAATCAGTTTGCTTAAATAACAGCTGCTCAGAGAAAATTTCTCAGCCAGAAAATTCAGGCTTGCTTCTTCCCCCATATGATGAATCATATATTTTAGTATTTCTTCAATCACTTCACTGTTATTGTCTCCAGAGTTAATTTTCCTTCTGATCACCAATTCAGTTATAATATTTCCAACACAATATTTTATCTGTTCCTTTGTATAAACCCATGCAATCTCCTTCAAAAACATAAGATTATTCTGACTAAATTCCAGATCAATACAGAGTTTTTGAAATCTTGTCTGAAGTCTTAAGTTCACTTCCACTAAGTCAGTTTCCTCATTATCCAGAATCATTTGCCCCAACCTTTGAGCTTCTTCGATATTCCCCCTCCGAACAGCATTTTCTATCTGTTTCCACGCTCTTAAATCTTCTGTATTTTTTTTGTTTTCCCCCATGCGTTTATCCTGTATAAACTTCAGCGCATCCAGATATGCCATATGTATTTCTCTCCATCCTGAAAACTTTCCGGAAATTCCCACAAACAGGCGGCATTTATATTTCGTTTTTATAAGAGAATTCAGAATATCCAGACATTCTGCAAAAGGAATTCCTTCACATTCAGAAATGATCACAATCCGATTCCATAAATCCTTTAATACAATAATTCCTTCATCACTCTGGAAAAAAGTTTTTGCTTCTTCCATAATCTGCATAATCACTTCCGGCTCATAAAATCCTTCTTCTACCACAATCAGTCCCAGTTGTATCTCTCTGGAAGATTTTTCTTCTATATTTATGCCATACTCCAGAAGTCTTTCTTTCATCTCTTCTATATTCTGGTTCTGGCTCAGAATATGATTCAGGTAAATATCTCTTAAAGCCACTTTGTTTTTTTGTATCTCATACAGAAACCGGCTTTGTTTTTCTTTTTGTCCACGAGCTTTAAGAATCTGCTCAGTCGCACGCTCCAGAGCATTATTTAATTCCTCTTCCTGAATCGGTTTCAGCAGATAATCAAATACACCCGCTTTAATACCTCTTCTGGCATATTCAAAATCATCATATCCCGTAACCAGTATTATTTTTATCTCAGGAAAAAGTTTTACACATTCCTCACTGAATAACAGTCCATCCGCTTCCGGCATACAAATATCACTGATTACAATATCCGGACGTATTTCCCTCAGTTCCTGCAATGCAGCCGCACCATTGGCATATTCCCCTGCCACTTCAAGATTCAGCCTTTTTGTATCCATTTTCATACGAATCAATTTTCTTATCAGCATTTCGTCATCAATAACAATTACCTTCAACTTTTTCATTTCACTTTTCTCCCAACACATTACAGTTTATATAAATATGAATTTCTGACATCGCTTCATTATGAATTTCATATGAAAATGCATCTTCATATATTACCTTCAGCCTCTGAACAGTTCCTCTCAAACCCAGACTGCGCTTTTCATCCGGGACTTTTCCCTCTTCCATCTCCTTGATAATATTATCTGGTATTCCCTGTCCATTGTCTATAACAGAAATATGTATCTTATCATTCTCTCTTTGGACATTTACCTGAATATATCCATATTTTTCCTGTATTCGTATTCCATGCTGAAATGAATTTTCAACCAAAGGTTGAATTGTTAATTTAGGAATTTTAAAATTTCTGCAAGTTTCATCTAATCTTACATCAAACTTAAAGCTGTCTCCAAATCGAATTTTTAATATATCTGCATAGTCTTTTACAATTTGAATTTCCTCATTTACAGTGAGAAATTCTCTTCCGCCACTGACAGATTTCCTGTAAAACTGTCCCAGGCATCTTATCAGTTTTGCACTTTTTTCCTTTTCATCCATCAAAATTAATGCTTCCAGAGCTTCCAATGTATTGTATAAAAAATGCGGCTTCATAAGTTCCTGCATTTCGTTCATTTCCACAATACGGATTCTTTTTTGTTTTTCAATTGTATCCTGAAACAATCGTTTTATCTCATCTGTCATTTTGTTATAACCATGGAACAATTGTCTGAATTCAGCTAAGTATGCCTTTTCCTCTATTTTTTCAAGTTCGCCCTGTTCAATGCTTTTCATTTTTTCCAGTAATGCCTGTACAGGTACTGTTAAAAAACGAGCTAATGTCAAAGAGATACAGATAATAAAAAATCCCAGTCCCATAATAAGAATAATATTAAACCGAAAAACACTGCTGAATCCATCGGTTTTTATCATCGGGGAATAACGAATGATCTTCCATCCTTTTTCTTTATTGACAATTCCAGCAGTATAATAATTTTTTCCATTGATTCTTTGCCGATGAATAACTTCACTTTCCGATTTTTCCAATTCCCGAACTATTTCTGAGTTTTGCATGAATTCATGAAAGTTACCCACTGAACAGATTATTTCGTTATCTTCATTTAAAATAATAATCTTTTCATCATCAGAAGTACTACTTTTGGAAATTAAAGATCTTAGCTTTTTATTATCAATCCGAACACCAATAATACCAAGTGTACGGAATTTATTCAAATCCCTAAAAGCTCTCACCAACACAGAATAGTTCTGTCCATTTTGTTCTTTTGTCAGCAGTTTTGCTTTTCCATTTAGTTTTTTTATCCAATCATATTCTGTAGAATTTTTTTCAATGGAAAAATCTGCACTTTTTCCCACGGTCAACTGCTGTTCATTCTGGTCAGTCAGCCAGACCATATCTATGCTCTCTGAAAATTGAGTAATAGAATAAATCTGACTAATCAAAAGCTGTTGTCTTTCAAAATCAGACACTATATTTCCCGTCTTCATTTGCTCCTGTACAACACGGTCAGCCAGAATTAATTTAGAATAATTATTTGCATTTTCAAAAACTGTTGTCAATGAAGAATCAATCGAATGCAACATGGCAATATTTTCCTTGCCCATAACTTCGTTTTCATATTTCTGAGAATTATGAATATAAATGATCAGATATATAAATATGCTGAGAAAAATAATACTGCCTAATGTCAGAGAAATTTTAAGACTGAGTTTTAAATCACGCTTTCTATTCATAAAATCATCTCCATTATACTGATAAAATTTTTATAGATTACCCTGTTCTTAATACTATTCTGTTTAAGAGTAAAGTTTTCTATATCATACACAAAAACAAATAAAGGAGTTATGAAATCAAAGCATCGCTCATATACCAGACTTTATTAATTTTACTTTAAATGAAATACTTTGTAAAGAATTTTAGAAAAATATCTTTTATGTTTCAAAAGAGAAGCCGGATTACTCCAGCTCCTCTAAAATTATTGTACTTATTTTTCATATATTAGATTGCAAGAAGATTCTTGATCGCTTCCATATAGATAAGCACAGCTTCTTCCATTCCAGATACAAGAATAAACTCATCTGCGCCGTGGATACGGTAGTCGATCCCCGGCATTTCCGGTCCGAATGCGATGATGTTTTTGAGTGATTTCGCGTAAGTTCCACCGCCGATCACCATCGGTTTGTTCTCTGTATCGCCTGTAACATCTACGTATGCCTTGTACAGAGCATTTACAAGCGAGGATTCTCTCGGGAAGAACAGTGCATCACCGATCATATGAACCTCGATACGTCCGTTCTCATCTTCCAGTCTGTCAGCACACATCTTGCGGACTTCGTCTGCTTTGAGAGTAACCGGTACACGAATATCAATCGTACTGGAGATCACTCCATCTTCTGTCTTGACGATTCCATTACACAGAGTCAGCTCACCAAATTCATCTGCAAACTTAAGTCCAAGACCGGAACCATCACAGGCTGTACCGATATGTTCATTGTAGAATTTCACAAAGTCATCTTCGAATCCTGCTTTGGCAAGACATTCAAATGTCACACCTGCCGCATTGACACCAAGAGTCGGTGTGCTAGCATGTGCAGGAACTCCCTTTGCATAAATGCTGATCTCACCGTTCTCTTCTGTCACTTTGTATTCCTGAAGTTTGGTTTCTGCAAAAGCTGCTTCCAGTTTGTCCTTCAGTCCGGTTTCTGCCGGAACGACTGTATTGCAGGTATCACACACAGCATTGGAAACAAAACCTCCGTTCATGGAAATGATCCTGGTATTCTTAGAATGTGCTGTCATCATTACCATGCCCTTCTCACCGTGGATGCACGGGAAGTTTGCGTCTGGTGTGAATCCGCAGGATACTTCTTCTGCAACTTCATTGTAATGCTCCATGCATTTGGAACCTGGCTCCTCATTGCAGACCATGATCAGACGAACTCTCTTGTTGAGTTTCACTCCGGAATCACGGAGAAGCTTCATTGCGTAAAGAGCTTCCAGAACCGGTCCCTTGTCATCTGTGGTTCCACGTCCGTAAACATGGTCACCTTCTCTGGTAAGTTTGAACGGATCATAAGTCCAGTCACCGCCGACCGGAACGATATCAAGATGTCCTGCAATACCGACGATTTCTTCGCCTTCGCCCATCTCAGCATAGCCGCAGTAATTGTCCAGGTTTACGGTCTTGAATCCGAGTTCAT
>OGJI01003634.1_pt1 | contig 11471 bp, 9 predicted proteins | sample 1572031 | NCBI WGS metagenome assembly OGJI01 (sample SAMEA2582119, study PRJEB24529) | metagenome | biome: Human gut stool | place: China | collected 2011
GCCGTCCGGTTCGCCCAGGATATAGGTGGAGTAATGTCCGTGCAGGCTGCTGTTGCCGTGAAGATCCATGCCGCAGGTAGCAGCCAGTTTCTCACCGGAGAGTACCAGGTCTTCCCACAGTTTTACGCCCTTTTCATTGACTTCGTGGAGCGGTTCCGGGTTGTTGAAGATCTCGATGAAGTCACAGCAGGAATAATCCGTGATCGTCATCTCGAAACGGCAGCCCTGTGCGAACGGCCATCCGAAGGAATACGGATGAGCGACACCGACCAATGCCCCTTTTTCGCGGGCAGCCCGGAAGAGAAGTTCCGGTTTGTGTTTGTTGATATTTTCCCACGGCACATACTCGGTCAGGTTCAGGCAGAGGATATGTCCGTAGTACGTGGTATATTCCATGCCCGGGATAAATGCGATCGGCTGTGGATGCTCTTTCAGATAATTTTCAATTTTGTAATGTCCGGAGATGGTGTTGTGATCGGTCAGGGCGAACGCGTCCACGTGATCTGCCATCATAAAGTCCGTCAGTTCTTTGCAGGTAAATACTGCGTCGGATTCGTTGGTATGATTGTGTAATTCCAGTCTCTTATACATAAAAAGTCCCCCTTAACGTGCGCGTACCGTCAGCTGATAATCGGTGTTGTCCAGCAGTACGGAAAATACCAGAATGGTTACTTTCAACACACCCTCGATATTCGGCTGCGGAATACAGCCTTCCGTGGCTTCTGTTGCGGTAAAATGCATATGCCGGGTTGTCAGCTGTCTGTGGATATTGCCGATGAACGTATCGTTCAGGGTTGCCATGGTGTGGATCTCGGTTTTCATACCGTGATAGACAGCATCTTCCCATTCCTCAGGTGTTGGTTCTTCGATCCCGTACTCTTTTTTACAGTAGTCGAGCAGACGCTGTTTCAGTTCCGGTGTCACATCTTCCGGGCGGAAGTGCTGCGGTCCAAAAGAAAATTCAATATCCAGTTCTTCATAAGTCTGATCCAGGCAGACGGTATAGGAAATCTGACCGATAAAGTCTTTACATAATTTTCCCCCTACCTGGTAAATGGTTTTCATTTCTTTCATAGTAATCTCCATTTTCATTTGTAGATTTTTTTACGATTTTTATGCGAACAACGAGTCGTTATGACACCGCTGTACTTTCAGAATACGCAGGCGGTCGGCTGATGTCAATAGTCTGAAAAAAATTGTAGAAAAGTCCAGTTAATTTGAAAGTTATGTACATTATGAGAAAAAAACAGATTTGCTATAATAGTCGCAAATATGGAGGAAAGGAGCAGAAAGTACATACAGATATCAGAAGAGGAATTGACGAAACAACAAAAAATGCGAAAATAATAAAGGAGAGTCACATGGAAAAAAGGACGCTGTATAAAGAAGGCACCTACAAAAAAGGAAATCTTCATACCCATACGACCTGGTCGGATGGTGTACATACCCCACAGGAGACTGCGGAGCATTATCGAAGCAAAGGATATGATTTTCTGGCTCTGACGGATCACTGGGTTTATGGAATTCATCCGGAATTAAACAGGGATGATTTTCTGGTGTTTCCGGGAACAGAACTGGATATTGAACTGCCGGGAAGAAAAGATCACCATCTGGTGGGCTTCGGACTTCCGGAGACGAATCGGATCCCGGAACATTATACGTTTGAAGAAGAACGGAAAAACGGTGTGCTGACAACCGCGGAACGTATCATCGAATATTTTGGACAGAGAGGAAATGTAACACTGTACGGACATCCGTACTGGTCAAAAGTTGATTCTACGGATATCAAGTATCTGCAGGGCATGATCGGAATGGAAATCTATAATCATGGCTCTGAATTTTTCGGAAATAACGGAAACTCTGAGACGTATTTTGATCATTTTCTGTTTGTGAGAAATAGGATTTTCTGCTTTGCCACCGATGATGCTCATGATATTGGAACGCATGATCTTGGCGGTTTTATTATGGTAAAGACCAGGGAATTTACACACAGAGGTATCCTTGACGCTATTCGGGACGGAAGTTTTTATGCATCCGGCGGACCGCTTCTGCATGATTTTTATGTGAAAGATAGTGTCGCATATATTACCTGTGAGCCGTGTCAGCATATTTATTTCCAGACACCGCACAGAGGCGATCACCTGTTTAGTGAAGAAGGAGATTGTCTGACAGAAGGAAGCTTTGCGTTAAACGGGGATGAAGAGTATGTAAGAGTGACGATCAAAAACAGCAGAGGCGAGAAAGCATGGACGCAGCCGATCTGGCTGTGGCTGTTTTAAGCTGCGCAGACAACGAACCAAAGCCTGCATGCCAGAGTACGAGCGGCCACCGTGGTAACAGGAGAAAAAGAACATACAGGAGGTAGAAAGTTATGGTTGAATGGTTAAAAGATGCGGCTTTTTATGAGGTATATCCACAGAGTTTTTATGACAGCAACGGAGATGGTATCGGAGATATTCCGGGAATTACGCAGAAATTGGGATAAATCGAAGCGCTGGGATGCAACGCGCTGTGGATCAATCCGTGCTTTGTATCACAGTTCTATGATGCGGGATATGATGTGGAGGATTATTATCAGGTTGCACCACGTTATGGAACGAATCAGGATCTGGTAGATCTTTTCGAAGAAGCACATAAACGAAACATGCATGTGCTTCTGGATCTGGTTCCGGGACACACTTCGATTACGCATGCATGGTTTAAAGAATCCGCGCAGCCAAAGAAAAATGCATATACAGACCGCTATATCTGGACCAACAGTGTGAAAAAAATGATGGATGATGTAGACGGGATTGCGAGTGTTCTCCGTGGTTTCTGGCAGAGAGGGGTGCTGCGGCGTGAACTGTTTTTCCTCTCAGCCGGCCTTAAACTATGGATTTGCAAATATTACAGACAACAGCTGGCAGCAGCCGGTGGATGCGCCGGGACCAGTGGCAACAAATGTTGTGCTGAACCCGTTTGACAGGGTTGTGACGGTAAAAGATATGGGGATCGATCAGATGAAAGAACTGATCTGCTGGGGCGAAAAAATCAGAAAGACTGCGGAAGGTACCATTGAGATCGCGCCGAAGAGTATGGTATGGCTGATCGAAGAATAGGAGAAGAATGATGTTAAAATTAGTAACCTTTAATATCCGATGTGATTATGATCAGGACGGAGCCAACAGTTTCCGGTTTCGTAAACCTGTTATTTTAAAGAAACTTGCCGAAGAACGTCCGGACGTGATCTGCTTTCAGGAAGTGCTGCCACATGTGGCAGCATGGCTGAAAGAGAATCTGACAGATTATACAGTGATCGGCTGCGGAAGAAGTGAGACACTGGAAGATGAGCAGATGACGATCGCGTTTCGTACCGACCGTCTGAATCTGATCAACATGGAAACATTCTGGCTTTCCCCGACACCGTATGTGCCGGCAAGCCGATACAAAGAACAGTCCACTTGTCCGCGGGTATGCACGGAAGTGGTACTGGAAGATCTTCAGGAAAAGAAAGTATTTCGTTTATGTGATATTCATCTGGATCATATCGGTGTATTGGCGAGAACACTGGGGCTGTCCCAGATCTTAAAGAAGATGGATGAGGCGGTTCTGTTTGCAGGAGCACCGGTGATCTTTGCCGGAGACTTTAATGCAGAGCCGGATGGGGAAGAATTTGCAGTGATGAAAGAACGGACAGATTATGTAAACCGGAGGATGAGCCGGAGCGGATCGATTATGTATATATCAAGGAGTCTCAGGAAGGTTATCCGGGAATTCGCTGTACCGGTGTAAAAAAATGGGAAGACAAAGAAGGGGAAGTGTGGCTGTCGGATCATTATCCGATCTGTGTGGAACTGGAGTTTGTCGGAGATGGTAATCAGAAATGATTAAAATCATTCCTGTAAGATGCACGTCCATCTACAGGATCTGCCATTGGCAGTTTCCTTCAAGCCTTTTTCAAACAAGCTATGGAGAAGGTCATGGAGTGGACAAAACTATACAAAAATATGGACATTTTTATCAGTGTAGATTTTTCCACTGGCGCGAAAAGAAATGTCCATTGTGAGAAAAAAGGCTGCTTCGTATAATAACCTCATCAAACAACGAAGGAGGAAATCTATGAAAGCAGCAAGTGTTGGAAAGGCGAAAAAATACAAGCCGAAGAAACAGCCGCTGAAGAAACGACTGGTGCGTTACTGGCCGTTGTATCTGATGCTGCTTCCCTGCGTCATCTATTATGCACTGATCTGTTATGTGCCGATGGCAGGTTCGGTTCTCGCCTTTAAGGATTATTCCTTTAAGAAGGGAATCTGGGGAAGCCCATGGATCGGACTGAAGTATTTTAAGACTTTCTTTTCCAGTTATGATGCACCGAGACTGATCCGTAATACACTGACGGTCGGTGTGATCAAATGTATTCTGGAATTTCCGTTTGCCATCATACTTGCCCTTTTGCTGAATGAACTTCGCAGCATGAAGTTTAAGAAGATCTCGCAGACGATCACTTATCTGCCGCATTTTCTCTCTTCTGTTATTATTGTAACCATGCTGCAGAGAATTCTGGCACCGAATACCGGTGTGTTGAATCAGGCGATCGCAGCAATGGGCGGAGATGGAAGCACATTCTTTCTGATGGAAGCAAAATATTTCTTCCAGATTCTGTTTTCCATGGATCTGTGGAGAAACATCGGATGGGATTCCATCATGTATCTGGCGGCAATCAGTTCCGTAGACCTGGCATTGTACGAGGCAGCAGAGATGGATGGATGCGGAAAGCTGAAAAAAATGTGGCATATCACACTGCCTGGTATCCGGGGAACGATCGGTCTTCTGTTTATCATGGGAGTAGGCGGACTGCTTTCTTCCGGTGTGGAACAGATCTGGCTGTTACGTACACCTGGTAACATGTCTCTGGCAGATACCCTTGATGTATATGTACTGCGTATGGGTATTCAGGGTGGACAGTTTGGATATGCAACCGCGATCGGTCTGATCCAGGGGCTGGTAGGACTGGTGCTGGTAGTAGTCTGCAACCGGATCTGTAAAAAGATCACGGAAGTCGGACTGTGGTAAAGAGGAAACAAAAGTCGAAATCAAATGTATAGTGGAGGAAACTACATGAAAAAGAAAATGGTAAAACGCCTGATGGCAGCTTCCATGGCAGGAACACTGGCAGTGACCATGTTTGCAGGATGTGGCAGCTCATCTGACAGCAAAGACAACAGCAGCGCGAAAACAGAAGATTCCAGCGAAGACAACTCCGACAAACCGGATACCTGGATCGCTGACCGTACCATCACCGTACAGGCTTACGTAGATGATATCGGAAACACACTGCCGGAAGATTTTAACAACACCGAAACCATGAAAAAGATCACAGAGCTGACCGGTATCAAACTGGATGTAAAATATACACCTGGTGACAGCGATGCAAAAGTTATGGCTTCTCAGCTGGCTTCCGGAACCATCCCGGATGTGATCATCTCCTACCTGGATAACTCCACAAGACCGGAGTTCCCACTGCTTTACAAAGCGGCAAAAGACGGAATGTTCGCAGATGTATCCGAATATATGAAAGACAGTAAAGTATATTCCAAATATTACGAGGATGATTATCTGCCGGATGATACGAAGAACAATATCGTATTCCGCGATGATCTGGACGGTGTATATCTGTGGCAGATGAATATTGATGAAGTAGACCGTTCTCTGGAATATAATGCAGACGATGAGTATGTAGGTGGTATGTACATTCAGAAATCCATTGCGGATGATCTTGGCATTGATACCAGAGAAATCAAGACACAGGATGACTTCTACAACCTGCTGGTTAAGATCAAAGAAGGCGGTTATAAAGATGACAACGGAAACGCTGTATATCCGTTAGGACCGAAATACTGGGGCGGATCTGTAGATGCTTTGAAATACATTGCAACCGGTTATGACTGGGGTGTCAGTGATGACTATAACCTGGATGAAAACGGTGATGTAAAACATATCGCAGAAACAGATTATGTATACGATGAAATCAACTTTGTCAGAAAACTTCTGGATGAAGATCTGATGAATCCGGAATTCTTCACCATGGATTCTACCCGTGCAGAAGAAGTATCCAAAAATCACAATTCCGCAATTATTGCCGATGTACATAACTACGAAGAGATCATTTACTCCAGCGAAGACTGGATTCCGTTAGGACCGTTGAATGATATCGCCGGAGATAACAAAGAAGTTGTAAACGGAAAGAGCGGCCGTGGATGTATGGCAATCTCCGCAGATGCAGAGAATCCGGAAGAAATCTTCCAGTTCTTTGACTGGCTGTCCACAAAAGAAGGACAGACGATCGCACAGTATGGTGCAGAAGGTGTATCTTATACAATGGAAGACGGATATCCGAGACTGACAGATGAAGCTCTGGAAAAACTGAACGATGGCGATACCGATTATATGATCAATACCATCGGTGCAGGATTTGGCGGATCAGGAAATTATTTCTTTGAATTCGTTTTAACCAACAAAAACAACCAGGATAACTTTGGAGAGTCCCGTCCGGGAGCATCTTCCGGCAATTCCACTTTCGCAAGAAGTGTACAGATCGCTGAGGATTATCCGGTAGAAAAGAAACTGGTTCCTGGTCTGGATGCGACAGCTTACATGTCAGCAGATGAACTGGCAGATGTAAAGATGCAGATGGACCTGCTTGACTGGGATGAAACATTTGTACAGGCTTGTTTTGCAAAAACAGATGACGAAGTAAAATCTATTGTAGAATCTTTCCGTGATCAGCTGAAAGCAGCAGGTATCGATCGCTTCGAAGAATATGTAAAAAATATTTATGACGAAGATCCGAATACAGTAACTTTCTACAAATAAAACAAAGATCCTGCCTGCCCCGGGTGGCAGGCAGGGGAAAGAAAAGCGGGTAAGATATAGCTTACAGAAAGGATTGGGTACGCAATGTATAAAAAAAAGATAAAGGTCAATCCGGTAGATCAGGCCCTTCAGATTCTGATTTATCTGATCATTATTGCACTCTGTCTGATCATTCTGCTCCCCTGCCTGAACGTGGTGGCGCTGGCATTTAATGATGGAGCTGATGCGGCCAGGGGCGGCGTATGGTTCTGGCCGAGACAGTTCACGATGGATAACTTCAAGGAAGTATTCAAAGACGGAAGTATCACAACAGCTTATATTATTACGATTGCAAGAACTGTAATTGGAACATTTTTAAGCTTAATGGTAACGACACTGGCGGCATATGCTCTGAAACAGGAAGATCTGCCGGGAAGAAAAGTTATCACTATGCTGATCACATTTACGATGTTGTTTGGCGGTGGTATGATCCCTACCTATATTCAGTACAAAAATCTGCATCTGTTAAATTCGTTCTGGGTTTATGTGGTGCCAAGTCTGGTAAGCGTTACGTATCTTTTGATGGTACGAACTTTTTTTGAAGGAATACCGGACAGTCTGGAAGAGTCGGCGAAACTGGACGGCTGTGGATTTTTCCAGACATATATCAAGATCATGCTTCCACTTAGTAAACCGGTTATTGCCGTAGTTGGTCTGTATACGGCAGTAAACCACTGGAATGACTGGTTTGCAGGGGCATTCTATGTTAATGATACAAAACTGTGGCCGGTGCAGACGGTTCTGCAGCAGATGTTGACAAAAGCAATGAATTCACAGCAGGAAGTAACTTCTGTTGCGCAGGCGCTGGCACATAATACGGTGTCTGTAACATCCGATTCTCTGAAGATGGCAGCAGTAGTTGTCACGACAGTTCCGATTCTCTGCGTATATCCGTTCGTGCAGAAATACTTTGCACAGGGTGCCATGATCGGTGCAGTAAAAGGTTAAATAAAAGAAAAAGTAAAAGAAAGGTTCTTTGCCTCGTTCAGCAGTTATATAGAGATAGATCTATGAGCGATGCGGGGAACCTTTTTCTGTGAAAAATGATATAGGAAATTACTGATTCTGAAAAATTCGGAAAAGCAGATTATATATAGAAAAGATACGAAATAACAGATGAAAAAGTACATGACCTGGATGTGCTTTTCCATGATAGAATAAGAAATGCGAGCTAAAAAGATGTGATTTATGGTACACTGGAGAAAACGGGCTGTGGAAGAACGACGGGGACAAAAAGACAGTTTCTGTGATCCGGCCCAAAAGAAAGGGAGAAGGTATGGACGCTAAAAAATGGGATGTTTATCTATACGGCGACGTCAATATTGATATTGTGATCCCGGGGGTGGAAAAGTTTCCGGAACCCGGACAGGAAGATGAAGTTTCTGTGATGGAAACTTTTGTCGGTGGCGGAGCTGCGTTATTTACTCTGGGAGTAGGCAAGCTGGGACTTCACCCGGTCTTTCAGGGAGAAGTGGGAGATGACTGTTACGGTGAAATGATTCGGAATAAGTTCCGGGAAAGCAATGTGGACGATTCTCTTCTTGGGGTAAGTAAAGAGTTAAAAACGGGTATTTCCTTAAGCTTTACGAATGAAAAAGACCGTTCGTTCTTAACCTATCGGGGAACCAATGAAAAAATCAGCATCTCGCAGGTTGATGTAGAAAAAGTAAAAGAAGCCGCGCATATCCATGTGACCGGCTATGCGGGATCTGTCAATCATAACGAATACCTGGAACTGTTAAAGAAGATCAAGGTCGAGACACAGGCTACGGTATCCTTTGATGTGGGCTGGGATTCTACCGGTGAGTGGAAAGCGGAGATCAGGGATCTTTTCCCGTATATTGATGTACTGTTTATGAATGAGACAGAGGCGCAGCATTACGGAAGAAAAGAGACAGCCGAGGAAGCGGCACGGGAATTTGCCCGGACAGCCGGTATGGCGGTGATCAAGATGGGGAAAAAAGGTTCGATCGCAGTGAAAGACGGAAAACTGTATCAGGCAGCACCGTACACGGTGGAAGCGGTAGACACCACCGGAGCCGGAGATTCTTTTAATGCCGGATTCGTCTACGGATTTCTGAAAGGAAAAACCATGGAAGAATGCCTGAAATGTGGAAACGGATGCGGAGCACTTTCCGTGACTGCCCTTGGCGGCAATACCGGATTTCCGACAGAGGACGGACTGGAAGCGTTTATGAAGAGTTGTGAAGCATGAATGGAGCAGAAGCGTGTCGCTAAAGCGGCCAGCCGCAGACGGATAAATTTGTAAAGACGGATTTTTTGCGGATGTGCTCAGGGTACAGCGATATAACTATAAAGCTGTCAGACAAATAAGATAAGAAAGACAACAGGAGGAAAAAACATGAAAATCGCAGTAATCGGCGGTGCAGGTGTGCGTACCGTAATCTTTATCAACGGACTTTTAAAGAGATATAAAAAACTTCATATCGATGAAGTGGTACTTTATGATATTCAGGAAGAGAAGCAGAAAATTATTGAAAAGTTATGTAAACATGTAGTGGAGAGAAATCATGAAGATCTGAAAGTATGGGCGGTATCCGATCCGGTAGAAGCGATCACAGGTGCGGATTACATCGTAACCACACTGCGTGTCGGCGGAGATCACTCCCGTGTAGTAGATGAGACTATCGCTCTGGATCTTGGTGTGATCGGACAGGAGACGACCGGTGTGGGTGGATTCTCCATGGCAGTCCGCACGATCCCGGTACTGATCGAGTACTGTGAACTGATCAAAAAATATGCACCGGATGCATGGATCTTCAACTTTACGAATCCATCCGGTCTGGTAACACAGGCACTGCGAAGCGCCGGATACGATAAGATCATCGGAATCTGCGATGCACCGAGCAGCACAAAATTCCGTATGGCACATGATCTGGGAGTGGAGGAAGATGATCTGTACGTAGAATTCTTTGGATTAAATCATCTGTCCTGGATCCGCAGTGTGAAGAAAAAAGGCGAGGAAATCTTGCCGGAACTTCTGGCAGATGATGCTTTCTTACAGGGCGTACAGGAATTTTCCATGTTTGATCCGGAACTGTTGCGTTCCATCGGATTCCTGCCGAACGAATATCTGTACTACTACTATCACAGAGAAAAAGCGCTGGAGAATATCAAAAAATCCGGGGCAACCAGAGGAAAGACTATCGAAAACGTAAATATCCAGATGATGGATGAACTGAAACATATGGATATCGACGCGGATCCGGAAGGTGCACTGCAGATCTTCCTGTACTATATGCAGGTACGTGAAAACTCTTATATGAGCATCGAATCCGGTCTGGCAAAGCGGCCGCTTCGGGAAAAAGGTCAGCTGGAAGTACCGGACGGTATGGGATATGCCGGAGTTATGCTGGACTGCATCGAAGGAATGCAGAGTGAAAAAGGAAAATATCTGGTGTTGTCTGTGGAAAATAACGGAAGCATCCCGGGACTGGCTGACGAAGATGTGATCGAGACCACCTGTCTGGTATCGAAAGACGGCATCCATCCGGTAAAAGTAAAAGAGGTACCGGAACACTGCTATCTGCTGATCCGTCTGATTAAAATGTACGAGAAACTGACCGTGGAAGCAGTAAAGAACAAATCCAAAGAAACCGCGGTACAGGCACTGATGCTGCATCCGCTGGTAAATTCATATTCTCTGGCAAAACAGCTGGTAGATAAGTATGATGAAGTTTATGGGGGAATTTTCCGTTAGAGGAAAGCACTTTCTGCAAGATGTGTCTGACAGTTTGCAGGAATGATCATTGAAACCAGCGGAACTTTGTAAAAATGTATTGGGAGGATAAAAAAAATGCCATTTGATTTTCATAATCGTGACAGGATTGAGCATCTGTTAGAAGAAATCGAACAGCTGCGTTACAAAGACAGAAGGGATCTGTCCGGCTTCTCTTTCTGGGAGGACGACGGATCTGTAGGCAATCGTGAACCACAGGGCGAAGGCGTACCGGTAGAGCAGGGATTTTGCTGGACGGGCTGGGATCGCTATAACTGGCTGACGGTGACAGCTAAGATCCCGGAAAGCTGGAGCGGACAGGATGTTCTGGCGCTGTTTGATTTCGGCGCCAGCGTGGGAACCGGAAATAACGGAGATCCGGAGAGTCTGTTATATATCAACGGAAAAACATATCAGGCAGTGGACGGGAATCACCATGAAGTGTTCCTGGATGTGGAAAAAGAAGGCTATATTCAGGAGATGAAGTTCCGTCTCTGGTCCGGATTGAGCGGTGGTGGAGTGCCGGTTGATAATGTCATGGAAATCCGGCAGGCACAGATCGCCATTCTGGATCATCCATGTGATGATCTGTATTATCTGGCAAAAGTCGCACTGGAAACGTATGATCTGCTTCCGGCAAATCACGAGTACAAAGAGTGGATCCTGAACTGTCTGGTAAGATGCTTTACACTGGTTGATTTTACCGAATCGGGAAGTGAAGCGTTTTACGAGAGTGTACAGGAGGCGTGGAACTATCTGGACGGACAGATGCAGGGCCAGGGCAAACCGGATGTCAATATCAGTCTGATCGGTCATACCCACATCGATGTGGCATGGCTGT
>OGJI01003647.1_pt1 | contig 11419 bp, 16 predicted proteins | sample 1572031 | NCBI WGS metagenome assembly OGJI01 (sample SAMEA2582119, study PRJEB24529) | metagenome | biome: Human gut stool | place: China | collected 2011
TAAAACCTTGTTTAAAACCTTGTTTAAAACCTTGTTTAAAACCTTGTTTAAAACCTTGTTTAAAACCCTCGTCGAAACCTTTCTGTATAAGACGTTCTGCAATCGTCATGCTGTTTGCTCTGCTCCTGCTGGCAAAAAGCCCGGCATTTTGCCGGGCTGTGATGCTCTCATCAGTGAATGACTTTTTTCAGTTCAGCTTCGGACAGTCCGGTAGCCTGCTTAATCTGCTCAGGTGTCATCCCCATTTTCTGAAGCTGACGCGCAATGGCCAGGGCTTTTTCAAGCGCACCTTTCTGCTCAAGACGTTCTGCGATTGTCATCAGTTTATCCTCATGCTGCGGCAGGCGCTCGGCCAGCGCCCGCATAAATTCCGGTGATACAGTGTCCCCTGCGTTAACGATGTAATGAATCAGAACACGCACCTGCTCGTCTGAAATTTCCACCATGACCTGCGGGAGTTTGTCCAGCAGCTCCATCATGTCACGATGGCGGATATGCTTCATCAGCAGCGTCAGTGCGGCCATCCGGCGATGGTTCATGATTTCATTGTCATCAACGACAGTGATATCAACCAGCGGAAACGGCTTTGTGTATATTTTAGCCGCAAGTGCCGGATTCTCAAAACAGTCCAGCCAGTTCATGCTGTACGGGTACGGGCTGCGCTCACCGTGATAGAACAGCACCGGAATGACCAGTGGCAACGTTTTGTGCTGCTCCAGATGTCTCTGCATCGCCGCCACACTGTAACGTAACATGCGAAAAGGCATGTACAGATTTTCGGTGCTCTGGTGCTCGATGAGCGTATAAACATAGCCGTCTTCACCCCCGGTGGTTTTCACGCTCCAGAGGATATCGCTGGCGTACTGATGAAGGTCCGGCTCTACAAAGGTGGCGGGTTCCAGCTTCAGCGTGGACAGGTCGCACAACTGCCGGTACTCCGCAGGAAGATGCAGTTCCAGAAAATCTCTGGCGACGTCGGGATTCGCCAGGAACGACCGGAACGCGGCATCATGCGGCGTGGGCGTTGTGGTGTTTTTCTTCTTACTCACGGTTCCTCCTGGTGAGATGTCTGAACGTATCCTGCCGCCTGCACAGGCAGACGGCAAGGGTTAATCAGTGGCAGACCCGCTCAATTTCAAGCGCGCGGAGCAGGTGGCCCCATTCGCTGACTTTCATAGCGGGGATACGTACCCGCTTCTGCTCACTGCAGCGTCTGGCGATATGACCGCTCATCGCCAGGACGTCCGGGTTAATCTCATCCTGTGCCAGCTCCTGACGTCTGAAGCGGGTATGGCGGTGCAGGGGTTTATTCTCCCGCAGGCACTCTTCACGCAGACGCTTTACATACTCGGCGGTTGCGAAGATAATTGATGGTCTCACAAATATTTCTCCTTATGTTGTTGATGACTGCCGCTCTTCCTGGCGGGGAAGTAACGGCGGAGAGAGGCAGGGTTTATCGCCCTGCCTTTTTTTCATTTCGGACAGCGACGCAGTGCCAGCGCGAGCGCTTTCATCTTCCAGCCTTCCGGCGTGCGGTACATCACCTTCCAGTAGCCGTCGATGAACACATAATGGAAGCGCACCTCTTCAGTGCTTTCAGTGGCAATAGCCTCCATGAAAGAACGGTACTCACGCGCCTCACTGTCCATCCGGAAACCACTGTCACGTCCGTAATAAGCCGTCACACCGTCCACCGGGTTCTGAAGCGTATGCCCGGCGGGTTTGTCACAACGGGGACCGAGGCAACGGATATCACCGTGTTCAACCAGGGCTTCGGCCTGCTGACCGGTGGCATAGTGGGTATGCAGGATGCGACCGTTCCAGGTCGGCTCACCGTGCAGGTGGCAGTAAACGGTACGGAACACCCCGTCGCGGCAAAAAACGGAAATCGTGCTGCTGACAGTCATGAAAACGTCTCCTTCTGCTGAATCAGGTCGCCGGGCCGACCGGTTGCTCCCCGGAGGGGCGAAAGCCCCTTCTGCCGTCCACTTCTTCGGGGTTTCTCCCCGCAGTGGACCTTTCCGATGGGGCGTCCGTCACCACGTCACGGGGCAGCTGTCCGGGGGCGGACGCAAAATTTTTTGCCGGGTTTATGGCTAAAAATTTTGTGGACGGTATATCTTCCCCTGGACTGCTGAAACGGGATGTGGTTATCCGCACTCGCGAAACATATGGAACCCGGCGGCTCCAGACGGAGCTGGCAGAGAATGGCATCATCGTTGGTTGTGACCGACTGGCACGTCTTCGTAAGGAGCTAAGGCTACACTGTAAGCAGAAACGCAAGTTCAGAGCGACTACGAACTCGAACCACAATCTGCCAGTTGCGCCAAATCTGCTGAACCAGACGTTCGCTCCTACAGCACCAAATCAGGTCTGGGTGGCGGACCTAACGTATGTTGCCACACAGGAGGGATGGTTGTACCTCGCTGGCATCAAAGATGTTTATACGTGCGAAATTGTCGGCTACGCCATGGGAGAGCGCATGACAAAAGAGCTGACAGGTAAAGCCCTGTTTATGGCGCTCAGGAACCAGCGCCCACCTGCCGGGCTAATCCACCACTCTGATCGAGGTTCACAGTACTGCGCATACGATTACCGGGTCATACAGGAGCAGTTTGGTCTGAAAACATCAATGTCGCGTAAAGGTAACTGTTACGACAACGCTCCGATGGAAAGCTTCTGGGGAACGCTGAAAAATGAGAGCCTGAGCCACTATCGTTTTAATAACCGGGATGAAGCCATCTCAGTAATACGGGAATACATTGAGATTTTCTACAATCGTCAGCGTCGTCACTCTCGTCTGGGGAATATCTCCCCGGCAGCCTTCAGGGAAAAATATCATCAGATGGCTGCTTAAAAAAAAGAACAAATGGTAGTGTCCGCTATTGCCAGTACACCTCACACGTTTCCACAGTGCCTGTTCAGCGGTCTGAATCAGGGACGCCAGCAGTTCAGCAGGGACGGTCACCTGGCGGTTTTCGCTCACGTTGCTGATAATCTCCATCACCACGCCGGAAGAAATACCGGATTCAGTCCGCTGGTCTTCCGGGATGTCCTCCAGCCGCGCCAGGACGGTTCTGATTTCATGATCGGACAGGGAAATATCCATTCCGTCAGCGAGGGCCTGAATCTCTTCCGGGGACCAGATAACCAGCATCAGCGGCATGTCTCCCGGATACTTTACTGCCAGCTCCCGGCATAGCGTTTCGCATGTTCCGTACATTCTCGTCTCCTTCTCAATCTTTAAAGCACGCATCCAGTTCCAGAATTTCGGTATATGCCTCCATCAGGAGGCGGTTTGCGCGAAACAGCGTCTGACGCACCAGACGTTCCGGCAGGGTGTCGGCATTAAAGCTGTACCGCTGCTCCATCTCATTCATGGTTGTACGCAGGTCGCACATGGCATTGGCCACCTCCGCCACTTCGGCGCGCAGTTTTTCGTGTCCTGCATAGTTCATTTACGCAGCCTCCGGCATAAACCAGTCATCATTCGCGGCCCCCTGCTGCATGGCCCGTTGCACGGCGGCAAGGCGTTGCTGCCCGGCACGGTGATACTGCTCAAGCAGCTCGATACCGATATACCGGCGTCCGGACTGGAGGGCGGCGACGCAGGTTGAGCCGCTGCCTGCAAACGGGTCCAGCACAATTGCGTTCGGGTGTGTGAAGCTCTCAATCAGCGGTTGCAGGCTGGTAACGGGCTTTTCCGTCGGGTGATGGCGATTGCCCGAATATTTCCAGCCCAGCACGTCCGGCAGCGGGTTTTGTGGCAGACGTGGACGGCCTTTTGCCAGGATGTAGGCGCATTCGTGGCGATAGCCCACATATGCGGCCTTCGATGTGTAGTTTTTGGTGAAGACCAGGTGACCAACAACGCTGAATCCCGCATTTTTCCAGGCGGCCATAAAGCGATCGACGCGGTTCCAGCCGTAGAAGCTCACCATTAACGCGTCTTTTTTCAGCACGCGGAACATTTCATTACAGGCCGGTTGTAGCCACTCATCGGTTTTATCGCCGGCGATGGTGCGCCCGGAACGGTCACGGAAACCGACGAGATATGGCGGGTCGGTGAGGATGAAATCAATGGCGTTATCAGGAATACGGGCCATAACATCGATGCAGTTACCGAGGACAAAACGGGACATACGAAACTCCTTCTCTTACAGAGGGCACCGGGAGGGCACCCCTGTGGTGCCCGTTCCCCGCTGCCTGTGGGCTGTTCACCGCGTCCGGTAACGGGTCAGGCCGACCGTGGAATACCGCAGCCGTCGTCTTTCTGACGGCAAGGTTATGCCTATAAGGACATCTGTTGTAGAGTCAACGATGATGATGAAATTAATATATCAATATGAAATAGAACGATTTTTATGAGAGAAAGGCTCATGTCAGAGACTTCATCCGCGAAACAGAGAACCAATAAAAATCTCCTGCATAGCTCAAGTACGCAATGACACAAGCCTTAATGCTTTTAATTAAACGCTGTTGCAACTGGATTGAGGCGGAGCGCAGCAAAGCGAGCACCGAACACTCCAGGTGCAACAGTGGAATAATTCTTTTATCTATCATGAGATTGATTTCTGCACACAACTTGCACAGTCAGAGTAAAAGGTTACGGACAGCGAGCCTATAAACGGTTATTAACGTGCTGTTGTTAGCAACGAACCCTGACGAAAGACGCACGCCATAGACTCCATCCGCGAAACAGATATCCACATAAACATGGCAGCCTCTTGCATATCTCGAGTAAACCATGGCGCAGGTCCAAACCTTTTAAATCATCATCGTGCAGTCGTCATGCAAGGAAAGAAATCAATTTCATAAACTCATTAATAATCAGTAGACTAGGCAGGAAATCTGAATTCATCTCTCAGGTGCAACATTGCCCAGCACATACGTGCATTTTTTGCTGCTATCGCAACAAGCGCTCGTCCATATCCTCGCCTTTCTTTTAACTGCAGGGCCCATCGACTGACCGGATCATCATTTTTAGCTGCTCCCAACAATACAGATCTCGCCCCCAAAACAAGAAGTGTTCTGAGATAGCTGTCGCCGGCTTTAGTTATTCTCCCTAACCGTGCTTTCCCCCCGGAACTTTGTTGTCTTGGTGTTAGCCCCAGCCAGGCACTAAACTGACGTCCGTTCTTGAAATCATGACCATTACCTATGCTGGCAACGATTGCTGTTGCAGTCATCGGGCCTATCCCCCTGAATTGCATTAGTAGTTGTGCTGCTGAGTTATCTCTGGCAAGTTGCTGAATGAGTTTTTCACTGTTTTTAATCTTTTCTTCTATGTGATAAAGCTCATTAAGAAGATCACCAATAACCTGATTACAGTAACCGGGCAAATCCTCAAGGACCTGAGCCACCCCGGATAAAAACGCTTTAAACGCCTGCGGGAGAACAATACCTAACTCACTGAGCAATCCCCGGATGCGATTAATCAATGCTGTTCTCTCACTGACATATCCCTGATGAGCTCTGTGTACAAATAACTGCCCTTGCTGCTCAACTGATTTTATGGGAACAAACCGCATATTAGGACGGGTAACAGCTTCACAAATGGCAGCGGCATCTGCAGCATCATTTTTCCCATGACGGCCACCCATACGGTATGGAGAAACCAGTTGCGGCGCCATAATTCGAACTGTATGCCCCATTTTCTGGAACTCTCTTGCCCAGAAATGTGCACCTGTACATGCTTCAATTCCAATCAGACATGCTGGAAGTGTTGCAATCAATTCAAGCAATTTAGCCCGACGCACAAGAGGCTTAACTAAAACAGCTTTTCCTGCAGCATTAACGCCATGCACAGCGAACACATTTTTAGCTAAATCAATACCGACAGTAACAACAGTCATAGAGGATCCCTTAACAATGGCTTTGTACGCTTATCATCGTGTTGACGCAGTCTTCCAAAGTAACTCCCCAGCGTAAAGACCGAATAAGATGTCCCTTTCATTCGCGAAAGCGGCTTGAAGGGCGTTCATCAGAAAAGGGCGACGGGCTGGCGTACACTGTCACCGACGCCAGCCGGGAGCGGTAAAAGCGCCCGTCCCGTGCCCGCCGGACGCGGGACACTGACCACAGGCAGCGTTCCTGCCGCGCCGCGTCAGCCGGCGCAGTAAAAAGAGGAGCCCGGCGACATCTTTTGTTACTCACCAAAAAAAACCCAAAAACAACCCACAAAAACCCCAATAAAACACCAAAAACAAGACAAATAACCATTGATTGATGGTTAAAATGGGGTAAACTTGACAAGTAAACCCATTTAAAACCCAAAAAACACCCAAACACACACCACAAAAACACCATAAGGAGTTTTATAAATGTTGGTATTCATTGATGACGGTTCAACAAACATCAAACTACAGTGGCAGGAAAACGACGGAATAATTAAACAGCACATTAGCCCGAACAGCTTCAAACGCGAGTGGGCAGTCTCTTTTGGTGATAAAAAGATCTTTAACTACACACTGAACGGCGAACAGTATTCATTTGATCCAATCAGCCCGGATGCTGTAGTCACAACCAATATCGCATGGCAATACAGCGACGTTAATGTCGTTGCGGTGCACCACGCCTTACTGACCAGTGGTCTGCCGGTAAGCGAAGTGGATATTGTTTGCACACTTCCTCTGACAGAGTATTACGACAGAAATAACCAACCCAATACGGAAAATATTGAGCGTAAGAAAGCAAACTTCCGGAAAAAAATTACATTAAATGGTGGGGATACATTCACAATAAAAGATGTAAAAGTCATGCCTGAATCTATACCGGCAGGTTATGAAGTTCTACAAGAACTGGATGAGTTAGATTCTTTATTAATTATAGATCTCGGGGGCACCACATTAGATATTTCTCAGGTAATGGGGAAATTATCGGGGATCAGTAAAATATACGGAGACTCATCTCTTGGTGTCTCTCTGGTCACATCTGCAGTAAAAGATGCCCTTTCTCTTGCGAGAACAAAAGGAAGTAGCTATCTTGCTGACGATATAATCATTCACAGAAAAGATAATAACTATCTGAAGCAACGAATTAATGATGAGAACAAAATATCAATAGTCACCGAAGCAATGAATGAAGCACTTCGTAAACTTGAGCAACGTGTATTAAATACGCTCAATGAATTTTCTGGTTATACTCATGTTATGGTTATAGGTGGTGGCGCAGAATTAATATGCGATGCAGTAAAAAAACACACACAGATTCGTGATGAACGTTTTTTCAAAACCAATAACTCTCAATATGATTTAGTTAACGGTATGTATCTCATAGGTAATTAATGATGGACAAGCGCAGAACCATTGCCTTCAAACTAAATCCAGATGTAAATCAAACAGATAAAATTGTTTGTGATACACTGGACAGTATCCCGCAAGGGGAACGAAGCCGCCTTAACCGGGCCGCGCTGACGGCAGGTCTGGCCTTATACAGACAAGATCCCCGGACCCCTTTCCTTTTATGTGAGCTGCTGACGAAAGAAACCACATTTTCAGATATCGTGAATATATTGAGATCGCTATTTCCAAAAGAGATGGTCGATTTTAATTCTTCAATAGTTACTCAATCCTCTTCACAACAAGAGCAAAAAAGTGATGAAGAGACCAAAAAAAATGCGATGAAGCTAATAAATTAATTCAATTATTATTGAGTTCCCTTTATCCACTATCAGGCTGGATAAAGGGAACTTAATCAAGTTATTTCATTGGCAATTATTACATAAAATAAATACAGTGTCGTTATTATGAAATATTTTATAGCTTTTATCCTTAATATTATTAATCAACATTTTAGAACTAGGTTCGTTATTAATAACAAAAGATTTACTGGATAGTTTAACAGTATAATCGCCTATATTGTGCAAAGATACCAATGCCCCCAGGATTCCATCAAAACACTTGACAATAATAAAATGACTGTCAGGAAATAATTTATCAAACTTTCCCCTCCCCCAGCTATTTGCTCTCATAGACACATACTCTAATGCATCTGAATAAGATGCTTTTTTTAGCACGTCGGCTATAGCTATAGCTTTCTCATCATCTACATATCCATTTATATTGGATGCTGCAAACTCATAAGCCATTTTTAATATAGAAATAAAACTATCAGAATTAGTTATCTCCCTGTTTATTGATAGCTTTATTTTAGCGTTGACTTTTTCAAAGCAACCATTAATATCATAAATTTCCACCCCTCTTCTTTTCATTTCCTTTGATATTATTTGATTACTTTTTTTAAGCATTTCATCTTCAGACAAAGAATTATCGGATGCTATCTGAATTTTATATATATCTTCTTCAACCTTTTTTATTGATGGTTGCTTATAAATAAGTACCGGTCGTATATTTCCATTTTCGTCGTGTTCTAGTCTATATTTTTCTTTTTTGTCAAACTCATTCTCAAAAGTACCAGGAAACATAATTGGTAGTAAACCACTTTTACCTCGAATATCTTTCTCATGCCTGAGACAAACCGATAAAAATTCATTTATTATTTTTATATCAACTTTTTGCCCAAGGTTTGAATTACAAGAATTACAAACATTATTTATAATATAATTACCACCAATAGTCTCTGGAATAACATGTTCCTCACCAAATGATGTTACTTCTTTTTCATCCAGACAAATGATAGATTTTTTCATATTAAATACTCATAATAAAGAATATATTCATATACAACAATAACCAATTCCTTCATTATAATGAACCGTACGACTATTGGGAAAAATTCCCACTGAGAACAAAGAACAACCAATCTTAATTGCCCAGGAAATCAAGGAAACCAGTATGAAAAAATCAATCGGTAATCTAAAATTAATGGCTAGCTGGGTTGTTGCTCTGCCGGTATTCGTTGGAGCTGGAGCTCACAGTGTATCTGTGCTCGCCCCAATATTTCTTCGTCATAATTCACAACTGACACCATACAGCCCCTTTATGGCAACTCTGGTGTTATTCCCCCTTCATTCAATAAAGGGCAATTACAGGTTTTTTGATACCACACGCATGGGCATAGCGAGTCAATGTATCGATGCTGGCTTTAGTGATGTTGTTTTCCAGGCGGGAAATAACCGGAGGTGTAACCCCCATGCGTTCAGCAACCTGCGCTTTTGTCAGGTTGTCATGCTTACGCCATTCTGCAAGCAACGCCCTGAGCTTCTCCTTGCGTTCTTCTTCCTGCCATGCAGTACGATATTCCTCGTCCTTCATCCACTCGTTATGCAGTTCTTTATGGCTTACCAGTTTCATTAAGTACCTCCGCTAACCGCTTTCTGGCGAGATTGATTTCTTTTGCTGGCGTTTTCTGAGACTTCTTGATGAAAACCCGGAGCATGATGATGGTATTGCCTTTGTGATATACCCAGATGCCTCTGGCTATGTCTGTCCCCATCGTGCGGATCTCAAAAAGTCCATCACCCAAGGGCTTTGTGTCCGGTTCCCGCAGTAATCGGGCATCATACTCCAGTTTGCCGATGAGACGGTCAAACTTTACCCTGATTTTTACGGGTAATGCTGTGGCTTCTTCTCTGGCTTCCGGGTGATAAACGACGCTAAACATGCGACCTCCCATTCCAATTAATATTAACCTACAGGTTAATTACAGCCAAGATAAAATTAATCTGTAAGCTAAGATGGCTGGTAGTTGTCGCGGCTACCAGGTTACTACCCTTTCAGCATGTTTTTTTGTTTCACTGAGGAACAGAGATTTATGCCGCGTTAGCGGCATGGAAGGCGGTACTCCGTTATTTCCGATTTCACTGGCTGATACTTGTCGTGTACAGAGTGCCATGACAGCCTGACGTTTGACTTCTGGTTCAAAGGGCGCAACCGGACTGGTCTTACTGGTAAATATACGTCGTCTGTCGGGGTAACGTTCATTAACCCAGCAAACGAGCACATCGGTACAGGGATAACCCAGAGTTCTGCTGGTAAACGCCAGGCAGCAGCCGTGGTTAAGATAATGTTCAACGGCAACCTGTTTTTGCTCATCTGTGTAACGGGGCTTATGACGAATGGATTCTTTTGCTCCTCCACCTGCTTCCCATGAACGGATCCAACGCCGCAGATTTCTTTTCGAAGGGTAGCCCAATTCGCGTACGACGGGAGCCAGCTTCTTACCATATTTGAAATAAAGCTCAATGGCGCGGATTTTTTCTTCTTCAGTAAACATGTTTCATCTCCTGAGAGTCTAGGAAATCGTCCGCATCCCCCTTCCGCAACTTGGGTGAAGATGTTCATAGGCACATCTACGGTGGCATGTCCAGTAATGGGGTAAATGATAATAGGTGTTGGGGAAATCCAACTGCATTAAGTATGCATTGTTATTTTTTTGTGATTAACCCCACAAAAACAGTCATTAAACATAAATATATCATTTTGCTTAAACAATCTTTTCTGTTTTTTTCGGTCGCCGAAAAAGATAATATTACTATGCTCTTCGTAGCGGAGAGTATAGTATGATGTTCATCACAAAAAAATAAAAAAAAGTTTGCGCAACCGTTCTGATTTTGATTCAAATGTTCGTGGATGCCATGTTCCGGAGGTAATATGAAGAAATCAATATTATTTATTTTTCTTTCTGTATTGTCTTTTTCACCTTTCGCTCAGGATGCTAAACCAGTAGAGTCTTCAAAAGAAAAAATCACACTAGAATCAAAAAAATGTAACATTGCAAAAAAAAGTAATAAAAGTGGTCCTGAAAGCATGAATAGTAGCAATTACTGCTGTGAATTGTGTTGTAATCCTGCTTGTACCGGGTGCTATTAATAATATAAAGGGAACTAAACAGTTCCCTTTATATTTGTTCTTATTCTGATGATGTCTGTAACGTATGTACCTGTTGCTTTGTTGAATAAATCGAACTTTTGCTGAGTTGAAGGAGCAGAGCACGCATCATCCGGCAACATGAGTCGTTCCATGGCAAAGCAGAAGTTCAGAATCACCAACTGGCGCAGCCACAACAAAGCCCTTATCCTCCGTGGCACCATCACTTTCTGGCGGGATGGCGAGGCAATTCAGGCCTGGTATGAGTCAGCAACCCCCTCATCACGGGGACGACCTCAGCGTTATTCTGACCTTGCTATTACCACTGCCCTTGTGATTAAACGCGTATTCCGGCTGACCGACCCTGCGGGCTTGAACTGCCCCCGAAAGTTGGACAGTTATTTGTTAGACGGCTAGCTGTGCCTGAGTCCGGTATTCTATCGGGCTCAGGCCATTTAACCTTGAGCTAATCCGCTCATTGTTAATCGATATACTCCTCGACTACTCTTCGACGCTCTTTTGTACTATAATAAGCTTTTTCTGCTTCAGCCAGGACTCCATACCGCGCTGATGCCTGCCGTTCCATTCCTGCTGTGTAAGCGTCAACGGAGCACCGTATTGACGCTTATTTATTGGTGAGTACTACGTTC
>OGJI01003655.1_pt1 | contig 11376 bp, 8 predicted proteins | sample 1572031 | NCBI WGS metagenome assembly OGJI01 (sample SAMEA2582119, study PRJEB24529) | metagenome | biome: Human gut stool | place: China | collected 2011
GCAATTGATTGTCCGGTATATGACTATAGTCTTCATAATCGTTCTGATGAAGTGATTCGAATCGAACCAAAACCTGTAATTCTCGTAGAAGGAATTCTTCTTTTAGCCGATGAACGGATTCGTGATCTTCTGGATATCAAAATCTACGTAGAGGCTGACGCAGATGAACGAATTCTCCGCAGAATATCCCGAGATGTGGAAGAGCGCGGAAGAGATCTTAACGGTATCATTAAACAATACCTGACAACTGTAAAACCAATGCATTATCTGTATGTAGAACCAACACGTTCCAAGGCAGACATCGTGATCAACAGTGGAAAGAATGATGTCGCATTTGATCTGTTTGTATCAAAGATTGAACAACTGTTGGATGAAATGAATCAATAATTAAGTAAGAAAAAATGCATGAGTATGAAACTAAAAATCATACACATGTATTTTTTCGTTTATTTATCATATAACAAGTGAAAAGCAAACTTGTTCATGTTATAATTGATTCAAAGAAAAATGGTAAAAATACTTTGCCAAACTTGATAAAATAGCGAACAATGAGGCAGTACACTAGCAGGAGGGCAGAAAAATGTTTAAAACAAAATGTAAAAAAACAGTTTCAAAAATGATCCTATCATTCATACTGATTACGTTAACTCTATTGTCCGGCTGTCAAAAGAATACCACCCATTCTGCTATTGAATTTGGAACTATAGATGTGTCTGAAATTGATAAAATCGAACTTTCTGGCACAACAGGTGGGAAAGATGGAAATTTTTCCTATACACTGTCAGATCAGGAAAAGAAGGAGTTCGTCCATTTGCTGAATCAAGTTGAGCTTGGTGATGAAGTTGATAAAAATCAAGCATTATCAAGTGGAGCAGTTACTTACTATAAGCTTTATTTCCAAGGAAAAGACGTAGTTACACTCTGTCCGGGACATTATTTCGGTGTTGATGAAAAGTATTATGAGTTTGTTAATTTTGAGGAATTGTGGGATGAGTTTATCACTTTCAATAGTAAACAAGATACCTCTCAGCAAGACAAATGGGATTGTTCTGTTACTTGCGCAGAAACCTCTGAGACAAATAACTATGTAGTTACATATTCTGATAAAAAAGTATCCTCCCAAACTGGAATACTCACCTTTCAAAACAGCAATAATTTCAATATTATTGTTCATCTACAAATACCGGATGAAGAAGAAAGAACAGCAGAAATTCCAGCGGGCGGTGTTAGTTCCTTGTATCAGATATCCCAAAACAAGGCATGTACTGTAGGTGTATACGCTGATGTTCCTGAAAATGAAACGATAAAATTAATGGTCTATGATGGAGCTGTAGCAGATTTGAATTCAAGTCAGGAAAAAGAACAAGTATATTTTGATGCAACTGTTCTTGAAGTAAAGAAAAAATCAATTAAGGTAAAATGTTCAGAATCCTTTGATAGTGGTATTCCTGTTGATGAAGAATTCTCTGTAACAACGAATATAGTAGAAAGTGGTGAGCTCCCTGATTTGAATGCCGGTGACCATATTCGTATTGTATTTGATGGCATCATCAAGGAAAGTTATCCTCTGCAACTTGGAAATGTCTTTGCTATATATCTTCTAGATGAAAACGGAAACTTGTGAAGTCCGTAGTCTGAAAGGCTCCTGCAGGAGCCTTTCGTTTTTTTATGTCCCAAACCAATATATTTTATGGCCATAATATGAATGCGTGTTCGAAGTATGTTATACTGATACTGATTATGTGAGGCGAGGTGAATTCAACTTATGATAAAAATTGCAATCGTTGACGATGAAGAACAGACAAGAGAACAAATTCTCCGAACTCTAAAGGAAAATATACAGGAACAACACGAAGTAGAGATTAAACTATATGCATCGGGCGAAAGTTTCTTTGAGGAAATTCAGAAGGGCGAAACAGCGGATATTTTATTTACAGACATTCAGATGCAACAGCTGGATGGAGTGGAACTGGGGAAATTGGTCCGAAGGATTTGCCCTGACATGTACATTGTCTTCATCACATCTTATGAAGAATATGCGGCAGAAAGTTATCGGATCGAAGCATATCAGTATATTTTGAAACAGGATCTAGAATTTCGTCTTCCCGGAGTTGCTGAACAGCTTATTGAAAAGCTGCAAAAACAAAAGAAAGAATTCTGTATTATAAAAGACGGTACAGAACAGGTGAAATTGCTTTATAAGGATATTCTTTATCTGTATAAATCCAAAGGTACTAAGTATGTAAATTATGTTACTACCCAAGGCGTTGTGAGAGAGCGAACTTCTTTGGAAAATGCACTGAAAATGTTAAATAGTAGACAATTTCTTCTGGTGGAACGTGGATACGCTGTTAATATAAAGCAGATTTGCAGAGTAAGCGGTGACACTATCTATCTCGAAAAAGGATATGAAGTACCGGTAAGTAAGGCAAGACTTGCAGAAGTAAAGCGAGAAATCAATCTCTACTGGAGGAATTCGTAACGATGGATACACTTGGAATATGGATTGGACTGAATTTTCTTGAAACCTTCCTTTTCTATTATCTGTTATTCGGAACAGTTATAGACAGAAAGACTCTGAAAACGAAAGATAAATGGATTCTCTATTTTGTTTTAATCGTCACTTCAACAATTATTTCTGTATGGGTCAAAAGATCTGTGTTTAGTGCTTATGGATACCTGTTGACGATTTTTATTTTGGTTTTAGGAAGTTTCCTTGCCTATCGAAAGAAATTGATTCTTCTTACAGGGATCGCATCTATGTATGAAGCAGCAATGACATTATTTTTATATATCATTTACTACCTTCTCGCATTTATTTACGGGAATCAGGCAGAAAACCCTCAGATTCTATTTTTCCGTTACCATGAAAATGAAGTATCTTGTGTGATACGAAGCCTGTTATTAATTATTTTCTTTTTTATCATTTTCAAAATAAGAAGCTGGAAGAAGAAAAAAGACATAGAAGCCTTTCAATGGGTATTTGTTTTATGTGGCGTACTGTTGTCAGCACTCGTTCTGGAGTATCAAAAACTTTTAAAATACGGGCTTCTGTACTCTGCAGCCGGAATTCCGGTGATTCAGGATGTCTTAAAAGGAAGTCTCATCAGTTTTCTTACTATGATCGTGCTTGTCAGCGTCATGACATTTCTTATATGGAAAAACAGAAACATAACGGGACAAAATACATTTCTTCTGATGAAAGAAGAGATGGAGAAACAGAAATATGAGGAAATAAGAGCTTCCATCGAGCAGAACAAAGAACTTGTTCATGATACAAAGAATCATTATCTTGTGATCAGTGAATATGTAAAAAATCAGGAATATGAAAAGCTGGAAAATTATGTAGATGAAATCAGAAGAAATTTCGTAAAAATCAATCCACAGATTTATACAGGAAATCATGTAGTGGATCTGATTCTTGGGCAAAAGCGAATCCTGGCAGTACAAAAAGGGATTGATTTCCAATTGGATGTAACACCACTATCCAGTCTGACGATGGAAGAAAGAGAGATCTGTTCACTATTTGGGAATCTGCTAGACAATGCCCTGGAAGCCTGTGAGAAAGTGACTGATAAAGAACGTAAGAAAATCAGTATAAAGATTGAGCAGCATATGCAAATGTTGTTTCTTGAAATTAAGAATGGAACCGATAAGCTTCCTGCCAAATCAGGACATACTTTTCTGACTTCGAAGCAGGATAAATCTCTTCATGGATATGGCTTGAAAAGTGTGGAACGGATTGTTACACGATATGATGGAGATCTGGCCTATGAAATGGAAGATGGAATGTTTGTTGTTTCAATAACATTTTTTGATTTATAAATACTCATGTCCAGTAATCCAGTACTTGAAGGCCATCCGCTTGCAGTACTTTCACCACAAGATTAAACTGAATATAAGAAAAAAACCTGTTCCAAATTTTCAGGATACGAAATTCGTATCACACAAACAGGAATGGAAATGGAGGAATGATGCCATGACAATTAAGAAAATGAGAACTAAAATCATTTTACCATCGATTCTGACAGTCAGTCTTACTTGTGGTCTGTTACTTACGGGATGTCAGAAGACACCTGACCAGAGTGCAGTTGTCAGTAAGGCCGGAGGATTAAGCGAGGATGTAATTGCAGAACCATTGAAAGATGGAGAGACACAGACACTGGATCTGCCGGAACACTGGGACACAACAGTAACATGGAGTAATGACCGCGGAGTTTTTCACGCAGATCAGAAATTAGAATCTGTTACGACAGGAAATCTTCCGGTGATTGAAGTCAGTCAGAAAAAACTGGAGCTTGAACAATTAAACGGACTTATTTCCTATTTTGCAGGCGGAGAGATTTTGTATCAGACGCAGGAACTTACCAGAGAATACTATCAGAACCTCTTAGATAGGATTAAGAACAGGGAAGGATTCTATGCTGACAACAGTGTGGAGTATGATTTAACAGGGCTTGAAAAGTTAGTGGAAGAAGTTCTTCCTCTTGCGCCAGAGCAGACACCATTGCAGGAAATTGGACAGATTGAATACACATCAAAAAAGACAGATCCGGCGTATGAAGCAAAAAGAAAATCACTGGAAGCTTACGGATATGATATTCTTCCGGATACCACAAAGCAGGATGGAATGGAGATTCATTTTCAGGCAACGGTTGGTGCAGATGCAAAGGGTACGATCAATGCAGAAACTTACGATCCGGAAGCAGGAAATTATAGTATCTTCTCCTGGTCAGAAGGAAATGGGATCGAACTGGCAACTATTGAAAACTATCTGGCAATAGAGAATCGCACAGACGAATATGGAGTTCCTGCAGGAAGCGTAAAAGAATCTTTTATGGAGAAACTACAAACACTGAAAGACCAGATGAAAGAAACCACTCTCTTAGAAGAGACAGCAGAAGATGAAGCTGAAAAAATTCTGAAAGATCTGAACCTCGAAAATATGCAGTTGTTGTCATCAGACAAAATCCTCTGGTATGCACAGTCTGATTATCCGGAAGCCACTATATTAGAACAACAGGAAGCATTATGGAATGCTGATCCAAATCTTGGAAAAACAGGTTATCGTCTTACTTACGTTCCTTCTGTTTCCGGATTAAAAATAAATCAGGATAAAACCGGAGGATATTCAGATGATAGTGGATTTGCATATGCACCTTCCATGCCGGTAGAGCAGATTTATATTGTAGTGACAGAAGATGGAATCCGTTCCTTCAAATGGAAGGGTATGAGTCAGGAAGAAAAGATAGTTACAGAAAATGTAAAGCTCCTTGCATTTGATGAAATAGAAAACCGCCTGATCGATCAGGTGAAATATCTTTACCCTTCCAGTCAGCCTGCAGAGAGCAAGACGATATTTGGTTATGATGTTGCAACTGTCGAACTGGGATATACTTATATACCGGCATATAAGAATCCACAAAATGCCTGGCTGGTTCCGGCATGGTTTTTCACTATAAGCGAGAGTCAAGATGCAACTGCCGAACTTGGAACAGCCGGAAGAAAAATAGAAGGATATCAGACCGACTACATTGTATTAAATGCAACAGACGGTGGAAGAATAGGTTCTTATTGGAGATGATAGAATATGAAACGAAGACATCTTTTCAGAACAGAATTGAAATATGACTTTGGAAACCGAAGATTTTATATCTCTGTACTGGCGTTGTGTGCGGTTCTTTTGATTGTTGCACTTCCTTATCGAAATCATCTGATCGCTTTCGGTGGATCAACAGAAGGGAAAGCCTGGTTATGCATCTTCACCTATGCAATCACTTCAGAAAAAGCCTTGCTTTTCTTTCCACTGTTGGTTCCTCTGGCAACAGCCGCAGATATACAGGAAGAATTACACAGCCGCTATGCATGGTTTCTTATTAACAGAATAGGAAAAAGAAATTATATTTGGATGAAAAGTTTTGGAGTCGCATTCACAGGTGGTGCCATTTCCGTTTCAGCGGCAGGAATTGCATTGGTTGTTTTTATAGTTATCTGTAGAAATATCCCGACTCTGAATACTTTGCAAAATATATCAGAGGTAATAAGTATCACAGGAATTGGATTTATCCGACTTTTTCTAAATGGAGCATTGTGGTCTTTATGCGGTTCACTGACAGCAGTTTTGACTAAAAATAAGTATCTGAGCTGTGCTGTTCCATTTATTTTATATTATGTACTAACAGTGTTTCAAGAACGATATTACCGCAATTATTTTTTCCTAAGTCCAAAGCAGTGGGCAAGCCCGGCATATTATGGAAACGGATTCTGTCTTTTGGCTCTGCTTCTGATCAGCAGTCTTCTGGCACTGGCTTTGCGTAAATGCGTGGTAAGGAGAGTGGTGGCATGAAAAAAACGCAATTTAAAACGGACATTCATCAAATCTTTCTTCTAACAAAAAGAAATTTCTCTGACTGGGACAAAAATCCGAGAATCTGGATGACTTTTGCATTAGGATTTGTACTTTGTCTGATGTTGACAAATCAGATTTTAGAGCAGGCACAGACATTCCAGACACCGGTGCAAATGTTCGAGCCACTGATCTGGACCTTCGGTGATGCGCAGTCTGTGATGCTTTCATCCCTTTTACTGCTGTTATTATTTGCAGATATGCCTTTTGTAAATCAGATGACGCCCTATTGGCTGATCCGGACAAAGCGAAGCGTATGGATGGCAAGTCAGATCCTATATGTGATCCTGTCTACTTGCCTTTATACAGTCTTCCTCTGCCTGACAGAACTTCTAATTGCAAGTCCTTGGGCTTACGTTGGAAATGTATGGAGCCAGACTGCTGCAAGCATTGGATATGGAAGTAATAATCATCTTACGGTTCCTGTATCAATAAAGACAATGGAAATGACAACACCATATAAATGTGCAATCTGTGTTGTATTTCTTATGCTTTTCTATTCGTTATTTATTACTTCCGTCATGCTTGTATTAAATCTACAGAAGGGAAGAGCCGGAGGCGTTGTTGGCGCACTCTTGATAAATCTTTATGGAATTCTTCTGACTCCGGATATTTTTCAAAAAGTTTTTCATCTGGGTGGAGGGCTTTCCTATCGGGCAAATATTCTTTGCGGATGGTTATCACCCTTAAATCACGCAACATTTCCAATGCATAATTTCGGATATGATTATTTGCCACAAATAAAAATAAGCATCCTGTTATTCCTTGCAGTGATATGTATTTTGCTTTTCATCTCGAGAAAATGTATCAAACGATATAATTTTACATTTTCTCAGGTTGATGAATCCTGACGGAATAAGAAAGGGGAAAATTATGAAAGCTGCTGTGAAAGTTAAAAATCTAACAAAATCTTTTGGCAAAGAAAAAGTATTAAAAGGAATCAGTCATACCTTTGAGGCAGGAAAAATCCACGGAATCATGGGATTTAATGGCTCCGGTAAAACTGTAATGTTCAAATGCATCTGCGGTTTTCTTCAACCTGACAGAGGGAGCGTATATGTCTATGGAAAAAGAATTGGAAAAGATATTGATTTTCCGGAAAATACCGGAATGATTATCGAGAGTCCGGGATTTCTTCCATATATCAGTGGATATGAAAACTTAAAACGCCTTGCACAACTTAATCGAAAAATAGGAGATACTGAGATCCGGGATGCAATCGCAAGAGTTGGTCTTGATCCGTTTTCTAAAAAGAAAGTAGGTCAATATTCACTTGGGATGAGAGAACGCCTTGGAATTGCACAGGCGATCATGGAGCGACCAAAATTATTAATTTTAGACGAACCATTCAATGGATTGGATAAAAGAGGCGCACAGGATGTCTGCGAACTCTTTGTTGAATTGAAAGAAAAAGGAACAACTATCCTGTTAGCTGCACACAATGTGATGGAAATGGAATGGTTGTGTGATACAGTGTGCGAGATGGATGCCGGACAGTTAGAAGTTGTTTATGAAAAATGAAATAATAATTTTTTCAAATTAAAAGAAGAGAGCGAACCCAAGAATATTAAACGAATATTCTTCAGTTCGCTCTCTTCGCACATTGCGATATAGGTACTCCGACAAAATGATACATTTCTACGTTCTCAACATCAGCTTGAAATTCATGTTAAAATTTGTTAGAATGATTTGCGAACTTACATTCTAAAGAGTTTTTAGAAAACCTTTGAAAACTAAGGAGAAATTGATGGAAAATATTGACATAGATAAGCTGACACCGATGATGAAAATTTATTGCGAGACGAAAGAGCAGTACAAGGATTGTATCTTATTCTACCGCCTCGGCGATTTCTACGAAATGTTCTTTGACGATGCCTTGACTGCATCCCGAGAGCTTGAGATCACACTGACCGGGAAAAGCTGTGGTCTGGATGAACGTGCCCCGATGTGCGGAATCCCATACCATGCCGTAGAAGGTTACTTGAACCGTCTTGTTGCGAAGGGATACAAAGTCGCAATCTGTGAACAGGTAGAAGACCCAAAGACTGCGAAGGGGATCGTAAAACGTGAGGTTGTAAGAATTGTTACACCCGGAACGAATCTGGATACACAGGCATTAGATGAAACGAAGAATAATTACATCATGTGTATCGTCTATATTGCAGACCGCTATGGAGTTGCAATCGCAGATATTTCTACCGGAGATTATTTTGTCACAGAGCTTCCGGACAGCAGTCGCCTGATGGATGAGATTTATAAATTCAGTCCGTCTGAGATCATCTGCAACGAAGCGTTCTATATGAGCGGTATGGATCTGGATGCGATGAGAGACAAGCTTGGGATCACGATTTATTCTCTCGATTCCTGGTATTTTGATGATGCTGTCTGCAAAGATAAGCTGCTTGAGCATTTCAAAGTAAAGAATTTTGCAGGGCTTGGACTTGCTGATTATGACTGTGGAATCATCAGTGCCGGAGCACTTCTGATCTATTTATTTGAGACACAGAAAAATTCACTTTCCAACCTGACACATATTACACCATATATCACAGGAAAATATATGCTGATCGACAGTTCTACACGTCGAAATCTGGAGCTGTGCGAAACTTTACGTGAAAAGCAGAAGCGTGGTTCCCTTCTCTGGGTTCTTGACAAAACACGTACTGCGATGGGCGCACGTACGCTTCGCAAAAATGTAGAACAGCCTTTGATCGATAAATCCGAGATCAACCGCAGACTGGATGCAGTAGAAGAACTGAAAAATCAGGCCATTGCCCGTGAAGAGATCCGGGAATATTTATCTCCGGTCTACGATCTGGAGCGTCTGATCACGAAGATCACTTACGGTTCTGCGAATCCGCGAGACCTCACCGCATTCAAAGGTTCTCTGGAGATGCTGCCACCGATTCGCTATATTTTACAGGATCTGCAGGCACCGCTTTTAAAAGAGATTTATGAAGATCTAGATGCATTAGAGGATCTCTGCGAGCTCGTCACGAAAGCCATTCGTGAGGATCCGCCGCTTGCCATGAAAGAGGGAAATATTATCCGCGACGGTTATAACGAAGAAGTTGATAAGCTTCGCCGGGCGAAATCGGACGGAAAAGACTGGCTTGCAAAACTTGAGAATGATGAGCGAGAAAAAACAGGTATTAAAAATCTAAAAATAAAATATAACAAAGTATTTGGATATTATCTGGAAGTGACAAATTCTTATAAAGATCTTGTCCCGGATTATTATACAAGAAAACAGACCCTTGCGAATGCTGAGCGTTATATCACACCGGAGCTTAAAGAACTTGAAGATATGATCCTTGGTGCGGAAGATAAACTGTATGCACTGGAATATGAGCTTTACAGCGAAGTTCGTGAAACGATTGCCGGACAGGTGGAGAGAATCCAGCAAACTGCCAAAGCAGTTGCCGCACTGGATGCTTTCAGTTCTCTTGCACTTGTTGCAGAGCGCAACAACTATGTCCGTCCGAAAATTAATGAAAAAGGAATCCTTGATATTAAAGAAGGCCGTCATCCGGTCGTTGAGCGAATGATTCCAAATGATATGTTTATTGCCAATGATACTTATCTGGATGATAAGAAACATAGAATTTCAATCATCACAGGTCCGAATATGGCAGGTAAATCAACTTACATGCGTCAGACTGCATTGATCGCACTGATGGCTCAGATCGGATCTTTTGTCCCGGCAGAAAGCGCGAACATCTGTCTTTCCGACCGTATTTTCACCAGAGTCGGAGCATCCGATGACCTTGCTTCCGGACAGAGTACATTCATGGTTGAGATGACCGAAGTTGCCAATATTTTAAGAAATGCAACCTCAAAAAGTCTTCTCATTCTTGATGAAATCGGACGCGGAACAAGTACATTTGACGGTCTGTCAATTGCCTGGGCTGTTGTAGAATACATCAGCGACAGCAAACTGTTGGGAGCAAAAACTTTATTTGCTACACATTATCATGAACTGACAGAACTCGAAGGAAAGATTGATAATGTCAACAACTATTGTATTGCTGTAAAAGAAAAGGGAGATGACATCGTATTCTTACGAAAGATCGTAAAAGGCGGGGCTGACAAGAGTTATGGTATCCAGGTTGCAAAACTTGCCGGCGTTCCGGATCTTGTCATTTCCCGTGCGAAAGAAATTGTAGAAGAACTCAGCGATGAGGATATCACAAACCGCGTCAGTGAGATCGCGGCCAAGGAACATACTGCAAAGAAAAAAAGCAAGGCAAAGAAATATGACGAAGTCGATATGGCACAGATGTCGCTGGTTGACGCGGTAAAAGATGATGACGTACTTGATGAATTGAAAAATATCGATGTCGGAAATCTGACACCGATCGATGCTTTAAATACAATCTACCGGTTACAGAATAAGCTGAAGAACCGTTGGTAAAAGGAAAGGCGGAAATATGCCACACATTCATGTATTAGACCAGATCACAATTGATAAGATTGCCGCAGGTGAAGTGATTGAGCGTCCTGCTTCAATTGTAAAGGAACTCGTTGAAAATGCGATCGACGCAGGATCTACTTCTGTAAAAATAGAGATCAAGGACGGGGGTATTTCCTTCATCCGTATTACAGATAATGGCTGTGGCATTCCGCAGGATGAAGTGCAACGTGCTTTTCTGCGGCATTCTACAAGCAAGATTGAGACAGTGGAAGATCTGTCTCATATTGCATCTTTGGGATTCCGTGGAGAGGCGCTTTCAAGTATTGCAGCTGTTACCCGGACGGAACTGATCACAAAGACTGCCGATGCAGAGTTTGGTACCCGTTATGTCATTGAAGGTGGAAAAGAAGTATCCTTGGAAGATACCGGTGCGCCAAATGGGACAACTTTCCTCGTCCATCAGTTATTTTACAATGTTCCTGCTAGAAGAAAATTCTTAAAGACACCAATGACAGAAGCCGGACATGTGCAGGATCTCTTGATGCACCTTGCCCTG
>OGJI01003674.1_pt1 | contig 11344 bp, 11 predicted proteins | sample 1572031 | NCBI WGS metagenome assembly OGJI01 (sample SAMEA2582119, study PRJEB24529) | metagenome | biome: Human gut stool | place: China | collected 2011
ATCTGAAGACTTAGGCGAAGCAATGGTTGGTATCAATGAACAGGAAATTGAACTTCTTATGGCTGAGAGAGGTAAGTAAAATGATAATTGGTATACTTGCACTGCAGGGAGCATTCATAGAGCATGAAAAAATCCTTGCAAAATTAGGGGTTGAATCCTTTGAAATACGTCAAAAGAAGGATATGGACAGACCAATGGATGGAATAATAATTCCCGGTGGAGAAAGTACTGTAATAGGCAAATTATTAAGGGAGCTTGATATGCTTGAAAGCTTAAAGAGTATGATTAATAATGGAATGCCTGTTTTTGGAACATGTGCCGGAATGATAATATTGGCAGACAGAATAGAAAATGAAGAAAAGACACACATTGGAACAATGGATATAACAGTTAGGAGAAATGCATACGGCAGACAGCTTGGAAGTTTCTATGCAGAAGAAGATTTTGATAATGTAGGAAAAGTTCCAATGACATTCATTAGAGCACCATACATAACAAAGTGCGGGCCAAAAGCCAGAGCAATAGCAACATGCAAAGGAAACATGGTTGCAGCAGTTCAGGACAACCAAATGGTTACATCATTTCATCCTGAATTAAATGACAGCTTACTGGTACATAAATATTTTGTTCAAGAAATATGTAAATAATAAATAAAATTGTTAAATTCTAAAACAAAGCTATGCTTTACATAAGAAAAATGTAGGGCGTAGCTTTATTTTTTACCATAAAAAGATTTAAAAGAATAAAAACAGTTCAAAATATAAATGAAATACAAGCGACAAATAAAAATGATAAAAACAAATAAAAATTAATAAAAAACATTTAAAATGGCAAAAGTGCCGAAAAAAATCAAATAAAAAGTAAAAATGTTAAAATTTTGTTGAAAAATCACAAAGAAAATAAAAATGTTTTTAGATAAAAACATTTCAAAACATACCATAGAAAATTGAATTGTTTAAAATACACAAAAAATATATAATAAATATATCTATAATAACGTTAACACTGTTACGTTAATGTTAAAAATAACAAAAGCTATGGTAAGAACTGGAAAAAATAAACTTGATAAAAATAATAAAAAAAGTTAATATTGTACAAAAGGGAAGTGAAAGGAGATAAGAAAGATGAGTAATTTTTACTTCAAAACAAGAAAAAGAATGATTGCATGGATATGTGCAATAACAATGGTGGTTGCCGGATTGACGGTAGTGCCAAAAACAGTGGCAGCGGATGACACAGAGACGGATTATTCGAGTATTACAACATGGAAAAATCCAGGATTCTTTGGTCAAACGGATTCTTCTGTCTATGTTGTTGGTGGCGTGTCAGGTAAAAAATATAATGTGCAAATAGCTAAGTTGGATGCTGAATCAAAGGGAAATATTGGCAATAATATATTAATTCAGGTATACAACCAAAATTTTATGCAGATAACATGGGGAGAAGGTGACTACAAAGGATCATATGCCTTTTTAAATGGAGAAAAACTTAAATCAGGTAAAGCTGGAGTACAGAATACTACTGCTGGAATGGTTCAACTTCAAACGGATATTCTTTTGAAAGCAGATAGTTATAACAAAATTAAGGTAATATGTAATGAAACAGAGTACGCAACATTTGCTATTAAAGTAGGTAATCCAGGTGGTTCCGGAACAGAAACACCAGGAGAAACAAAGCCTAATGCACCAACTAATTTGCGGGCAACTATTAACGATCTTAAGACTAATTTTACAATTTCTTTTGATGTTTCAAATACAAAAGCTGAATCATATAATCTTTATATTGATGATGACTTGAGAAGAGAAAAGATTAACAATAATTTTATACTGGATATTGAAGAGTTTGGATTAGAATCAGGAAGAACATATGTTATCGGAGTATCGTCTGTAAATAGCCAAGGAGAGTCTGTTGATAAAGCAACAGTTGAAATAAAGATTCCAGTTAAAATTACAATTGACAATAAAGTAAAAGATACTGTAACACCAGGTAGTGATTATACACTTCCTACATCAGTTAACGGATTCTATGACAAAGATAATAAAGTAATCTATAAAGGTGGTTCAAAAGTTACAGTTAATTCAGATATGAATTTGGTAGAAATTAAAGGTTTATCTGTTGAATTGACAAATGGTGCGGCAATAAGACTTGATGATAAGACAGGAATAAGATATCAGGCTAAAGTAAATGTGGATATAGATGCGAAAAATGATGCAACTGTTAAGGAAGAAATTCTGAAATCAGGTGTTGTTAGTGCAGGTATCTTAGTTACAACAGATGATATTTTAGGTAAAAACGAATTAACCGCACAAAGTAATGCTAAAAAAGTAGACATAAAAAATAAAAAAGGAGAATGGTTCTCAAATCCTGGAGTGTTCTGTGGTTCAATAATTAATATTAAAGAAGCAAATTATCCAAGAAGTTTTGTAGCTAGAGCTTATGCAAGTATTAATTATAGTGATAAAACACAGTCTAATCAGGTTTATTCCGAAATTAAAGTTAAAAGATCAATTGCACAGGTAGCACATTTGATTCAGCAAGGAGGATATCAAGGAATTGGTGCTGAAGACAAGACAGTAATAGACATGTTTGCCGGTTACTTTAAATAAAATTAGAAATGAGGAGTACTATTATGAAGAATAAATATATAAGCCCTAAGATTGAGATTATCGAAATAAATAATGATGACATTATAAGAACAAGTACTGGTACGGATGATGATTGGACAAATTTAGATAATTTAACTGACATAAATGAAGGAAAATGGTCACCATTCAAATAAGTATTATGGCTCACTTTAAGCAAATATAAACAATAAAAATCCCAAGTGTTACTTGAAGGTTTAATCTTCTAAGCAACATTTGGGATTTTTGTATTTTAAAATCATCTTTAAACTTAGGTTTAAAGCTTTTACTTATAGATTTTTAACTAAATTATACAATATGGTTTCCAACTTGTCTGCTACAGTTGATGCAACTTCAACAACTTCACTGTCGTCTAAAGGCTCACCTGTAATTCCGGCAGCCATATTTGTAATACAGCTTAATCCACATATCTTCATTCCACAGTGTGTAGCGATCATGGCTTCGCAGGCAGTGCTCATTCCTACTGCATTGGCCCCTAAGGCTTTGTAGGCACGTATTTCGGCAGGGGTTTCATAATTAGGGCCTGTTGTCTGGAGATATACGCCTTCTTTCAAATCTATCTGTTTATCTCTACCTATAGACTTAAGTTTATCTATTAATTCAGGGCTGTAAACATGTGTCATATCAGGAAATCTCACACCCAATTCTTCAATATTTGGTCCAATTAATGGAGAAGGAATGAAAGAAGTAATATGATCTGTAATTATCATCAAATCTCCAGGCTTAAAGCCATTGTCAATTCCTCCGGCAGCGTTGGTTAGAATTAAGTTCTTAGCACCGAGCATTTTCATGATTCTAATAGGGGTGACAACCTGTTCCATTGTATATCCTTCGTAGTAGTGGATTCTTCCATCCATTAGAACTATAGGTTTATTTTCAATATATCCGAAAATAAAACGCCCTGCATGCATTTTGTTTGTACTAACCGGGAATCCATCTATATCAGCGTAACTTATGGTACATTCCTGTTTTATTTTATTTGAAAAGTTACCAAGACCGGAGCCTAGCACTATTGCAGTTTCCGGAACAAAATCTGTTTTTGTTCTTATTTGCTTAAGAAAAAAGTTAAGCTTTTTATAAGCATTTGTTTCAATAGAACTATCATTTTTATTTTCCATAAATATTCTCCTTTTCAAAAATGTGTAATCAACTTAGTGATAGAATTGCTTACAGTCCTGCACATCCAAGCTAAATATAATTAAATGATGTGCAACATTTATTTTTAGAATTTTATATGTTATTTTTGTTATTTCCAAAAAAGAAAAAATCATTTTAAGTATATCACATTTTAGACATGGTTTTAAAGAAAAACAATAAGAAAAAGTGGAAAAATCCTGACATAGTTTTTTGAGAAAAAAATTCTTTTAAAAATGTTATTTTCTATGGCTTTTTCTATTGAATATTTGGCTGTGATAATGTATCATTTCTAGTAGTAAAAATTTGCTTTAGGCAAGTTTGCTCAAGACTCTATTATAAGCCTTGAAATTTTACATAAGCAGAATGGAGGATGAAATGAGACATTTAATTAGTCCGTTGGATTTTACGGTAGAAGAACTTGATCAGTTGCTTGAAACTGCAAGTGATATCGAAAAGAATCCTACAAAATATCAGGATGCCTGTAAGGGCAAGAAGATAGCAACATTATTCTATGAACCAAGTACAAGAACACGACTTAGTTTTGAAGCAGCAATGATTAACTTAGGAGGACAGGTTTTAGGTTTTTCTGAGGCATCGTCAAGCTCAGCTTCTAAGGGAGAAAGCGTTGCAGATACTATTAGAATTATATCATGCTATGCAGATATATGTGCAATGCGCCACCCGAAAGAAGGTGCAGCATTAGTAGCAGCTAACAATTCTTCGATTCCGGTTATTAATGCCGGTGATGGTGGACATCAGCATCCAACTCAGACATTAACTGATTTGATGACAATTAAGTCCCTAAAGGGTAGACTGGACAATATTACTATTGGTTTGTGTGGAGATTTGAAATTCGGAAGAACAGTACATTCACTTATAAATGCTCTTTTAAGATATGACAATGTTAAATTTGTTCTTATTTCACCTAATGAATTAAAAGTTCCGGAATATATCATTGAAAATATACAGAAGGCTGGAGCTGAATATAAAGAGGTAACTAAGTTAGAGGATGTAATCGGTGAACTTGATATTTTATATATGACAAGAGTTCAGAGAGAACGTTTCTTTAACGAAGAAGATTACATTAGATTAAAAGACAGTTTTATTTTAGACAAGAAGAAAATGTCAATGGCAAAAGATGATATGCTTGTGCTTCATCCATTGCCTAGAGTAAATGAGATTTCAGTAGAAGTGGACAAGGATCCAAGAGCAGTTTATTTTAAACAGGTTCAGTATGGGGTTTATGTTCGAATGGCATTAATATTAAAATTGTTGGAGGTAGAGGTATGATTAATGTAGATGAAATTTTTAACGGTTTTGTGTTAGATCATATTCAGGCAGGACGTTCAATGGCTATTTACCATTACCTTAACCTTGATGAACTTGACTGTCAGGTGGCAATTATCAAAAATGCCAGAAGCGGAAAAATGGGAAGAAAGGACATAATCAAAGTAGAAGGACCTCTTGATATTGTGGATTTTGATATATTAGGCTTTATCGATCACAATATTACAGTTGATATTATCAAAGATGGAGAGTTGGTAGAGAAGAGAGAACTTAAACTTCCTAAGAAGATTGTAAACGTACTTCACTGCAAGAACCCACGTTGTATAACTTCAATTGAACAGGAACTTGAACATGTTTTCGTATTAACAGATAAAGAAAACGGAATATACAGTTGCCAGTACTGCGAAGAAAAACAGGGCAAGTTGTGGGAAAAATTATAGAATAGTTAGAATAATAATAAAGCCACTGTGCAGGAGCATGGTGGCTATTTCAAAATATACACTTTGAAATAGAGCTTACAAGTGAAATTTTACTCTTAACATTTTGCAAAATTCTAATATATACTTTACTATGTATTCTTGACTTTAATATTATGTTTTTGTACAATTATGCAAATAGGCTTTTGCCTGAAAAATATTATCAATAAGGAGATTTATATGGGACCCAGTGACATAGCATTGCTATGTGTATTAGTAGTGTTACTTTTATTTTCGGCATTTTTTTCATCTGCCGAGACAGCTTTGACAACAGTTAACAAGATTAGACTTAGAACTCTTGTTGAGGAAGAAAATAAGAAAGCTATTGTTTTAAACAATGTGCTAAACAATTCAAGAAAGATGCTTAGCACGGTACTTATTGGAAATAACATTGTAAATATTGCCGCTTCATCAATTGCGACTATTTTTACACAAAGTATTTTCAGTGACATATTTATTAGTGTTGGTGTTGGAATTCTGACCTTGCTGATTATTATCTTTGGAGAGATTGTTCCAAAGACTATTGCTTCAATGCATGCAGAGGCGATGGCGTTAAAATATGCCAAACCAATTAGTATTTTGATGTTTGTGCTTACACCGGTTATTTTTATTTTGAATATGTTTTCAAACATAATACTTAAGCTTTTTAGGGTGAAAGTAAACTTAAACTCAAAATCAATTACAGAAGATGAATTAAGAACTATTGTTGGTGTTAGTCAGGAAGAGGGCATTATAGAAGACGATGAATACGATATGATTAACAATGTGTTTGACTTCGGCGATACATGTGCCAAGGATATAATGATACCTAAAGTTGATATAACAATGGTACCTATAGACACTACTTTTGAACAGTTATTGGAAGTTATTAAAACAGACAAATTTACAAGAATTCCTGTTTATAAGGATGACACGGACAATATTGTAGGAATTATTAATATAAAGGATATGATTATTAATCAGGTTGATGCATCTAATTTTAATATTAATCAGTTAATGCGTGAACCACATTATACTCACGAGAAAGAAGAATTAAATGATCTTCTTATTGAAATGAGAAATAATGAACCGGGAATGTGTATTGTTCTTGATGAGTATGGTCAGGCAGAAGGACTTATAACATTGGAGGATATTGTTGAAGAAATAATCGGTGATATCCATGATGAGTTCGACCAGGCGGAAGAATTGGCAGTTAGAAAAATCGGAGACAATGAATATATTGTTGAAGGTTCAATTAACTTAGATGATTTCAATGATGAATTGGGAACAGACATAGACTCAGAAGATTATGAATCACTTGGAGGATTGATAATTGAACATCTTGATAGATTGCCTAACAAGGGAGATAGTGTTAAGATATCAAATTGCAAACTTACAGTAATTAAGATGGATGAAAAGAGAATTGACCTTGTAAAAGTTCAGATTGATCCGGAAGTGGAAAAAACAGAAGATGAAGAAAAATCTGAAGATGAGGACAAAGAACAAAAATAGAAAAATTAAAAAAGTCCTGACAGGAAACTGCATTATGAGATGCCCCCAAAAGTTAGATTTTTTTACGAGACGACTTCGGTCGTCTCGTTTTTCTTTTTTTTAGCAATAAATTCAAAACGCCTTCACCATTTAAGTACGAATTAACTACTTTCTTTTTTAATTCAAAAGAATATTTAGCCATAAAAATACCGACCTCCAATCGTTAGAATTAAAAAACAATCGTAATTAATTTTGAAATTACTGAATAATATAGAATGAAAGTGTATTTTGCAGGTTTTTATGAAGAAAATAGCAGGCTTGATTTTAAAAGAATTATTGGTTCAAATTATTTTAAGCACAGTGCTTGTGGTGATTCTTGCATTTATTGTTTTTGAACTTTCTTTAGGAGATGGAATAATCAGGATTATGATTTTAGCAATTTATGGGATTTGTTCATTGGTAGGAGGTTTAATTCTTGGAAAAAATATACAAAAGAGAAAGTTTTTGTGGGGGCTTGTTGCGGGAGCAATTTATATAGGGTTAATTATGGGTATTTCCTTTATAATAAGGGACGAAACAGGAGGGGGAGCAATTGGACTTGGCACAGGAGTAGCAGTAGCTTTAGGCTTTGGAACTTTTGGTGGAATGCTTGGGTAAATTCAATGAGGGAAACAGACCACAGAATATAGTAAAAAAACGTTTGAATTTGTACCATATTGTGTTATAATAGCGTAAGAATTGTGCAGATAGGCATAAAAGTATATTAATTTTGGAGGATAACTATGAAACATATTAAAACATTAACAGGAAAGACTTTAAAGGAAACTATGAAAAAAGGTGGTTGTGGTGAATGCCAGACATCATGTCAGTCAGCATGTAAGACATCATGTACAGTAGGAAACCAGCCTTGCGAAAATAAATAATTAAAAATTAAATAATTTTAACCGGAAAGAGCGCCATTGGCGCACTTTCTGCGTTATGGTAGGAGGATATTACAGTGATTCATCAGTATAAGAGTAATGGATACAATATTGTAATGGATGTTGAAAGTGGAGCGGTTCACGTAGTAGATGATGTTACATATGATGTTATTGCATTATTTGAAGATACAGAAATCTCAAAGATTGTTGAGCAGTTGTCAGATAAGTATGACAAGGCAGACATTGAAGAAGCAATTAGTGAGGTTAATCAATTAAAGGAAGATGGACAGCTGTTTACTCAAGATATTTATCAGCCTTTTATTGAAGAATTCAAAGATAAGAGACAGACAGTTGTAAAAGCGTTATGCTTACATATTGCCCACGACTGTAACCTTGCCTGCAAATATTGTTTTGCAGAAGAAGGTGAATATCATGGCAGAAGAGCCATGATGAGCTTTGAAGTCGGAAAGAAGGCTTTAGATTTCCTTGTGGCAAATTCAGGAAGCAGAGTAAATCTTGAGGTTGACTTCTTTGGTGGCGAACCATTAATGAACTGGGACGTTGTAAAGCAGTTAGTAGAATATGGCCGTTCACTTGAAGAACCTAACCATAAGAAATTTAGATTTACTTTGACAACTAATGGAGTGCTTTTAAATGACGAAATAATGGAATACCTTAATAAGGAAATGTCTAATGTTGTTTTGAGTCTTGATGGTCGTAAAGAAGTTAATGACAGAATGAGACCGTTTAGAACAGGAAAGGGAAGCTATGATTTAATAGTTCCTAAATTCCAAAAACTTGCAGAAAGCAGAAATCAGAGCAATTATTATGTCAGAGGTACATTTACAAGAGACAATTTAGATTTCTCAGAAGATGTAAAGCACTTTGCGGATTTGGGATTTAAGCAGATGTCAATCGAGCCGGTTGTAGGACCGGAAGAAGATCCTTATTCAATTAGAGAAGAGGATTTGCCAAAGATAATGGAAGAATATGACAAGTTAGCTTTGGAATATATTAAACGCGAGAAAGAAGGAAGAGGCTTTAATTTCTTCCACTTTATGATTGATTTAAATCAGGGACCTTGTGTTTACAAGAGATTATCAGGATGTGGTTCAGGTACAGAGTATTTGGCAGTAACACCTTGGGGTGATTTTTATCCATGTCACCAGTTCGTTGGAAATGAAGAGTTTTTAATGGGCAATGTTGATGAGGGCATAAAGAGAACTGACCTTGTAAAAACATTTGGAAACTGTAACGTATACTCAAAAGAGAAATGCAAAAACTGCTTTGCAAGATTTTATTGCAGTGGCGGTTGTGCAGCCAACTCATTTAATTTTCATGGAACAATCAATGATGCATATGAGATTGGAGGTGAAATGGAAAGAAAGAGAGTAGAATGTTCAATTATGATTAAGGCAGCGTTAGCTGATAATGAGAAAGAGGTTTATTAAAAAAATGAAAATGAAAATGAACAAAACAAAGAGTATTATATGTTTTATAATCTCTATTGCAGTAGTCTTATTTTTAGGCTACGTTGTTATGTTCGGTGTAGGCGGACGTCATACAGGTAGTGCACAGAACGTAACACAGGGCTTGGACTTAATGGGTGGTACAAGCGTTAGTTATCAGGTTGATGATAGCAAGACTAAAAGTTTTACAGCAACTGATTTAGAAGACACAAGATTGAAACTTGAAAACAGAGTTCATACTTTCAGTAGTGAAGCAACAGCTTACAAAGAAGGTGACGATAGAATCACTGTTGATATTCCGGGTGAATATGATGCAGATGCAGTAGTAGAAGAACTTGGTAAGCCGGGTGCTTTATACTTCTGTACAGCAACAACAGACAAACCAACAGATGAACAGATTGATAATCACGAATATGTTAAGGTTGGAGACAACTATTACAAAGTTTGGTTATCAGGTAATGAAGTGGCAGACGCTAAGGGTGTTGCTTCAAAAAACAAGGATACAGGAAAGACAGAATATGTTGTAAATCTTGAGTTTAACTCAAAGGGTTCACAGGCTTTTGGTGAAATGACAACTCAGTATGTTGGACAGTTATCATACATTATCTATAATGATGAAATTTTAAGTGCACCAAAAATTCAGTCAGCTATTTCAGGTGGACAGGCTGAAATTAACGGACAGAAGAGTCTTAAGGAAGCTGAAGAATTAGCTTCAAACATTAGAATTGGTGCTTTAAAGGTAGAATTAAAGGAAATCAGTCATAAGGTTCAGAGTGCTCAGCTTGGTAGTGATGCATTATCAAAGAGTATTAAAGCCGGAATCATTGGTTTCATTATCATTATTTTGTTCCTGTTAATAGTTTATAGAATCCCGGGACTTGCTGCAGGACTTGCATTACTTACATATGTAGAATTAATGTTACTTGCATTAAACGGATTCGACTTAACACTTACATTACCGGGTATTGCAGGTATTATCCTTAACATTGGTATGGCAGTTGATGCTAACGTTATTATTTACGCACGTATCAGAGAGGAAATTGCTGCCGGCAGAAGAACAGAAACAGCTATTAAGACAGGCTTCAAGAAAGCAGCCTCAGCTATTATCGATGGTAACATTACAACATTAATCGCAGCTTTGGTTCTTCTTTGGAAGGGTTCAGGTACAGTACAGGGATTTGCAACAACATTAGGAATTGGTATTTTAATTCAGTTATTCACATCACTTGTTATTTCAAGAATATTTGTATGGATTCTTTACTATATGGGATTCCAGGCACCTAAGTTCTACGGAAAAGAAAAGACAAGAAAGAATATCAATTTTGTTGAAAAGAGAAAAGTATTCTTTGGAATCGCTATTGTTTGTATCGCAATTGGTATTGGTGGATTAATCTTTAACTCAGCTAACAACGGTGGTGCATTTAACTATAGTATTGAATTTAAGGGTGGTACATCTACAGAAATTCAGTTTAGTGAAAACTATACAATGGATGAATTTAACAGCAATGTTAAACCTGCAATTGAAAAATTATTAAATTCAACTGATATTCAGGCACAGAAAGATACTAACAAAGACGGACTTTTCACAATTAAGACTAGAAACTTCAAAGACAATGAATTTGAAGAAATGAAAGATATGCTTGTAAAAGATTACAAGGCAGTAGATGACAAACAGAACTTTACTAATACTAAAATTTCAGATACAGTAAGTAAGGAAATGAGAAGTGATGCAGTAGTCGCAACAGTTCTTGCCACAATCTGTATGTTATTCTACATTTGGATTAGATTTAAGAACATCCATTTCGCTCTTGCAGCCGTTATGGCATTAATCCACGACGTACTTATAGTTATCGGATTCTATGCATTATCAAGAGTTACAGTTGGTACAACATTTATTGCATGTATGCTTACAATCGTAGGTTACTCAATTAATGCTACAATCG
>OGJI01003676.1_pt1 | contig 11338 bp, 12 predicted proteins | sample 1572031 | NCBI WGS metagenome assembly OGJI01 (sample SAMEA2582119, study PRJEB24529) | metagenome | biome: Human gut stool | place: China | collected 2011
CCGCCGCAGGCGCGGGAATGTGCCAAGGCACATTTTTTGTTATAACATTCAGTTGAATTTATATAAAAAATGTGATACGTTTACTGAAGAGGTGTTAAACAAAGGTAATTATTTACTTTGGGAGCAGAAAATAAAGTGAGGAAGCGTATGACAGTAAAAGAAATTGCAAAGCTGGCGAATGTATCACCGGCAACCGTATCCAATGTACTGAATCACCGGAATAATGTGGGGGAAGAGACAAGACAGCGGATCTTAGAGATTTGCAAGGAAAATGGCTATGATATTAACAAGGGGAAAAATAAGAAGCCGGCAGAAGATACCAATACCATTCTTTTTAATTTCAGTGATTATGAGCGTAACTTTTATCTGAAAATCATTCATGGAATCAGCGATTATGTGTATTCCAGAGGATATGATTTAATGATATGTACCAATAAATCCTGTGAAAAATTTATGGACCCGGCATTGACTTGCGGAACCATCATGCTGGATATGAAATGTAAGAATTCCACTTTAATCCAGAAGGCAAATGAAGGTTATCCCATTGTGGCACTGGACCGGATTATGGATGTGCCGAATATTAAGAGCGTGGTAGTCAATAACTATGCGCCAATGGCAGAGCTGGTGCAGGGGCTGGTGGATAAAGGCTATCGCCGCTTTGGATATATTGCAGGAATAGATACGCTGGATAACCAGGAACGTTATCGGGCATTAAAAGATGTATTGCAGAAAAATGGAATTACATTCAGCCGGGAAAATTATTTCTTGGGAGATTATTATGAAAAGAGCGGTTATCAGTCAGCAAGACTGATGCTTTTATCAGATAATATTCCGGAAGTGTTAGTCTGTGCGAATGACAATATGGCAATCGGAGCAATGAAGGCACTGCGGCAGGAAGGTCTTAAGATTCCGGATGATATAGCAGTAACCGGATTCGATGGAACCGAGATGTCAGAACTGATGGGACTTACCACGGTAGATATCCCGGATTATGAGAGAGGCTATCTGGCGGCCCAGTTTCTGCTTCAGAATATTGCGGGAAGCTGCAGTTTTGACACCTTTAAGATTGCCGCGAAGGTTCACTGGAGAAAGACCACACGATAGAAAATAAGATAAAAAATAGGACATGGAAGAATCTTCTGGTACAGAGGGTTCTTCTTTTTTTCGCGAGTAGCGAGAAATTCGCAAAGCGTGTTTCGTGTAGTTTGTGAGAGTAGCGAAAATTTACTATAATAATATTGCTTGTTTTACTAAAAAAAGGTAAATATTTACTAAATTTACTAAAAACAAGTCTTGAAACGGTCGTTTTGCACAACAAAACCATGTAAAAACAGTGAAAAAGGTAGAAAGATAACGAAGAGGATTGACGAATTAGTAAAATTTATGTAAAGTATAGTTATCAAAAACAAAGCAACACAAGGAGGGTACAAAATGAAGAAGAGAAAAATCGTATCATTAGTATTGGCAACAGTTTTAGGTGCTTCCATGGTATTAGGAGGATGCGGTTCTAAGGGAGGATCTGATGCTTCCAATACAGAGGGCGCAAGCGGAGAGAGTAAAGGAAAGATTACCATCTTCCAGCAGAAAACAGAGATTTATGATCAGTTGAAAGAACTTGCTAAAGACTATGAAAAAGAGACCGGTGTAGAAGTAGAAGTCTGGCAGATTTCCGGAGATGATTATTACCAGAACTTAAAGACTTATATGTCAAGTGAATCCGGTCCTACCGTATTTTCACTTTCTTCCAGCACAGAGATTGCGGAAATGTCCGCTTACTTAGAGGATTTAAGTGATTTGAGTTTCTTAGACAAGATTAATGATGACCTTATTGCAAAGAGCGATGATAAGACAGTCGGTGTTCCGATGACAGCAGAAGGCTTCGGACTGGTTTATAACAAAAACTTAATCAGTGAAGACCAGATTAATACAACCGATGCATTGGTTCAGACTATCAAAGATGCAGCAGCCGATGGGGAGACAGGACTTGGACTTTCACAGGAAGCGTACTTCTTAATCGGACAGATTTTAAATACTCCATTCGCATTACAGGATGATCCGGCACAGTTCTGTCAGGATGTATACGATGGAAAGGTAAACATCGCTGACGTAAAAGAGTTCCAGGAACTTGGACAGATTTTCGAAGCAATCAAAGAGAACCAGAAGAATCCACTGGAAGTATCTTATGATGACAACTGTGGTGACTTTGCAACCGGTAAAACAGAAATGATTCATCAGGGTAACTGGTGCTACTCCCTATTTTCATCCTATGATGTAGACTTTGATATGGGAATTGCTCCATTACCAATCGCAGGCAACAAATCCATCGCAGTCGGTATTCCATCTGTATGGTGTGTAAATACAGACGCAAGTGACAGTGACAAACAGTTAGCAAAAGATTTCTTAAACTGGTTATATACAAGTGAAACAGGAGCTGATTACCTTACCAACAAATTTGGATTCATTCCGGTAGTAGATGGTATGGAAGCTGATAACTTAGACCCATTATCACAGGCAGTATCTGATGCAATCGCAGAAGGCAACATCATTCCTTGGACATTCAATGAGGAGTGGCCTGCAGGTATCATCACAACTTACCTGGTACAGAACGCAGAGGAATACTTCTCCTCGGATATGACAACCGATGAATTCTTAAGAGCATTAAATGATTCATTCGTAACAGCAGCAAATGAGTAAACATTAATTGCAGGTGTTGCCTTTGGCAGCACCTGTTCACTTTAGAAAAGGAATGAGGGACAAAGATGAAGATAAAAAAAGGCTGGTATGCATTATTTACCGCTCCATTGATGATTATGTTTTGCATTATAGTAATCATTCCGTTTTTCACGGGAATGGGTTATTCCCTTGTATCCTGGGATGGACTGGCAAAAAGTGAAAAGGTATTTGTAGGATTGTCCAACTATGCAAAGATTTTTTCGGATAAACAATTTCTGACATCATTAGTAAGAACAACATTATTTACATTAATTACTGTAGTAATTGTCAATGTACTGGCACTGGCATTTGCAGTATTGGTAACAACCAAACTGAAGGTGCGTAATGTGGCAAGAACCATGTTATTCTTACCATACCTGATTGGTGGATTGATTTTAGGTTATATCTGGCAGTACGTTCTTGGAGACGCAATGAGTACAATCGGAGATATGACCGGATTAACAAACATATTTTTTAACTGGCTTGTAAATAAGAAAATGGCTTTCTGTGCCATGATTGTAGTATCTACATGGCAGATGGCAGGATATATGATGATTGTATATATCGCAGGATTAGAAGCAATTTCCGATGATGTAATCGAAGCTGCAGAGGTTGACGGGGCAGGCTTCTGGAGAACTTTAATCAACATTAAGCTTCCGCTGATTATGTCATCCATTACAATATGTCTGTTCTTAACATTATCCAACTGTTTCAAGATTTATGATGTAAACGTTTCACTGACAGGCGGTGGACCAAACAACTCAACAGAAATGGTGTCCATGAATATTTTTAATGAAATCTTTACCAAGAGCCATTTCGGATATGGACAGGCAAAAGCAATCGTATTCTTTGTCATCATTGCATTGATTACATTAATTCAGGTTAAGATTACTGGCGATAAGGAGGTGTCAGCATAATGAAGAGAAAACCAGTTGGAAAAATAATCGTAAATATTCTGGTAATATTGTTGTGCTGCGTATGGTTGGTTCCGGTATATATGGTAATCGTAAATGCCTTCAAGAGCCGTGCAGAATTATATGAAAATATCTTCGCCTTTCCAAAACATTTTACACTGGAATATTTCCAGGGCGCTTTAAAGAAAATGGATTTTTTAATGGCATTTAAGAATTCCATCATCGTAACAGTAATTGCAGTAGGAATTATCGTATTACTGAGTGCTATGACAGCGTGGATGTTTGTCCGCTCTAATAATAAATTAAGTAAATTCTTATACGGACTTCTGATTCTTACCATGCTGATTCCGTTCCAGACCATTATGATGCCATTGATGCAGGAAATGAATCAGTTTGGGAAATTCTTCGGTATTCCGTTTAAAGATTCCTTAGGTGGATTAATCTTTATGTATGTAGGCTTTGGCGCCGGCATGGGTGTGTTCTTATTCCATGGATTTATCAAATCCTCCGTTCCGGTATCCTTAGAGGAAGCCGCAATTATTGATGGATGTAATACCTGGCAGCTATTCTGGAGAATTGTATTCCCAATTTTAAAATCCATTACCGTAACTGTAATTATTCTGGATGTTATCTGGATCTGGAACGACTACTTATTACCATCACTGACACTGACCAGTATCAAAAATAAGACCATTCCGCTGGCAATGTCACTGTTCTTTGGACAGTATACCATCGAGTGGAATATGGCAATGGCGGCACTGACATTTACCATTATTCCGGTTATCATTTTCTATCTGCTTTGCCAGAAACATATTATCAAAGGTGTAGCAGCCGGTGCAGTAAAGGGTTAAAGAGAGGGAGCGTATATGAGTAAAATTTATCAGGTAACAGGAATTGGATTAAATGAGAAGAGCCTGCAGCTGCAGGAAACAATTTTTCATAATGCCAATGGCTATATCGGAGTACGCGGCACCCTGGAAGAAGGCGTTCCAGCAGATTTCGACACCATGCGGGGCATGTATATTAATGGCTTTTATGATATTGCACCTATGAAGCAGGCAGAAAAACTTTGCAATCTCGTGGAAGACAAAGAGAGTATGTTAAATGTGGCAGATACCCAGACCATAGAGGTGTCCTTTGACGGGCAGAAATTTTCCATGGCGGATGACGCAGACTGCCGTTATGTAAGAACGCTGGATATGGAAAAAGGAATTACCAGACGTGAAGTAGACTGGAGCAACAAGGAAGGAAAGCAGCTTCATTTTAATATTACAAGAATGGCTTCCTTTGAAGAACGTTCCCTTTTTACCATTGATTATTGCTTCCAGTCCATTGATTTTTCCGGAACAGTAGAAATACATTCCAGACATTTAGGACTGGTCAGAAATTATTTTAATCCAAATGACCCAAGACTGGCAGGGGAAAGCCACAATCATTTGAAAAAAGAAGATGTTCACATATGCGAATCCGGTGCATGTCTCGTAAGTTCTACCATAGAGAGCCATCTTAAGGTGGCAAGTGCAGTGGCAAACATAGTCACTGTTAACCAGAAGCGCCAGCCATCAGAAGTAGTAACCTATGATGAGACCGCACATGCAATGGACGTAAGCTACCGCTTTGATATACGGCCGGGAGATGAAGTAAGAATCATAAAATACAGTATTTTTACAGATTCTATCCGGGAAGAGGATTGCAGAAAAGCCGCAGACGAGAAGCTTTCCAAAGTAGTGGAGCAGGGAATTGCTTCTTATTATAAAAAACAGCAGGAATATTTAAAAGAGTTCTGGAACAACTCTTCCATGGAAATCGTGGGAGACAGAGACTTAAATGAATCCCTCTGCTTTAATATGTATCAGCTTCTGCAGTCAGCCGGTTACGACGGATATTCCAGCATTGCGGCGAAAGGCTTAAGTGGTGAAGGCTACGAAGGACATTATTTCTGGGATACGGAAATGTTTATGGTACCGTATTTTGCCATGACCAATCCGGCAATCGCTAGAAAGCTTTTGGAATACCGCTATAAGACATTGGGAAAAGCCAAAGAAAATGCGGCTTTATTAGGACATAAAAAAGGTGCACTCTATCCATGGCGTACCATTACCGGCAAAGAATGTTCCGGTTATTTCCCATCCGGAACAGCCCAGTATCATATTGATGGAGATATTGCATACGCAGTTATTTTATATTATAAGACCAGCGGTGACTGGGAATTCATCAAGGAAATGGGTTTAAAGATTCTCTTAGAGACCAACCGGCTGTGGCTTGATGTAGGAAACTACTATAAAGACCGCTTTGTAATCAATGATGTAACCGGACCGGATGAATATACCTGTATTGTAAACAACAATTATTATACCAATGCCAGCGCAAAATACAGCATGCAGTGGTTTTTGAAATTTGCAAAACGGCTGGCAGAAGAAAAAGAAGCTTATCAGGAATTTTGTAAAGAAAATGACCTGACAGAGCAGGAAATCGAGGCAATGGAAGAAGCGCAGGAGAAAATGTATCTTCCATATGATGAGACATTTGGAATCAATCCGCAGGACGATTCTTTCTTGGAGAAACCGGTGTGGGATTTAGAGCATACACCACAGGAAGAGTTCCCGCTGTTACTGCATTACCATCCATTGCATTTATACCGCTATCAGGTATGCAAACAGGCAGATACTGTACTGGCACACTATCTCTTCCCGGATTATCAGGACAGAGAAACGGAAGAAAAATCATTCCTGTATTATGAGAAAATTACAACCCATGATTCCTCTCTTTCTACCTGTGTATTCAGTATTATGGCATCCAGACTTGGTCTTAAGGACAAGGCATATTACTATTTTGGCGATTCAGCCAAGATGGATTTATTAAATACACACAAGAATAGCCAAGATGGAATCCATGCAGCCAATATGGGCGGCAGCCATATGGCAATTGTCAATGGATTTGCCGGATTACGGGCAGAAGAAGAGACACTTTTCTTAGCACCATCCATACCGGAAAAGTGGCAGGGATATCATTTCCGTGTCCGTTATCATGGAAGCCTGTTAGAGATATGCGTAAATAAAGAAACCTGCAGTGTAGAACTGTTAGAAGGCGAAGCGGTTTCACTTTGCATCTATGGACAGGAGTATACGGTGGATGCAGGCAGCCGGAAGGCAGAAGTATCTTATCAGGAGAATTAGTAAAGAATAGAAAAAAGAAGGTGAAGTTATGAAATATAACGTAATACCGGTTCAGACGCCAAAGGCGACCGATGCAAAATTGTATACTTATATTTTAGATAATTTTGAAGAGATTGACAGCAATCGTACCCGACCGCTGGTACTTATCTGCCCGGGCGGCGGCTATGAATTTACCTCCGACCGGGAGGCAGAAGCAGTTGCGGTGCAGTATATTGCCAGAGGATTTCATGCCTGTGTTCTGCGTTACAGCGTGGCACCGGCAGAATTTCCACAGTCCTTATGCGAACTGGCATGGAGCGTTGCATATTTAAGAGAACATGCCGGGGAATATGGCATCAAAGAAGATAAGATTATCGTAGCCGGTTTCTCAGCAGGCGGTCATCTGGCAGCAAGCCTTGGTGTGTTCTGGGACAAAGACTGGCTGGCAAGAGAAACAGGACTTACCGCAGAGCAGATGCAGCCAAATGGATTACTGCTTTCTTATCCGGTAATTACATCCGGAACATATGCACATCACGGCAGCATTGAAAACCTGATGGGAACGAAAAAGAGCAAAGAATTAGAAGAGCTTTTAAGTTTGGAGTATCAGGTAGGAAAGCAGGTACCGCCGGTATTTATCTGGCATACTTTAACCGACCAGTCGGTGCCAATCCAGAATACCCTGATGTTTACAGAAGAACTGGTGAAAAACCAGGTTTCTGTAGAAGTTCATATTTTCCCGGAAGGACTTCATGGACTCTCTCTTGCCAATGAAGAAACACAGATTACAGAAAATGGATTCGGCATTCAGAAACGTTGTCAGGACTGGATTACATTAGCTGGAAAATGGGTAGCGGATTTATAAGATTGGAGGACAAGATGAAATTTAAAGGAATTTTATTTGATCTGGATGGAGTACTAGTTCATACGGATAAACTCCATTATCGTGCCTGGAAAAAAATAGCGGATGCCCGTGGAATTCTATTTAATGAAGAGATTAACAACCTGCTGCGGGGTGTAAGCAGAATGGAAAGCCTTGAAATTATTTTAAGAAACTACCATGGACCGGCACTTTCCCAGGAAGAAAAGGAAGCACTGGCAGAAGAAAAAAATAATTACTATAAAGAAGAATTAAAAAGCATGACACCGGATGATGTAACAGGTGAAGTCCGGGAGACCTTAGCTGCATTAAAGGCAGCAGGCATAAAAGTTGCGATTGGTTCTTCCAGCAAGAATACCAAATTTATTTTAAAACAGGTAGGACTGGATGATGTATTTGATGCAGTTTCTGACGGCACCAATATTACAAAATCCAAACCTGATCCGGAAGTATTTTTAAAAGCGGCAGAATACATTGCTCTTGCACCGGAGGATTGTCTGGTGGTTGAGGATGCAGTTGCCGGAATTGAAGCAGCAAAGAACGGTGGAATGAAGGCTGCCGGAATCGGAGATGCCGCTTTCTATGAGAAAACGGATTATCCGATGACAACATTTGCTGATCTTAAGGAAATTGCATTGTGATTTATTATACATATCCGGGTTTCCGGAATAAGGCACTGACCATAAGCTATGATGATGGCTTATGGTCAGATGTGCATTTACTGGAAATATGCAACCGTTATGGAATCCGGGGAACCTTCAACCTGAATTCCGGCTGTATGCAGGAAGAGAGAAGAATTGGAAAAGACAGGATAGCGGAGCTTTATAAGGGGCATGAAGTTGCAACCCATGGCGTGGAACATCTGACCATAGCCCGCTGCCCTATGACGGATGTAGTAAAAGAAATATTAAACGACCGCGAGGCATTGGAAGAACTGACCGGAAAAATCGTCTGCGGTCATGCTTATCCGAATGGTTCCTACAGCCATGAAATAAAAACACTTCTTCCCTCCCTTGGCATCCATTATGCCAGAACAGCAACGGACAGCGGAAAATACACGCATCCGCAGGATTTCTATGAATGGAATCCTACCTGTCACCATAACAACAGACTGATCGAACATGCGAAAGAATTTCTTGCCTTTGATCTGCCACAGTTCCAGTATCTTTTCTATGTCTGGGGACACAGCTATGAATTTGACCGGGATAAGAACTGGGATGTGATAGAAGAATTCTGCAAAATGACAGGCGGCAGGGAAGATATCTGGTATGCTACCAATGCAGAGGTCTGCCATTATCTTATGGCAGTAAAAAGCGTATATACCAGCGTGGATGAAAAAATATTATTTAACGGAAGCGGACAGGATATTTATCTTCTCCGCAACGGAGAGAAAATCTGCATTCACCCGGGCTTATATTCTGTTTAAAGTCATGGTAAATTGAGAAAAATTATGCTATAATTCATGCGTTACACTGACTTTACAGGTGGGATGAAGGGGTGGAAAGGAGACATCCGGTGGACAGCAATCGTTATCCATGTCAAAGCAAACGGAAAGACAGTCTGCTACAAGAAAAAAACATTGCTAAGAATCATGGCGTATTTTGTGAAACAAAACCTGATTTTCATAATCTTCTCTCCGGATATGTTTTTCCCCCTCCATCCCACCGGAAAATAAGATAAAAGGGGAACACATAATGTTAGCAATGATTGAATCCATCAACAGTGCAGTGAATAATTTCATCTGGGGCGTTCCAGCCATGATCTGCATTATCGGGGTCGGACTTTATTTGAGTATCCGGACCAACTTTCTACAGATTCGTAAATTCCCATATGCGATGAAAATTACATTAGGGCGGATGCTCAAGAAAAGAGAAGCCTCTGACGGAGCACTGACTCCATTCCAGGCAGTCTGTACGGCACTGGCGGCAACAGTAGGAACCGGAAATGTAGCCGGCGTGGCAGGTGCGATAGCCATTGGTGGACCGGGAGCTGTATTCTGGATGTGGATATCCGCATTGCTGGGAATGTGTACCAAATTCTCGGAAGTAACCCTTGCGGTGCATTTCCGGGAAAGAAATAAAGAGGGCGATTACGTTGGCGGACCAATGTATTACATCCAAAATGGATTAAAGAAACACTGGCACTGGCTGGCATATCTGTTTTCTGCATTTGGTGTGCTGACGGTATTCGGAACCGGTAATGCCACACAGGTCAATACCATTACAACAGCAATTGATTCTGCATTATATAATTATAATCTACTCTCAGAAGATGGAGCAGCAACCTTAAATCTTGTTATCGGAATCGTACTGGCGGTTCTGATTGCACTGATTCTCCTGGGCGGAATCAAGAGAATCGGACAGGTGACAGAGAAACTGGTGCCATTTATGGCAATTATGTATATTCTGCTGGCAGTAGGTGTCGTAGTAGTACATATAGGAAGCATTCCGACCGTATTTTCTTCTATTATACGGGGCGCATTTGCCCCGGCAGCCGTAACAGGCGGTGCAGTGGGAAGTTTCTTTATGAGTATGAAAAAAGGAGTATCCCGTGGAATCTTTTCCAATGAAGCAGGACTTGGTACCGGCTCTATTGCACATGCCTGTGCAGACACCAGAAAACCGGTAAAACAGGGCTTCTTTGGAATTTTTGAAGTATTTGTAGATACCATTGTAATCTGTACTTTAACTGCACTTGTCATTCTTTGCAGTGGAGTTCCGGTTGGATATGGTGCGGCAGCAGGCGCAGAACTTACCATCAGTGGATTTACTTCTGTATATGGCAGTTGGATTTCTGTTTTTACAGCCTTTGCGATGTGTTGTTTCGCTTTTTCTACAATCATCGGATGGGGACTGTATGGAGCAAGATGTATCGAGTTTCTGTTTTCCAGTGAGAAGATCGTAAAGCCGTTTATGGTTGTGTATTCTCTGGTAGCGATTCTTGGTGCTACCGTGGAACTTGGACTTCTGTGGAGTATCGCAGAGACCTTTAATGGGTTGATGGCGATCCCGAACCTGATCGCGGTGTTCCTGTTGTCGGGAACCGTTGTGAAACTGGTGAAGGAGTATTTTGCTACCGAAGGAAAATAAATATTTTAATTCCTGACATACAAGAAGGAGCTGACGCACTGATTTTCGTGCGACAGCTCCTTTTTGTATACATATTTTATTTTCTCATTCATTTCACATCTGCACTCTGTGTATCCACACATACCGCATGTATCGCAAACCGTTTTTCATAGCCCTGTCCCGTACAGGTCGACAATGTCAGGATTTTGTCGGAAGACTGTGGAGTTATTCCGGTCTGGATTGAAGAATTATTTACCATATGATCGATCAATTTCTAATATTCTTCTCCCGACTGGTAGCCGATAAGGATATTATAATAATCGGAAAAATCCGGCTGATTCAGTCCTTCTTTTTCTCTTTTTTCCCTCTGTAACATCGGTTTTGTCACTGACATATGTTTCTGCCAGTGCCTCATATTCTTTCTCCTGTTAGTTTTAACAAACTACCATCGTCATTATGAAATGTCCCGTCGGAAATGTCAATCTTTTTCTCTTGTCTGGCCGTCAGTTCCTATTTTATTCTTTTCAATTCATATTCTCTCGTTCCAAGACAGATCTTCTCCGCCTGATCCAGCGTTGCTTTCCACTCGATGTTTGGGTTGGAATCTTT
>OGJI01003690.1_pt1 | contig 11283 bp, 6 predicted proteins | sample 1572031 | NCBI WGS metagenome assembly OGJI01 (sample SAMEA2582119, study PRJEB24529) | metagenome | biome: Human gut stool | place: China | collected 2011
ATTTACTGACGCTTGGGAACAGCGTAAGCTCGGAGAGGTTTGTGAGATTAAAGACAGTGCAAGAATTCCCAATTCTGAATGGTCAGAATCAGGAGTTCCATATATTAGAGCCAGTGATGTTACAAACGAGAATACAGATGGTGTGCTATTTATCTCCCAAGAACGATATGAGTTTTATAAAAATCGAACAGGTGCACCAACCAAGGATGATGTTCTTTTTAACGGCGGAGGTGAGATTGGAAAAAGTCTTTTAATTACTGATAAAAAGCCAATTTATGTACAAGGCGGAGCTGTTTTATATGCACGAACATCTAAATCAAGGGAGTTAGTAGGACAATATTTGAAAACATATTTTGAAACAACTAATGCCAAGTCTTATGTTGATACTGCTTCGGCTGGCGGAACTATGAGGCATTTTACCTTGAAGCCGTCACAGATGATGCGGATTTTAATGCCATCAGTAGAAGAACAAGAAAAAATAGGAGAGTATTTTGCCAACCTCGACCACCTCATCACTCTTCATCAGCGTAAGTGTGATAAATATTCGAGCATTAAAAAAGGTATGATGAGCGACTTGCTTACAGGAAAAATACGATTAGTTTAAGGAGGAATGTACGCATGAGTATTGGCGACACTGAAAGAGCTACCCAAGATCGTGTAGTTAGCTTCTTTAAGGATAGAGATATCCTTGATTATGAATATTTAGGCAATTTAAAAGACGCCGCAAATAAGAACATCCGTGAAGACCGTCTTCGTGCGTACTTACGCCTTAGCGGATACAGCCAGAAGTTAATTGACGGTGCTGTTTCTGAACTAGTAAAAGCAGCAGATGATATGACACATGGTTTGTATGATGCAAATCATAAAGTCTATTCCCTTTTGAAATACGGTGCAAAGGTAAAGGAAACAGCCGACGGAGCACCGAAGACAGTTTACTTTATGGATATTGAAGCACCTACTAATAACGATTTTGCGATTGCGGAGGAAGTTACAGTAGTTGACCGTCAGGAAAAGAGACCAGACATCGTAATTTATGTGAATGGTATTGCGATGGCTGTCATTGAATTGAAGAAAAGTAGTGTCTCTGTTTCTAATGGTATTCGTCAAAATCTGACAAACCAGAAAGATGGATTCATTGCGCCATTCTTTACGACGATGCAATTCTGTATGGCCGGTAATGAAATAGAGGGTCTTCGCTATGGAACAATACTGACCGGTGAAAAATATTATATGGAATGGAAGCCGGATGGATTTCATGAAAATGAAGATGAGCGTGATCCGGAAGATGCACGCATAATGGACTATTGCGACCATATTGATAATCTGCTCTTACAGCAACTTTACCAGATGTTTGATAAAAAATGTTTTATTGACCTTATTGAAAACTTTGTTGTGTATGACAAAGGAATCAAAAAGGTATGTCGATACAATCAGTTTTATGGCATCAAGCGTACGCAGAACAGATTGGCAAAGCAATGTGGCGGCATTATTTGGCATACTCAGGGTAGTGGTAAAACACTTACTATGGTTTGGCTTTCAAAATGGATTCTTGCGAATTGTCAAGAAGAAAATCCTCGCGTGCTTATTGTAACAGACAGGGATGAGCTGGATGAACAGATTGAAAAGACTTATATCGGCGTCGATGAAAAAATCACCAGAACCAAGAGTTGTGATGACTTGCTTCAAAAATTGAATTCTTATGATGATTCACTGTTGTGTTCATTGGTGCATAAGTTTGGCCGTCGTGGTGGCGAAGCTACAGAATCCGATTACGACAAGTATATTGATGAGTTAAAAAAAGCGCTTCCTGCCGATTTTAAGGCAAAGGGTAAAATCTTTGTATTTGTTGATGAGTGTCACAGAACTCAGTCTGGTAAATTACATGCAGCAATGCAGGCAATTATGCCGGAAGCAATCTTTATTGGTTTCACAGGTACACCATTATTAAAGAAAGATAAGAAGACAAGTATCGAAGTTTTTGGAACATACATCCATAGCTATAAGTACAATGAAGCGGTTAGAGATGGTGTTGTACTTGATTTAAGATACGAATATAGAGATATTCCACAGGATATTACAGTCCATGACAGGATTGACCAGTGGTTTGATGTAAAGACTCGTACGCTTTCAAGCAGAGCAAAGGCAAAGTTGAAAGAAAAATGGGCAAGCATGCAGAAGATTTATAGTTCACGTTCAAGACTTGAGCGTGTTGCTTGGGACATCATTCAGGATTTTGATTTGAAACCTCGTTTGATGGATGGTAATGGAAATGCAATTCTTGTAGCGGATTCTATCTATTCAGCATGCAAATATTATGAAATTTTCCAGCAGCGTGGGTTTAAAAAATGTGCAATCATTTCATCATATACACCACAGGCAGGAGACCTCAGAACAGATACCGTAAGTGCAGATGAGGAAACAGAGACTTTTGAAAAATATGAGATTTATCTTCGCATGTTAGGACTTGATCCTGACAATCTTCCGGAGAAAGTTTCTATTCAGAAGAAAGTGGAGGAATTTGAGAAAGAGGCAAAGGAAAAGTTTATCAATGAGCCTGCGAATATGAAGCTACTTATTGTAGTTGATAAGCTTCTCACAGGATTTGATGCACCTCCTTGTACATATCTTTACATTGATAAGAGTATGCAAGACCACGGTTTATTCCAAGCTATCTGTCGTGTAAATAGATTAGATGGTGATACCAAGGAATTTGGTTATATTGTGGATTACAAGCAGCTTTTTGGAAATTTGAAAAATGCTATGGATAAGTACACATCTGGAGCATTTGAGAACTATGCCCCTGAAGATGTAGATGGACTTCTTAAAGACAGAGCTGCCGAATCAATTAAACATTTCAAAGAGATTTACGAGGAATTGGAAGAACTCTGTGAAGGCGTTGAAGCACCAAGAGAAGATCTGCAGTATTTGCATTATTTCTGTGGAGTTTCCGGTATGAGCGAAGACATGGATGAAATCTATGCTCGCCTTAGAGAAAAATTATATAAGCTTGTTAGTAGTTTAGTTCGTGCATTTGCAGAAGCTAAACAATACATGGTTGACGAATGCACGGCAGCGGAAATGAATGATTATGAGAATAAAGTTCATTTTTATATTGAACTTAAACAGACTATTGGAAACAAGAGCGGCGACTTCTTAGATTTTAAGGCATATGAACCGGATATGCGCAAACTTATTGATAATTACATTATGGCTTCTGATAGTATCAAAATTGGTGAATTTGATGACCTAACACTTCTCGATTTCGTAATGGATCAAGGTGAGACGATGACCGGAGAAGATACGCCTTCTGGTCAGAAAGAAGGTGCGGCCGAAGCAATTGAAAACAATATCCGTCGTAAAATGGTAGAAAAGGTAACTGTAAATCCAAAATACTATGAAAAGATGTCAGCGATTTTGGATAAACTGATTCAAGATAGACAGAAGGGCGTTTTGTCCTATAAGGAACTTCTTGATGAATATATTAAACTCGCAAAGAATGTTGACCATCCGGAAGAAAATGAAGACTATCCTGAAAGTGTGAGACATAGTAAAGCCATGCAAGCATTATATGATAATGTTGGCGGAGATGAAGCGTTGGCTATTGAACTTCATAAAGCTGTTATGGATAGTAAGATGAGTGGTTTTCGTGGGGATTCAATCAAAGAAAGAAGAATCAAGAGAGCGTTGTTTGCAATTCTCAATGATGATACAGAGGTTGAACATCTGTACAAGATTATTGAGAAGCAGGAGGAATATTAATAGATGAGAATTGTGATTTCGGGCATACCGATTGATATTCAAAAAAAGAATATTAAGAACATGCACCTTCAGATAAAACCGCCTGATGGACATGTTGTTGTTTCGGCACCATTATCAATGGATGATAAGGCAATCGAGGTGTATGCTCGAACCAATCTCAGTTGGATAAAAAAACAAATTGAGAAGTTCCAGCAGCAACCAAGAAGTGCTAAGCGACAGTATGTTAGCGGTGAAACTATGTACATCTGGGGGAAACAGTATTACTTATCCTTTGTACCAGATGCTCAAAAGAACAGCTTTGAAATTCAAGGAGATAAAGTGATTCTCTCAATGAGAGAAGATAGTACGGTTAAGCAACGAGAAAACTATGTGCGTGAGCAGTATCGTAGCTTACTAAAAGTTGAGATAGAAAGACTTCTTCCTAAATGGGAACAAATTACTGCGCTTCACTGTGAGTCATGGCAAACAAAATATATGGTTACGCGTTGGGGAACCTGTAACACTGAAAAAAAGAAGCTGTGGTTTAATCTGCAGTTGGCCCAAAAACCTATTGAATGTTTAGAATATGTTATTTTACATGAATTGATTCATTTGAGGGAACGTACGCATAATTCTACATTCATTGCATATATGGACATGTATATGAAAAACTGGAGAGCAGTACGAAAAGAATTGAATGATTCAAGACTAGACTATTATGATGCTCAGGATGAAAGTCCTTTACAAAAATTAATCGACCAAAGAAGATATGATGAGATAAAAGACGCTGTTCTTGATTATATGACGGAAAAAGTGAAAGAGAATAAAGCTACACTATCAGATATTGAAATCCAAAATGTAATCCATATTGAACAAGTGGATGATGGTGCGATTAGTTTTTCTGTAATCGTAAGTTGTGATATCGAACATTCCATATCTTCAACTGGTAGAGTTTCGTTTACTGAAAAATGGCTTGATGTAAAGTGTAACGTTCTTTTAGGTGTGGAATTAACAGATTTTGAAATTATAAATATTAATGAATGTGAGCAACAGGAAGATTCAGATAATGACAAGTATTCTGGTGAATTAGTACCGATTATTTCCAGAGATGCTTTTGAAAATGAAGCTACAAAATTCCTGGAAAAATATTATCCCTTGGCTTTACAGGAACCGGTACCTGTTCCTATTAGAAAGATTGCAGAGGATATGGGCCTTTTGATTATAGAAGATTCGTTACTTTCATCAGAACTTGATATTTTTGGTTTGGTTGTTTTTGAAGACGGAAATATTAAGGATAAAAACAAGAATATCGTTATCAGAAATGCCAAACGTGGAACAGTTTTGATAGACCCTCGTGTTTATTATGAGCGAACCTTAGGTACTGTGAACTTTACCATTGCGCATGAGTGCTTCCATTGGTATAGGCATCAACCGTATCATGCTTTGATGAAGATGCTTGGAGCAAATGATGAATTAGGGAAAATAATACAGTGTTCTATAGGTAGCAATGCAAAAGATTCAGAAAAGTGGAAGGCTGTAGATTGGATGGAGTGGCAAGCTAACGGTGTTGCTCCACATATCTTGATGCCAACCAATACAGCAAAAATAAAAATTTCAGAACTCATAGAAAAGTATCATATCCATTTTGAAGGTACTGATGGTTATCAAATCGAGAAAATGATTTCAGAATTAGCTGATTTCTACGGATTATCAAAACAGGCAGTTAAGATGCGCATAAGAGAAATGGGGTATGCAAAAGTTGATGGTGCATTTACATATGTTAATGGACAATATGTTACTCCATTTTCATTTGATGCCTCAGCCTTGACGGATAATCAATCATTCACAATATCATCAGCTGATTTATTTAAGGCGTATTGTTTAAATAAAGACTTTAGAAAAGCCATTGATACAGGAAAGTTTGTTTATGTTGAGGGCCATGTTTGCCTTGGTGATGAGAAGTATATCATACATTCAGATGGGCGAGTAAAACTTACACAGTATGCTTTATCTCACATGGATGAATGTTGTCTTGCTTTTGATAAGGGATATAGTTATCAGTCGAAGTATCAGGGACAAAAATACTATACCCAAATGATGTACAAGACACCGAGTCAGGTGGCAGCACAAGAATACTCATTTGAGATGAATGCTCACAACAGAACATTGTTATCTCAAATTCAGAGAGCAAGTCGAAGTGCTGATGCAATGAGATTGTATCCAGGAGCCTTCTCTGAAACATTGGTACAGCTTATGAAAGAGAAAAAGCTTTCTAATAAGAAATTAGCAGACGCCTCATTGGTGGGCGAACGTACAATACAGAGATTAAGAAATGAAGAAGAATATCCCACAACAATTCAAACGGTTTTGGGATTGTGTTACGGATTGCAGCTTTCAGTGCCTGAAGCAGAAATGTTAGTTGGGAAAACCGATTTCAATATAAAGCCAACTAATCCACAAAATAATGCTTATAGATGCGTATTAAGCTCATGTGCCGAGAATAGCATATATGAGATTAATGAGATGTTGGAATCTTGTGGATTTGAGCCACTTGGTAGTTCAAAATTGGGATAATGCATAAGGAGGTACTTTATTAAATGCAATACGATTGGATAGATTTTTACACGGAGTTTGCTACTAAGCTTCTTCCTTTCAAAACTGATAGAAAGACTCTTATTCAGAAAATGTATGCGGTGTATGACACTGTTGGAATTAGTGTTCCGAAACTTGAAAGTGGTGATGAGATTATTGATATTGATCCGTTCACCATCTTTGGCACATTCAACAAGGGAATAACAAATGCTAATAGAATTGCTATTCTTAACGGGATAGCGTCAGAGTTTGGAATTGCTGCAACTGTGCCGAGCAATTTTGATGGAATTCCGGTTCTTAATAATCTAAAGGCAACGTTTTATGGATTTAAGGATGATAGAAAAGCAAATGATATTGATAACTTGTGGAGTTTGTTTGAGGTAGCTCTTGCATTGGCTGACAATGACACAGAGGATAACCGTCAGAAATTCTCCGAGGCTTATGACAAGGTACATGATCAGCTTTGCATTCGCTGGAATATTACGATGGGCCTTTATTGGATTCGTCCTTATACATTTATCAACTTGGATTCCAGAAACCGCTGGTTTATAGCAGATGTCCAGAATATGTCTGGCGAGTTTGTTGTCGCAGCCGAGAAGAAGCTTAAGAAAGTGCCGTATGCTGCAGATTATCTTGAAATAAAGGATTTGTGTAAGAAAGCTCTGGATGCAGGTGAATATAAATACAAGAACTTTCCTGATTTATCCTATACGGCCTGGGTGATCTCTGAGCAAGTCAATCAGGAAAAGGCTGCTGAAAAAGGTAAAAAGACTTCGAAAGCAGAATTTCTTAAGTGGTTTATGCCATTGCTACAGGCGTTACGCGATTTAGGAGGATCTGCGACACCGGTAGAAGCGAGAAAGAAAATTATAGAAAACGAGCATTTGTCGGATGAGATAGTAAGCGAAACCAGAGGGAAAACGAAGGTTAACAAATTTGAAAATGAAGTTGCTTTCGCCAGAAACTATCTCGTTGGAGCGGGATACATTGATAAAAGCGTAAGAGGTGTGTGGACACTTACTGAAGCAGGCAAGTCAGTGGAATTAACAGCGGAGATGGCATCGGATATTTTCAAAAAAGGTGTCTCTGATGCAAAGAGTAAGAAAACGAATGATAGCGATGCTCTTGCAGATAGTGATGTCGATACAGTTCATTACTGGATTTATGCTCCAGGACAAAACGCTGATAAATGGGAAGAGTGTTATAAGAACGGTTATATGCTTCTGGGCTGGGGCGAGATTGGAGATCTTGGAGTATTCAGCTCTAAGGATGAAATGAAACAGCAGATGAAGAAAGAATACGGTGATAGCAGTTCCTATAAGAATTCAGCTCATGCTACTTGGCAGTTTGTACATGATATTAAGATTGGCGACGTGGTATACGTTAAAAAAGGCAATAATGGAATTCTTGGCAAAGGAATTGTTGAGTCTGATTATGAATATGATGCAGATCGCACAGATGAATATTCCAATGTTAGAAAAGTAAATTGGACGAACAAGGGCGATTGGACAATTAATCATCAGTCCCCTCAGAAGACTTTGACCGATATTACGCCATATAGTGACTTCGTACAAGAAATTAAGGCTTTGTTTGAGGAAGACGATATTACAGATGATGAGCAGGAAATTGCCTATCCGGAGTACACAGCAGAAAATTTCCTGGATGATGTGTACATGTCTGAAGATAATTATACCAGATTAGTTGGCTTGCTTAGAAATAAGAAAAATATTATCTTGCAGGGTGCACCAGGAGTAGGAAAAACATATGCTGCTAAGCGCTTGGCCTATTCTATGATGGGGGTAAAAGATGTAGAGCGTGTCATGATGGTACAGTTCCATCAGAGTTATTCCTATGAAGATTTTATTATGGGCTTTCGTCCATCTGCTACAGGATTTGAACTGAAGAAGGGGGCATTCTACAATTTCTGCAAGAAGGCCGAGGTAGATAGTGATAATGAGTATTTCTTTATCATAGATGAAATCAATCGCGGCAATCTGAGTAAGATCTTTGGCGAGCTGTTTATGCTGATTGAAAATGATAAGCGAGGAAATGCGCTACAGCTTCTGTATTCGGATGAAAAGTTTGCAGTGCCGAAGAATGTCTATATTATTGGCATGATGAATACTGCAGACAGAAGCCTGGCTATGCTGGATTATGCACTTCGTAGAAGGTTTGCTTTCTTTGATATTAAGCCGGGTTTTGAGACTCCGGGGTTCCGTGAGTACCGCATGGCATTAGATAATGAGAAGTTCAACAAACTGATCAGTTGCGTCGAGAGTTTGAATAGAGAGATTTCCGTCGATGAATCTCTGGGCGAAGGGTTCTGTATTGGTCACAGCTACTTCTGTAATTTACAGCCTGATACAATTGACGATAGTTGGCTTTATGGTGTTGTGGAATATGAGCTGATACCTTTATTGAAAGAATACTGGTTTGATGAACCTATGAAGGTGAAAGATTGGAGCGAAAATCTAAGGAGTACGATTAAGTGATACCGATTCAAAACATCTATTATATGCTGTCCTATGCATTTCAGGTATTGAATGAGCAAGGTTATAAGAATATAGCCACAGAACAATTTAATAATACTGGCGAGCTGATGGCGGCTATCTTAGAAAAAGGTATCGCGATTCAGATAAAGCGAGGACTTGGTAAAGAATATATTCCGCAGACGGAGGCACTCTCTTCTCTGCGAGGAAAGATTGATATTGCAGAGTCCATCAAGACACAGTCAATGTTACGGAAACAGCTAATCTGTACATACGATGAGTTTTCAGTTAACAGCATCATGAATCGGATCATCAAATCTACAGTTGAACTTCTCCTTCGTTCGAATATATCGAAACAGCGCAAGAAAAATCTTAGAAAGTTAATGGTGTATTTCAGCGAGGTGGATTTTATTGATTTGTATACGGTAAATTGGAATGTTCAGTACAATCGAAATAACCAGACTTATCGTATGCTAATTTCGATATGCTACCTGGTAGTAAAGGGTCTATTGCAAACACAATCGAATGGGCATACCAAGTTGATGGACTTTCTAGACGAGCAGCGAATGTGTCGATTGTATGAGAAGTTTATCCTGGAATATTATAGGAGAGAGTTTAAAAATCAGATTACCGCAAATGCATCACAGATTCCTTGGCAGCTGGACAATGAAGAAAACTCTTTGTTGCCTGTGATGCAAAGTGACATTATGCTCCAAAGTGGTGAGAAGGTTCTTATTATCGACGCAAAGTACTATGAGCACAGCACACAGGTGCAGTTTGACAAGCATACACTTCATTCAGGCAATCTTTATCAGATTTTTACTTATGTGAAAAACAAGGAATATGAACTGAGAGAGAAGGACCACACGGTTTCGGGAATGCTTTTGTATGCCAAGACTGATGAAGCGATATATCCGAATAATGTGTATCAGATGAGTGGAAACCAGATTACTGTCAGGACTCTGGATTTGAATTTATCATTTGATGAAATAGCAGGACAGCTAAATACAATAGCAAAAACGCATTTCGATTTATAAAGGAGGCCTCTTATTTGAAAAAGAAAAAAGATGAAATAACCATCCGTTCCAGCGCAGCAGAATACTTGACTTATGTTGCATCTGTCGGCGATCAGCAGGACAGTATTGAGATGCGCTATGAGGATGAGAATATATGGCTGACACAGAAGATGATGGCCACACTATATGATGTAGATGTTCGTACAATCAATGAGCATATTAAGAAGATTTATTCCGACTCAGAGCTTGAGGAAGACGCAACTATCCGGAATTTCCGGATAGTTCAAACCGAAGGTTCACGTCAGATTACTCGTGATACGAAACATTATAATCTTCAAATGATTATTGCTGTTGTTTTTAAGGTGAACAATGAGCGAGCAGTGCAATTTCGTAAGTGGACCAATGGCATCGTAAAAGACTACACCATAAAATGCCGGGGAAAATATGAGGAGGACGTACATGGGATTTTATTATAGTGGTAATATAGAGAAACTAAAAACATTTTATTTATTTATGCGAAAAATCAATGTGCAAATTGGTACATTTGAATATACATATAACGGAATAGTATCAGATGTGATTTTTGACACAAGAGATTCTGAACTTTGGAAATTGGTTTTTATAAAAAGAGGTCATGGTGATATGTTATCCATTCCAATAAAGAAAGGATATCGGTTTACCATAGACGGAAATGAGAAATACAAAGAATTTGCAGATTATTTCGATATTGGAAGAGGTAAAGGACAATTTAGCATAAAGAATTTTGTGAATCATTTAAGTAGTAAGATTCCGTTCGAATATAGCTTATCAGATAATGTGCGAAGAACAATTTTAAAATATGATAGAATAGATGTTGATAGCGATGGAATATTTCCGATTGGAATTAAAAATTGGGAGGTTGTTCATGCAAAGAACCCAATGCTACCAAAAGATAAATACCATAGAACAAACAAGAACTTATCAAAAACAAGACAGTTATATCCAGCAATATATTTAGCAACAAAAGATATGGATATTACTATTATATATGGAAGAATACCAGGAGAAAAAACAGAAAAAATGAAAAAGTGTAAATTTGATTGAAAGATTAGATTTTCTTGGCAAAACGGGATTGTTTGAGTCAGAAACTTTTTAACGATAGCCTAGACCTATCGTTAAAAGGTTCGTGGATATGTTCCTAAGCACAAATGCCAAAATCGGTAATTCATAGAGAGCTGTCCTTTCATGTGGAGACTGTGGCTCTTTTGTCCAAACTAAAATAAAAGCCAGATGATTACATTAATGTCACGATTGAACTTGATGATATGGATATAACATCTGCAGAGACTAAGGCATCTCACAGGTAAAGAGAAAATGCGGAATTGAGGTTGCAAAGAATTTGCGTGTTGCAACGAGGAGAATGGACTGCTTGCAGGGCAATTCGACGACTGCCGCGACAGACTTGGAAC
>OGJI01003692.1_pt1 | contig 11281 bp, 7 predicted proteins | sample 1572031 | NCBI WGS metagenome assembly OGJI01 (sample SAMEA2582119, study PRJEB24529) | metagenome | biome: Human gut stool | place: China | collected 2011
CTCTGGAGAAGAAAATCATAAAAGATTTTAACTGTAGTGAATTTATTTTCTGTTCGGATGCCGGTCTCGGAAGTGCAAATAACCGAGCGTTTAACAGCATCGGGAATCGGGCTTATGTCATCACGCATTCCCTTAAAAAGTTGAAGCAGGAAGACCGTGATATTGCCCTGAATCCAACGCAGTTCAGAAAAGTTGGTTCGACAGATTTTATAGATATCAGGACTTTGGACGAAACCGATGAAGACGTTTTTAACTCCATTTACTACAAAGAAGTTCCTATTGTCACAGGAAATATGGATGAGACACTAATCCTTACATACTCTCCGAAATATAAAGCTTATCAGCAAAAAATCCGGTCACGTCAAATCGAGCGTGCAGAGAGGATCATCAACTCTCCTTACAAAAAACGGAAGGGTAAAAATCAAAATGATCCAATGCGTTTTGTAAAAAAGACTGCTGTAACAGACGATGGTGAGATTGCAGAAAAAAAAGTATATGAAATTGACGTGGAACAGATTGCCAAAGAAGAACTTTACGATGGTTTCTACGCAGTAATGACAAATCTAGAGGGAAATATCAAGGAAATCATAAAGATTAACAGGCAGCGCTGGGAAATTGAGGAGAACTTCAGAATCATGAAAACTGAATTCGAAGCCAGACCTGTGTATGTCAGAAGAGATGACCGGATTAAGGCTCACTTCATGACCTGTTACATCAGCCTTCTTCTCTACCGTCTGTTAGAGCAGAAAATAGGAAATAACTATACAACAGAACAGATCATCGAGACCTTACGTTCTATGAAAATGACACTGTTAAATACTGCTAATGGCTATGTTCCGTCCTACACACGAACTGAAATAACAGATTCATTACACAAAACTTTTGGTTTTCGGACAGACTATGAATTCATCAAAAAATCTACGATGCGAAGCATCATCAGGCAAATAAAAGAAATAAATTTACCATAGCGTAAAAAATATAGCACAATAGCACATATCGTTACGAAACAAAAAACGGCTGCAAGCATTGATTTTACTGGCTTTACAACCGTTTTTTTGTTTTTCAACTGTCAAAGATGGGATCATAACACCATCTTATTCCATTGTCAATGCACGATTTCCCTGTCAATATCTACTCTCAGGAATGATTTCCCTGCCAACATCTACTCTTCATCTTCAATAAATTCCACTTTGCTCACAGAAACCTCATATGCCACGCGCTTTTCTGTCTCTGTCTCGCTCAGTTTTTTCACATACTCCCTGCTCTGGATACGTCCCCATACCTGAACATGCCCTCCGACTTCAAACCCGGATGCAAACCTTGCATTTCTTCCCCAGCAGATGCATGGAATATAATCTGATTTTCCATAAGAACGGTTCACCGCGATCAAAAGGTCTGCAATCTCTCTTCCAAGCGGTGTTTTCCGGTAAATCGGATCTTTACAGATGTAGCCATCCAGAAAAATCTGGTTCGTCTTCATATCCTCGTCGATCTCATCTAACAATTCCAGTTCCCTTACAAAAACGGATAAAACAAGACGGTTCTTTTTTTCCTCGTGCCGGTTAAATGACCGGAACTGTCCCATAACATATATGGTCTGACCAATATAGTCCTCGTTCACGTCAATGAGGCGTTCTGAGATCATCAGTGGTATGTAATCCATAAAGTTGCTCAGCCGGTTGACTGCGACATCTACCACATAAAAGCCCTCTCCGTACACTTCGTGGCTGAATCTGAAATCAGAAACAATCTCTCCCACAATTGACACCTGGTTATTTTCAAAAATTTTATCTGCCATGAATTTTTTCTCCCTTCCTCTTATCACCGGAACCAACCAGTGATTTGCCTGACAACTATGGTTTTACCATTTTCTTCCAGAAAAAATTTCGTGTAACTTGTCGATAAGTTTTTTATATTGTTTTGAAAAAAATTGCTGCTGCCCACTTGCGTTCTCATAAAATTGTGATAGAATATATGGGTTCGAGTTAATTTATAAGCTATATTAATAGGAAAAGACAGGATTTATTTCTAGATAATTTCTTTTCCGCACAGAAGAAAGAGAGATTTTTTATGAAACAGAAACGTGAAGACGTACGTAACATAGCAATCATCGCCCACGTTGACCATGGTAAAACAACACTGGTCGATGAACTTTTAAAACAGAGTGGTGTATTCCGTGAGAATCAGGAAGTTGCTGAACGTGTCATGGACTCCAACGATATTGAGAAGGAACGTGGTATCACAATCCTCTCCAAAAATACAGCGATCACTTACAAAGGAACAAAGATCAACATCATCGACACTCCTGGCCACGCCGATTTCGGTGGCGAGGTAGAGCGTGTCCTTAAAATGGTAAACGGTGTTATCCTTGTTGTTGACGCATTTGAAGGTGTTATGCCTCAGACCAAATTCGTTTTGATGAAAGCTCTGGATTTAAAACTCCCGGTTATCGTCTGTGTCAATAAAGTAGACCGCCCGGAAGCCCGTCCAAACGAAGTTGTGGACGAAGTATTAGAGTTATTTATGGATCTGGATGCCTCAGATGAGCAGTTAGACTGTCCATTCCTTTTTGCTTCCGCAAGAGATGGTTACGCCGTTCGTGAGATCCACGACCTTGTAAACAGCAAAAAAGATATGACACCATTATTTGAAACCATTTTAGATTACATTCCTGCTCCGGAAGGTGATCCGGAAGCACCGACACAGGTACTGATCAGTACCATTGATTACAATGAATACGTTGGACGTATCGGTATCGGTAAGATCGACAATGGTTCCCTGAAAGTAAATCAGGAGGCGATCGTAGTCAACCATCACGATCCTGACAAGAAGAAAAAAGTCCGCATCAGCAAATTATATGAATTTGACGGATTGAATAAAGTAGATGTGGAAGAAGCAAATATCGGTTCTATCGTAGCAATTTCCGGTATTGCTGACATTCATATCGGAGATACGATCTGTTCTGTAGAGAACCCGGTTGCAATCCCATTCCAGAAGATTTCCGAGCCTACTCTTTCCATGAACTTCATCGTAAATGACAGTCCATTAGCAGGTCAGGAAGGAAAGTTTATCACTTCCCGCCACTTAAGAGACCGTTTATTCCGCGAGTTAAATACAGACGTTTCCCTTCGTGTAGAGGAGACCGATTCCCCGGACAGCTACAAAGTATCGGGCCGCGGTGAGTTACATTTATCTGTATTGATTGAAAATATGCGTCGTGAGGGATATGAGTTTGCCGTAAGTAAAGCAGAAGTATTATATCACACAGACGAAAACGGCAAGAAATTAGAGCCTATGGAACTTGCCTATGTCGATGTTCCGGATGAGTATACCGGTGCTGTTATCGACAAGTTAAGCCAGCGCAAAGGTGAAATGATCAATATGAAACCTCTGACCGGCGGATATACAAGACTTGAGTTCAATATCCCATCCCGCGGTCTGATCGGTTACAGAGGCGAATTTATGACCGATACCAGAGGTAATGGTATTATCAACACCATTTTCAATGGCTATGATACTTACCGCGGAGATATTGCTTACCGTCAGCTTGGTTCGCTGATCGCATTCGAATCCGGCGAATCTGTCACTTACGGTCTGTTCTCTGCACAGGATCGTGGTACTTTGTTCATCGGACCTGGTGAAAAAGTATATGCAGGTATGGTCATCGGTTCCTGCTCCAGAAACGAGGATATCGAATTGAACGTTTGTAAGAAGAAACACCTTACCAATACACGTTCCTCTTCCGCTGACGAAGCATTGACTTTAGTTCCGCCTAAGATTTTAAGCTTAGAGCAGGCGCTTGACTTCATCGATGTCGATGAATTATTGGAGGTTACTCCGAAATCCCTTCGTATCCGTAAGAGAATTTTGGACCCGACTTTAAGAAAAAGAGCGAATTTTAAGAAATAAAAAAACGGCTCTGCGCCTTTTTTCCAGAAACTATAAAAACCTATGCAACATTCAACGACAAAAAGGAGACTATGTATGAAAAAAATATGTACATTTTTCGGATTGCTGATATCCATGTGTCTGCTGCTGAATGTCGGTTTTAGCTCTCTGTCCGTAAAGGGCGCAGCTGTCGGGAATACAGAACAGACTTCTGATCCAAACTTTACAAATTTAATCGTATTTGCCAGATTTGCAGATGAGAATGAATTTGTGAATGATATTTATCAAGGTGTCTCTGTAAGGGAGATCATAGACAATTCCTATAACACTGCCTATTATTCCGTGGGCGATTACTACCGGAATGCGTCCTCAGACAAATTGCGCATGAATAGTCTTTATCTGTTTGATAACGGCGGTTCCCTGCAGTTGAAACATGAACGCGGTTACTATGCCGGTTACAGTGCAGATAATCCAATCGGTTATAAAACAAGTGGTGAAAAAGCCTACCGTATGTACGAGCTGCGCACCGATTGGTCTGATGCCATAAACAAGGCGATCCAGGATGGAAACCCCATTACAAATTACAATGGCAGCCAGACATACAGTTATGAGGATCTTGACAAAAACCGGGATGGAAAGATCGATTCCATTACAGTTATCTATAAAAACACGACACAAAATATTGTGATAAACCGCTCTGATCCGCTTTGGAACTATAAGGATTATGCAGACTATGTGGAGATCAATCTTGGCGATGGCAGGATGCTTCAAAGCCAATATTATGTACAGGTCATAAATAACTACTCAACTCTGTATATGGCAAACAATGATCAAAAACCGATCGTTTCATTGAAGTCTCCGATCCATGAAATGGGGCATATATTTGGTCTGCTGGATTTATACAATTCGTCAAATCAAACGCCGGTTTATTTCATGTCTGCCATGGCAAATGCCATCTCACCTGTTCCACAGGGACTTTCGATCAAAGAAAAAGAGGCTCTGGGATGGACAGACGACAGTACTCTAAAGACAATCACAGAACCGGGTGAATACAAAGTAAAGCTCAGCGGCACAGCCACCGGTACTGACGACTGTATCGGATATAAAGCAGGCATTCCGGAACTGAACAGGACACTGTATCTGGAATACAGAAACTTCTCAACAGATGGCAGCAAATATGATAAGTCAGAGAAGCAGCTGACCAATTCAGAAACATCAAACATAAAATCCGGTTTAGTCTGTTATCTTGCGCAACCTGACATCCGCTTTCCAAGCAATCTAAATGGAAAACCGGGAAATTGGGCACTGGAAGTTATGGGCGGTACACAATCCACTAAATCTGATGCAGCCCTTGGCTTAAATGATTCGCTTCAGGTTACAGACAAACTCAAAGTGACTGTCGCTGCTATAGAAGGGGAAGTCCTTACCTTTCAAATCGAAGGGGAAATGGAACAACATGTCCATTCCGGTGGACAGGCGACCTGTACGAAAAAAGCCGTCTGTGAAAAATGTGGGAAGGAATACGGAGAAATAGATCCAACATGCCATTTGAATCTCCAGCGACAGGGCTTTAAAGAGCCAACACAGGAGGAAAATGGATATACCGGTGATCTGGTATGTACAGATTGTAACGCCATAGTAGAAGCTGGTGAGATCATTGATAAATTACCAGTCACTCCACCTGATGGAAAACCGGAACCGGAAATACCGCCTGTGTCTCCTGGTAATCCACCGATCATGCTGGAAGGTGACAAAGCAGAAGTGAGCAAAAATCCAGACAATAACTCCGGTGCAGTATTTCGTTCCAGTGCACCGCTCGCTAACTTAATCGAAGTTAAGGTAGATGAAAATGTATTAGTGAAAGATAAAGACTATACCGCCCACTCCGGAAGTACTATCATAACTTTACTTCCATCCTTCCTTGCCGGTCTTTCCGAAGGAGCTCACAACATTGCCATTGTATCAACAACCGGAACGGCAACGGCTGGTTTTTCTGTAATTTCAGATCCTGCCCCGGTACCACCGGCATCCGCACCTGTGCCACCGGCATCAGGTAATACAAACACTGATGGTTCATCTACAGATACTGTTGCTGATCCGGTTTCCGAAACTGCTTCTACAGCCGGATCTGCCAATGTATCCGGCAACAGTTCTTTACCTGATACCGCTCAGATGAAGAAAGACTCCTCCGGCACGGACATAAAATCACCGCAATGTGGAGAGAAAAACTGTTTCACACTCTTATTGGATGATTTCATAGAAATATTAAAAAAAGTATTAATATTCTTAGGTTTTTCATCTAAGATTTGAAAAAACACACAGGACAGCTCCTATGTTAAGCTGTCCTGTGTGTTTTTTTTCAAAAGTGATTGATATATTTTCTGCACATCATAATCCGGTGCGTTCTGCCGAAGTATATCATAAATCTGCTCAATGACTGACGGATTTTCTTCCAGCATATCTGCTGTTTCAGCCACAGAACATCCTTTTTTGTACTTTTTCATGATCTGCTCGATCATTTTAGATGCTGCGCCTTCTGCTCTTCCTTCTGCTTCGCCCTGTGCCCTCGCTTCCGCTTCGCATTTATGAAATTGGTCTGCGAAAATTTCTTTTATTACATCACTCATGTTTCCTTCTTCCTCCACTTCTTTCCAGTTTGCGCGCATGACGGTATCTGCTAGTGCCTGGAACAATTTTGAATCCCTGTTTTTCTCATATTGTTCCATAAATAATTTAATTTCTCCACCGGACTTCAAATTGTTGCGAAGTTTATTCAGCCAGTAATTATTTTCGATTGACAATTCCGGTACGATAATAAGCTGTATTGGAATTGCATCTCCATAGAGATAATAGATACCATTTTCGATATTTTTCACACTTATATTTCTCTCATTCTGAAGATTTCGTAACATTTGCCGCGGATAATGATAACACACAAACGTAATCGTCAGTTCTTCTGCTGGAATCTGGTTCACTTTCTCGACTTCCGTTTTGTAAATACAGGTATAACCATAGACTTTATAAAAATCATCAATGTTCAGATGATCTTCCGGTGACTTATACTCGATAATGTTATGCTGCCGGAAAATCCTTCCAATATTTTTCCTGATTTTTACCTTCTTCTCGTTTTTGACCAACACATCGATCTGCATTGGTTTCTTCGAAAGCAAATGTTCCGGCTCAAAGGTCAGGTACTTTGCCTCTTCTCCCAGTTCAATCTGCAATGCCGCATCAAATGCAGGATGCCATTGGATTTTTTCTCCTTCTGTGTTCAATCATGTTCCCCCTTTATCATAATAGAATCTGCTGTGATTTTCAACGCATAAGAAGCATTTTCTATGTTAAAAATATAACAAGAAACTCAGAATCTATATGCATTGCTGTTCTTCATCAAAATGGAATCTCGTGCCGAACCGGCTGTGAACGTTGAGATTATATCCTGCCACCTCAAATTGGTTTTGGATTTGCAGACAAGAAAAAATAAGATGCTTTATCTGTCTGCGACTTTGATGTGATTCCAAGTATAAGGGATTGCGTGGAAGTTGTCAATGATAATTATGAACACTTCTTTCTTATCCAATATTATTCTAATAATTAAGAAGAAAATTTATTGATTTTTGTAAACTCTTTTTTAATTTTTTACAATCCAGTTACCATTCTTATAAACATTGCTACTTCCTTATCCAGCCACTCCCCATAACCCGGTAATTCCCAGACTGTCCAGCTTGCACTATCCATTTCAGACTGCACCGCCAGATATCCATTATCGCGCTGTCTGTAAATTAGATAATCCCCATGTCCTGTCTCTGTGGTTCCTGTCTCAGAACGAACCTGTTTTTGAACAACTCTTGCCCATGTATCATACCCTTCAGTATCAATGATTTCATCATATTGCTCCAAATATCGGCTGCTTTCCGCAATATAACCATTCTCCTCCTGCACCTGTTCGATTCCTTCTGTATTAATTCCAGCACCACCCCGCGGTGCTATCCATGCAAGTGCATTTATGTCTTGAACAATTCCGGTAAGTTCAGGCGTATCCGTATCAAAAAACTGAACTTCATTTTCCCAGTTTATAATCACACGACTGGCAGACGCTCTTTCTTCCTGTTTCTTCTGTGAAATTAATTTAACATTATGAACCAAAAATCTATCATCTGACCACTCTAACTCTATTTGCAATTCCTCTGGCAGACGATAAAACAGTTTCTCATATAGAATTAATTTTTGATCTCTGACATCTGCTCTCCATGCCATATTTTCTTCTTTACCCGTATCTTCCCCATACTCCACAAAATAACTATCATACACTTCTCTCTCATCAACAGGAATTGTATAAAACTCCTCAAAATTCAAACAGCGGCTGGAAATGTTCACTTCGTACTTATGATCTGTTTTTTTACAAGAAACCGGAAACCTAATTTCTGTCGTCTGCTTTTCCGTCCATTCGACATTTTTATATGTTCCATTTTCACTCATAAAAACTGCAATTTTGCTTCCACTTTCCGGATAATCGCTCCCCATATCCTGCCCAATATATACAATATCCTTCATTCCATCCGCATTAAAATCTTCTGTCAGAATGGATATCCCAATCCATGCGCTCTCAAATGGTCCAATTTCTAACAACTCCCCACTTCCAAATATGATTGCATACATTTTTCTCCCGTCCTGGAGAAAATATTGAAGAACTCTGTCTTCTTGACCGTCTCCATCGAAATCTCTATGAACAAATTCTCCTTGTAATACATCCACCAAATCTAAATATCCCTCATAGTCAAACAGAAAATCCACATATCCCATCGATGTTGTTTCTTCTGGAAATTGTGATACAGTTCTTCCGTCCATTAACTTTGGCTTAACTTTCTGGCAAGCTAAAAGGAAAAGAATGAAAATCATTATGACGATCAAAGCACTTTGAATGAATCTTTTTTTTATAATACCTTTTTTCATATTCATGCCTCATTTATAATATTGAAATTATTTTTTTAGTTTTATTTATTATAAAATAAATATATATCTTTTTCAATACTGTTTAATCTCAAATACGTCCACCAGACACCAGCTCCACTGTTAAAAAATAATACTGATTTTATCTGTCATGGCTGCAATTCAAACGTAAAAACTGCTCTTTTATCTGTTGGCTGAAGCGCTACTTTATCTTCTCCTTCTATTTGTAAAGTCATTCCGTCCACGTTCATTCCGATTTCTTCATAAGTCAGCGCTGCAGCTCCAACATTAATTTTTACTCCTTTTTTTGTGCCGTCTTTATAATTTGCAGTACAGGTAATAACCACTCCATCTACAAGTTTTTGATATGCTGCTGCCACTTCCTCCTGTGTTTTTTTCTTTTGTTCTACAATACTGTCAAAATCTGAAAACGGAATTTCATCATTACAAAAGGTTACCCACACTCCTTCTTTCTGCTGATTTTCATAGGAAACTGTGTATTCAACAAAGTCGTTTACTTTCTGCTGCATGACAATTTCTCCATTATCATCAAAAACTGGATTGAGATACCCATTGCTATTTTCATCCAATGGCTTTCCGCTCTCGACAGCACTCTGAAAATCATCGGTAATATTTTCACTTATTTCAAAATATCCTTTGTTGATACTGTAAGTTACACTTTCTATATTCTCACCTTCGCAGTAAAGTGGCATATCAATTTTATAACTTGCTGTATTCATATCGCTGTCCCCATTAATCGCATAACCAAACCTGTCATTTTGTGCGATTGCTACAGGCTTCTGTGCCGTCACTTCTGCCTGTGCCGCCATTACTTTCATGGTAAACATATTCTCTTTTTCTGTTGTCGTATGTTCTGCCACTGTTGTTTCTTTTTCTTCCTGCGGTCTGTTGAGATAGTTGTTTGTTGTGGATGCAACAATAATAATCGATGCACAGGCAGCCATTGCTGCAAATAATTTTGTTACTTTTAAATTTTTCTTACTCATATTAGTTTCCCTTTCCGATTGAATCTGTGAAAAGGCGACATCTGCTTTTTTCTGAACGATTTCTGGCACTTGAATATCACTATTTAAAATTTCACTCACTTTTTTTGACATGAATCTCACCTCATTTTTCCTTATAATAAACTTCCAGCTTTTCCCGTCCACGTTGTAAACGTGTTTTCACAGTACTTTCAGGAATTTTTAAAATGTCAGAAATTTCTCTGATACGATAGCCCTCGCTGTAAAAAAGAATCATAATAATCCGGTATTTTTCATCTAACGCTGCGAGTGCCTCTTTTAATTCAAGATTATATTCATCGCAGGCTGCTGGTTCCTCGTACTCATCCAAACAAATAAGATTCTGATTTTTCTTTCTGATATCATAACATTTGTTGATGAGGATTCTGGTCATCCATGTTTTAAAATACCGTATCTTCACTAATTGATTCATTTTTTCCCAGCATATCAGAATCGTATCTCCGATTGCATCGGCGGCATCTTCATCATTCATCAAAATTGCATACGCAACCTTATACATATCCGTCATATAAAGCTGCATTAATTCTGTGAAAGCTTCCGACTCATGCCTTTTCGCTCTTTTCACTAGATCATCTGTTTGTTTTTTCATAATGCTTTTCTCCACGCGCGCAGTGAATGTAAGACAGTCGCTTTTCTTCTTTTTTTATCTTACATATATTAGACAACAAAATGTGTATAAAAGTCTCATAAAGGGACTGTAAAATAAGTCCATAGATAAAAAAAAGCGCCAGTTCCGGCAAATGTCGGTTCTGGCGTTCTGTGCTATTTGCTTATATATGGCTCAAATGCGTCCATTCCTTCATAAGAAAAAAATCCGTATTGCATTGCCTCATTGCACATTCCATAACAGGAAAGTTTCTCTGGTCTGACAGTCTCCTCCTCCGAATAATACCATGACGGCCACCATATCAGAAAATCTTCCGACAACTGTTCTATTGGCGTTTCTGGCATATATAAAGTAAAATTCTCACCATTTTCCAAACCATATGGCTCATCTTCTTTTAGAAATCTGTATCCATTTTCTATCCACATCTCTGGAATATCCAATATCTCTAATTTTTCTAAAGACATTGTATAATGATACTGATCCATCCGCTGAATATTCGTAAACTTACCTTCAAATTCACATATCGTTACTGTTCCTTTGGGGAAATCGTCCTCTGCATATGCGTTAAAATCTGAATACTCTCCTGTAAATGAGCCATCTCTGTTTAATCGTAAATACGTCCGCCAACCACCAACTCCACTGTTAAAAAATAAATCTTTCGGAAAATCGGCTGGCAATTCATTATCTGCTTCTTGTTGAATTTTATCCTCTGTTACTACATTTTGTTCAATCTCTATTTGGTGCTAGAATATAAATAGTACAAGCCAAAATGAGAAATTCCAAATACACATAA
>OGJI01003705.1_pt1 | contig 11225 bp, 8 predicted proteins | sample 1572031 | NCBI WGS metagenome assembly OGJI01 (sample SAMEA2582119, study PRJEB24529) | metagenome | biome: Human gut stool | place: China | collected 2011
CTGGATAAAATGGGAGGCACGATCCAGATTGACAGTGAGGAAGGAGTGGGAACTTCTGTAAATGTAATCATTCCTTTTACTGTACCGGATGAAAGATAATTATTCAATTCTACCGGATTATTAAGAAGAATTTCCTCCTTATCCTTGAACTTCAAATGGATTAATGTTTTATTTTCATTTTCATCAAAGTGCAGCTTCTCAATCGTCGGATCTAAGAACATAATAACTTCTGACGGAATTTCTTCTGAGAATGTAAGAACATTTTCATTCGTATATTTCAAGAGATTAACAATACACACATGCTCTTTCGCCTTCTTATTTCTGGCAATCATAATACTTACATCATCTGGCAAAAAGTCCTCCTGACTACTTCTAACCATTGCAGGCTCTTTACCTTCAAAAATGAGCATCCCCTTACGGGTAGTCACCTCATCTACGTCTTTTATCCATAAAGATTCTGAAAGGATACTGTAACTCGTTCCTTCCGGCTTGCTTTTTCGGGAAGTAATTATCGTTTCCAATCGGCAGATTTCATTCAACTTTCCAGAAAAGAAATACATATTCAATTTGACCTCTTTTGCATCACCCAATATATCTCTAGTCTCTATATGGTTTATTGGCTCATTATTGATTATATCTAAAGCAAGCAAAATAACCTTCAAAACAGATGTCTTTCCGGATGCATTGATACCTATAAACCCCGTTGCAGAATTCATATAAATATTTGAAAATAATGGATACAAAATATTCTTTTGTTCTTCAGCGACCCTCTGCTGTGCATAAAAAGATAAATCCAGTTTTTCCTTGAATAATGGTAGCCCTTCCGCTGTAATACGAAGAAGTTTCATAGTTACCTCCTGACTTATAAACAGATTTTCCGTTTTTAATCTATATCTATAAGTAGTTTATCACTTAATATAAAATTTATCAACGTACTTTTCGTTTTTATTTTTACATGTTTATCCTATAAATACACAAAAAGCTCCAACATATTCCGAATTCCAAGGGAACAGGTTGAATCTTTATCTTTTCTTTTTGTAGAAGTGCAGTCTAGTAAATAGTTTCTAATCTACCCTCCAATTTTAATATATTAAGTTCGGAAACTGACTTTCAAATTTCTTTATTTCTTTTTTAATTACAACATCCAGTTTATCTTTAGGAAATCCCATCTCCAACCAGATTATATAACGAAACATCCACTCAAGTTTAATTGCATAAAAACCGCATTGTGCTCCGTCAAGCACCCCGTTCTGTTTAGCATTAACATGAAAAACTTTATTTCTTGTTTTTACAATTTTCTGAATCAGAGTCTTTCTTCTTCGATATTCCCTAGAAAAAATCGTTTTTCCATATGTTTCTATAAGAGCCGTCATATAACATGCAAAGGACTTTTTACCACGAATTGACAATTCGAATTTCTCTTTACAATTCTCGCACTGCACTGTTCTGGTTGTATTATTCTCTGATTTTACTATGATTTTCTTCTCTTTCTCTAACCTTTTTCCAAAAGCTTCAAAACACTCTGCCAGCATGGAAATTCGCACATCCGCTGTTAATCCATTCAAACAATTAGCAAATAATGCTACCTGGTTAATTATTCCCAATGAAGATTGTAATTTAAGCCACTTTAAAAAATATCGCTTATATTCTTTATCTGTCAGTTCCAAAGGAATTTTATGCTTATACTTTTCACTGAAAAAATAAGGAAGTTCAACATCCGTAATGGAATTTGTAACATCAATACCATCTGTCTCACATTTTTTCATACAATAAAAAGCACCATCTACCAAATATTCATATCTTCTTATATCTCCAAGATAATGATATATTTTTTCAAAAGTTGTTGGAGTATCAACTGATATACTTATTTTTTTCTCATCACCAATTACAGCAATTTCTATCGTATAAGTAACATGGTCTTTTTTAAATGAGAAACAACTTTTTTCAAAACATATTTGTGTACTATTAATGCCTCTCCATTCTAACGACAAATGCCTCTGTGTCTTTAATTGGTCATATGTAGTATTTTCAGTCATCCAATAGTTTCCTCCTTTCTGCAATCTTCTTTTAATATACCACAACAACCCTTGCTTTACTACATAAGAAAACGCTCCTTAATCACAGTTCATCATTTCAACTTTTCTATATTTTATACCACATGGAGTATCCTCTAAATCATAGGCTGCTTACCCATGGCTTTTAAAATTCCCCTCACATCTTCCAGAAATCAACTGTTCCGCATACAGCAATTCCAATGCCGGATCGCAGCAGCTCGTTCTGAACCCCCAAAGCAAATCGCCCATTCTTCTTATACTCTCGTTTTTTCTACGATAATAGGTGCTCCTCGAAAAATCCCGGAACATTTCAGACAGCTTTTCCACGATTTCATCAACACCACCAATTTCCTGCGAAGATAAATAGGTATAATACAATACCCAATAGCACTCCTCGCCGTTCCGATACTTCTCCCGCAGCAAAGCAACTGCGCTATCTATAATTCGGAGCATATTTCTGCTTTTATTGATGCTTCGGATTCTGGCTGCGACATCAGATGCAGGAAGATCAAGTCCTGCTTCATACGATAATTCCAGAAACTCCTCGATTGTACTTCCAAATTCTGCCTGAAAATTTGTATTCGTCTGAAATACTGAAACTTCTAAACTCCATACAACATCTCGGTAGTGTTCCAACAATAACTGTGTATTATGAAAAATCACTTTGTTATTCTTTTTCATTTTATCCCTCCTGATACAAAAAAAGAGCAGATAAAATATCTACTCTTCGTCTCACAAACCGTATTCTGCTTTTCTTTCTCACTTTGGGACACCGTGTCCTGAAGTCTTTCTCTCTTCACTTTGGGACACCGTGTCCTAAAGTCTTTCTCTCTTCACTTTGGGACACCGTGTCCTAAAGTCTTTCTCTTTCCACTTTGGGACACCGTGTCCTGAAGTCCTTCTCTTTCCACTTTGGGACACCGTGTCCCGAAGCTACTCCTCCATAACCATATCGTGCTGCACCGCCATCGTATAATATGTATCCATCGTAGCCGTTGCATTAAACAGACTTGTCAGAATATATGCCTTGATATTCCCAATCCTGCTTGCGGTCTGCTCCAGGCAATGCAAAACATACTCCACATGATCCTGCCCGATGCACAGAAACCGATTCTTCACTAACTGATACGGATAATCTGTTCCGCTAATCCTTAAAACCTTTCTGTTAACTGCCAGTACCTCAACCATCAGCTCCACCATCTCATCCAGCATCTGCCTTTGCATGATGGGCAGATTGCTGTACAGCGTTTCATAGCTGATATTCTCTTTCACAATCCTGCGATACACCTCTGTCACATCCATCGCATCCTTCTCCTTAGTCGGATAGATTGGATAGATAGAATCCTCAGTCTTATTCCTTTCAGTCTTATTCTTCTCAGTATTATTTGCCGGTATCTCAATGCCACTCTTGGATAGCAGTTCCGCGCTGCTCCGGGTATGCAGATTTTTACCACTCTGCAATGATAAAACAGTACCATTCTGGAGTTTCTCTCTATTACCTCTCTGCATTGGTATAGCTTTACCTGTATGGAAGGAATCCTCTGCACCTGTTATCAGTGGCATTTCCTTGCCACTCTGCAATGGCAGAACCTCTCCCTGCTCCTGCTTCTCCTCTTTCTGCGAAATATCCTCCTGCACTGCAATAAAATTTTTCAAATAAATCAAGTCCGGTCTGCCTAAGCCCTGTCTTTTCCTCTCAATTAGACCAATCCCTGATTTTGAATCCAGTTCCGCCATCAAAGAACCAGCTTTCCTTTGGCAGCATTCAAATTCCTTCATAACCTCTTTTAACGTGAAAATAATATATACTCTATTATTCTGATCCATCCATTTATTTTCTCTGGATAATGACATTCTATCCAGCATAATGCCATACAGAATTTTGGCATCACTGGAAATTTTCTTAAACCGTGCATCTCGAATCAGAATTTTCGGCAGCCGAAAGAAGCTGAACTGTTCTGCTTGGGAGCCATAAAAATAATCAAATTTAAAAGAATCCTTCATGCCCTTCCTCCTGCCTCCATTTCTCCAATAGCTCTATGATTTTCTGTTCCATTTCCTCTGCGGAGGATTCCTCCGAAAAATACTTCCGAATATTTTTTACAGGTATAGATGTTGCCCTGCTTTTCTGTTTCCTGTCCAACAGCACTTCTTCTACTCTTTCAATAGATACTGCTCCGCTCATCTGCTTCAGCTTTTCCGCTATATCAATATTCGGATAAACCTTATGCTCCAAAATCGCCTCCAGCAAAATATTCTGTTCTGTCTCAGTCAGAAAGGAAAGCTTCTCCGCTGCTCGGAAGGCAATTTTCTTTTGATCTACCAAGTCAAGCAAATCCTCCTGCAAATAGGTTAATCTGATGTAGCGTTTGATTTGTCGTCCACTCTTATTATTTTCCTTTCCCAGCTGCTCTGCGCTGCTTTCCGAAAATTTCTTTCCCTGATGCTTCAGCGCATCATATTTTATTCTGTAAGCCCAAGCCTTCTCGCTATAAAGCAGTTCTTCTCTCTGGTTATTGGAATCCACCATCAGAATTGCAGACTCATCATCCGTCAATTCTCGGATGATAACAGGTATTTCTTCCAGCCCTGCCTTCTCACAGGCTCTTTTTCTTCTGTGACCGGATACAATTTCATAGCCGCCCAAGGCACGCGGGCGAACCAATGCCGGCTCTAAAACACCGTTTATCCGAATACTCTCAACCAATTCGTCCATTTTCGCATCATCAAGCACCCGAAATGGGTGCTGTGCGTATGGAAATAATTCTTCCAACGGAACCATCGTTGTTATGTGCTGCTCTGATTCCTGTGGAATACCGAACAAACTGTCAAAGCTTTCAAATTTAATCTCCTTCGCTGTTCCTGCTCTCATCTTCAAGCACCTCCTTCGTCAATGCCTCATACGCTTGTCCAACCGTTCCATTGGGATCATATTGAAAAATACTTACGCCCTTCGCTGTTGTTTCTGCAGCACGAACAGAGAGGGGAATTTTATTTACAAAAACATTCAGCATTGTTCCATAATTCTCCTCCAGAAGCTCTGTAATATCTCTGGCATTTTTTGTCCTCCTGTCAAACATGGTTACCAGTACACCCTCAACCTCCAAACGAGGATTTAACTGGCGTTTCACCTGTGCGATTGTTTTCATCAGCTGCTGAAGCCCTTTGATTGGCAAGTATGCTGCCTGCACAGGTATCAGAACGCTGTCTGCACACGCCAATACGTTAATTGTAAGCATCCCAAGCGAAGGCATCCCATCAATCAAAATATAATCATAATGCTGCTTTATGCTCTCGATATAGCGTTTCAGAATCAATTCTCTGCTCATGACATTGACTAACGAAATCTCCATTGCAGATAAATCTATATTGGAAGGCAGCACGTCCACTCCCTCGCTATGACGAAGAATTGCATAGTCCTTGTCCATTTCAACCTCATTGATGGTATTCATCATAACAGTTGCAAGCGTATGGTTGATTTCATCCGGATTGATGAATCCTAAACTCGCTGTTAAATCTCCCTGCGGGTCTGCGTCAATCAGTAATACTTTTTTTCCGCACCTTGCTAAACCAATCCCTAAATTCCCACAGGTTGTTGTTTTGCCAACGCCTCCCTTTTGATTTACTACTGCAATCACTTTACACATTTCCTCCACTCCTTTTTATCATAAAAACAGTGCCTATTCAGACAATACCTCTTTACAGCTTTCTGATGACCGGTCGCTTCAAACTGTTCAAATTTTCTGTTTTACACTGCTATTTACAATAGGCGCGGCGCTATGTCTCCCGTATTGAAAAAAAGGCACTCAAAAAGCTACGTGCCGCTTTTCAGTAAGAATCAGGGCTTTGCCCTGCTACATATCCCATTCCTATCCACTTTTTTGCAATCAAAAAAGCAGCTCCCCTTCAGAAACTGCTTTTCCGTTTATTCATTATTTTATTATTTTATTTTCAGAACCCATTTCCTCTATCATGTAGTTTTATATCAGCAAAAACGATTCCTCCTCAAATTGCTTCAGATGAAATATCACACACCACTCCACATCATCCGTCACGGGTTCAAAGTGCAGAGAGGAATAAATCGTATGCAACTCCTTCTCTGCGTCATCCGTTTCACAAACCACAGTCCCAAAGTAAACCATACCATTTTGCGCTTCCGGTGCGAAAGGCTCTGTTTTTTGGACAATTTTTATCGGCTTATCACTTTCTGCGCAATCATAGATGGAAATATCCTTCCCTTGTTCCGGTGAAATGGTGTAGCACATAGCGGTAAGATACATCGGGTATAGCCATTGCTCTGAACCGGGCAGCTTCTGCTCCATCGTCTGTGGCTTGTAGATCACGCCGGTCGGGTTGTTCGGCGTATTCACGATAAGCGCCTTCGTCCGCGCGGTAATCTTTGCCTCCAGATCGGCAAGATCCGGCTGAAACGTCTCCAGATTCGGCTGTACAATCACAATCTTTGCATCAAAATTCGCCGCATACTGGCGATATTCTCCGAAGAATGGTGCAAACACGATGACCTCATCGTCCGGATCGAGAATCGTCTTAAAAATAATGTTGAGCCCGCCTGCGGCGCCGACTGTCATCACCAGATTGTGTGCCGTAAACTTTGTTCCGAAACGTTCGTTCAAATTCTCTGCGATCGCCTGGCGTACTTCCTCGTAGCCCGCATTTGCCATATAACCATGAATGCCCAGAGAACCTGCCGCTCCCTTTGCATCCGCCTCATCCAGAAGGTCACGGATCGCATCGTTTAACGCCTTCGGCGCCGGGGTTGCCGGATTGCCGAGTGAGAAGTCAAACACATTCTCCTCCCCGTACTTTGCAGCCATCTCCCTGCCCTCATTGAACATGGCGCGGATTGCCGAATTGCCCTCCAGCGCTTTTTGTATTCTCTTTGATACCATAATACTCATCCTCTTTTCTGCGGTCTGACCCGCATCGTTTTCTCATTCCTATACTTTACCAAATTACCATGTGAAAGTAAACGGTTATTTGCAAAAATTTGCTCCATGCACAAGTATAACACATTTATCGGGAATTGAAAAAAAGAACGGACAACTTCCGGGGAAAAAATCCCCGTCCCGTTACCCGTTCTTTTCCTCTCTCTATTTCTACGCGTTCACCGTATCCACAAAGCGCATGAAGGCTGCTCTGCCCTCTTCCGTGCACTTGTAGACTCCTGCATCGGTGAGAACCTCCTTAAATACCAGACCGATCTCTGTCTGAACGATCTCATGCAGCTTCTCCGGTGTAATCTCGCCCTCCAGACCGCTGCCGGCGGTAAAGCCGTACTTCGGAAGAAATTCCTCCACCCAGTCTGCATGCTTCGCCAGCTTCTCGTCTGCGCGGATGTCAGCGCCGTCCAGAATCGCCTGCTCCAGATCCGCCATCTCATCCTTTAAACGTGCCGGGAGCACTGCCAGCCCCATAACCTCGATCAGACCGATGTTCTCCTTCTTGATATGATGAAGCTTTGCATGTGGATGGTATACGCCGAGCGGATGCTCCTCTGTCGTAATGTTGTTGCGCAGCACCAGATCCAGCTCATACGCATCGCCGCGCCGTCTTGCGATCGGTGTGATCGTATTGTGCGGCTCGCCGTCTGTCTCGGCATAAACGAATGCCTCCTCATCCGTGTAGCCTCTCCATGCGAGGAGAATCTTGTCTGCCAGATCGATCAGACGATCCTTGTCTGCTGCGCTGATACGGATAACGGACATCGGCCATTTTACAATCCCTGCCTTTACATCCTCATATCCTTTGAATGTGATCTCACGCTCTACCGGTGCCTTTGCCATGGCGAACTCATAATGACCGCCCTGGAAATGATCGTGGCTTAAGATGGATCCTCCGACGATCGGCAGATCGGCGTTGGAACCGACAAAATAGTGCGGGAACTGCTGCACGAAATCAAGCAGCTTTCCAAAGGTAGCGCGCTCGATCTTCATCGGTGTGTGGTTTGCGTTGAACACGATGCAGTGCTCGTTGTAGTAAACGTACGGAGAATACTGGAAGAACCAGTCGCTCTGGTTGATGGTCACCGGAATGATGCGGTGGTTCTGTCTCGCCGGATGGTTGATGCGTCCTGCATATCCTTCGTTCTCCTTGCACAGAAGGCATTTCGGATAGCCGCTCTGCTTTGCTAACTTCGCCGCCACAATCGCCTTCGGGTCCTTCTCCGGCTTCGACAGGTTGATCGTGATATCCAGCGCTCCAAACTCTGTGTCCGCTATCCATTTCAAATCCTTCTTCACGCGGTATCTGCGGATATAGTCCGTGTCTCTGGACAGCTTGTAAAAATAATCCGTCGCCGCCTGCGGAGACTCCTTCTCATAAAGATCATAGAAACGGCGAACCACCTCGCTCGGTCTTGGAACCAGCATGCTCATGATCTTTGTGTCAAACAGATCGCGGTATGTAATCGTATTGTCCGGAATCAGCATCTGCCCCGCCGCGTAATCGAGCATCTCTGCAAGGATCTGCGGCAGTGCCTCCTCGGCGCTCTCCTGCGTCATCGGCGTGCGCTTCTCATAAGCCGCCGTGACTTCATCCTCCAGTTCGTCAATGTGAAACAGCTCCAGCAGACGGTTGATCGTAAACCGCTTATCCTGCGGCTCTATGAGTCCCGTCACCAGTCCGTATTCTGTCAGTTCCAATATTCTTTCCTGTATCATGATCCAACCTCGTTTCTAAATATACTCTGTCACTACGCCAATTTTACCGGGCCGTCGCCGATCTCTACGACATAGAAATCTGCGGCATAGCCAATCTTGTTCTTATAGGCGGTTCCGACCTTCTCGATAAACGCATCCACCGCGTCATCCTTCACGATGCTGACCGTGCATCCGCCAAAGCCCGCACCCGTCATGCGGGAACCGATCACACCGTCAATCTTCCATGCTTCCTCAACCAGGGTATCCAGCTCGATTCCCGTTACCTCGTAATCATCACGCAAAGATACGTGGGAGTCATTCATCAGCTTTCCGAACAGCGCGACATCGTTGTTCTGCAGTGCCTCCACCGCCTTGATCGTTCTCTGGTTCTCATATACGGCATGTTTTGCGCGCTTTTGGCACACCGGACTTGTGATCGCATCCTGATACTGCTCAAACTGCGCCTCTGTCAGATCGCCGAGCGCATTGATCTTTACCACTTTCTGCAGTTCGGCAAGTGCCGTCTCACACTCGCTGCGTCTCTCGTTGTATTTGGAATCGCCGAGTCCGCGCTTTTTGTTGCTGCAGGAGATCACAATCTTCGCATTCTCGAGCCTGATCGGCGCATACTCATACTTTAAGGTCGCCGTATCCAGGAAAATCGCATGTCCTGCCTTGCCCATCGCAATGGCGAACTGATCCATGATACCGCAGTTGACGCCGTTGAACTTGTTCTCGGAATACTGGCCGATCAATGCCAGATCCTGATTCGTCACATCAAAGCCGAACATATCGCGCAGGATGAATCCGGTCAGCACTTCCACCGATGCGGAAGAAGACAATCCGGAACCGTTCGGAATATTGCCGAACAGCACGAGATCCATACCGGACTCCACTTTCATGCCCTTCTCGCCGAACGCCCACATCACACCCTTCGGGTAGTTCGTCCAGTCTGCTTCCTTCTCCGGCTTTAAGCCCTCCACGGAAGACTCCAGCACACCGAGATTCTCAAAATTCATGGAATAAAAGCGAAGCTTCTTGTCGTCTCTTTTTCTCGCCACACCGTAGGTACCGATCGTGAGCGCACATGGAAATACATGTCCTCCGTTGTAATCGGTATGCTCACCGATCATATTCACACGTCCCGGTGCGAAATAAACTCCGATCTCTCCCTCATCCCCAAATAATTCTTTAAACTTTGCAAGTACTGGTTCCCAGATCATGCGTTACCTCCTTATACATCATTTTTTCTATGAATGGTTTCTGTTACCGTCCTGTTGTAATTCTATTATAACGTCTCTGTGTTCCTTTGCAATAGACCTTTTTCAAACTGCAACATAATCAAAAAAACATGCAACAAAGTTGCATGTTTTTCCGATCTGTCGTTTGTTGTTTTTACTTTGCTTTGCGCGCTGTAAGCTCCGCGACGTTGGAAAGCACCTTCTTTTTGGAGAGCGGATACAAAAAGAGCAGTGAGCATGCCAGCAGAACAAATCCGATCGCCGGGAAAAGAGTCGTCACGTTGTAGATTCCGTTTACGACGTCCTCGTCAAATGCGGTTGCGGAGCTGTATCCCACTATGGTGAGAAGCAGTCCGGTCAGACCGTTGGCTGCTGCCTGTCCGAGCTTTCTTGCGAAGGAATAGACGGAATAAACCGTACCGTCGCTGCGGATTCCTTTTTTCACCTCAATGTCATCGATGACATCGATGATCATTGCCCAGCACATCAGGTTGAAAAATGCCAGTCCGATGTAAGCAAACAGATAGATGCAGATGAAGACCACCACACTCTTTGTATGTACGATGTATCCCACAAACAGTGCCGCCGCGCCGATAAACGCACCGGCTGCGGACAGCTCCTTCTTGCCGATCTTATCCGAAAGCTTGGTCACAAATGTGGAGAGAACCAGTACCACAACACATGCCAGAAGGCTGCTGACGGAGATTGCCGCCGCGCTGTTGAAGTAGTTCGGGTAAATATAGTTGTTCATTCCGGACAGTGTCATCTGTACCAGCAAAAAGATCAGCGCGGAGATGACAATTCCCACGAATGCACGGTTTGTAAATAATACTTTGAAAAGCTCAAATACGTTTTTCTGCCCCTCTGCACTCTGCATCTTCACACGCTCGGTGGTCAGATGGTAGCAGATCATATAGACAACGACTGCCAGAACGGAGCATACGGCAGATGCGATCATCGTCTGCGTGCCCCCGAGCACCTTGTGTCCCTCGGCATCCGTTGTGTACACAACCATCGGAAGGATCACCGCAAGCGCGATCTGCGCCACGGTGGCACCGATGGTTCTCCAGTTTGAGAGCATCGTCCGCTCCTCCGGCTTATCGCTCATCGCAGACGCCATGGAACCGTAGGGAATGTTCACGCCGGTGTAGCACACGGAACCCCAGAGAATGTAGGTAAAAAACATCCAGAATACCTTAAATCCCATCGGCATATCGGCAAAATACGGCGCGAAGATCAAAAACGAAGCCACGGCGACCGGTCCGGCAAAA
>OGJI01003707.1_pt1 | contig 11224 bp, 6 predicted proteins | sample 1572031 | NCBI WGS metagenome assembly OGJI01 (sample SAMEA2582119, study PRJEB24529) | metagenome | biome: Human gut stool | place: China | collected 2011
TCCTTGAAAATGCTGATAGATACTGTGTTTTAGCGGATAATCAGATTTTTATTGTATTTTTATATAAAAGCAAATGTAAAGAAGACGTGAGTTACATCATTAAAATGAAGTGACTTACGTCTTTTTTCATTATTTGAAAAAAATATTAAAAAAAGTGTAACCCATGCAAAGAAAATACGATATCTATTATGTAAGACTTTTGTTATGATATTTACATAGGCTATTTGAAAATACGAAATCGGAGGGAAGTGTATGGAAGATAATTATATTATAGATTTGTTTTGGAGCAGAGATGAAAATGCAATACAATTGGTTGATAAGAAGTATCGTTCTACTTGTTATTCTATTGCATGGAAGATTCTTATGAACCGGGAAGATTCCGAAGAGTGTGTAAATGACACATGGTTTGCGGCATGGCGTTATATCCCATCCAAAAGACCTCCAAGACTGGTAGCTTTCTTAGGAAAAATCACAAGGGGATTTGCAATTGATATGTTAAGAAAAAAATATGCAGTAAAAAGAATGGACATGCATATTGTAGAGATAACGGAAGAGGTAGAAAGTTTAAATACCGCCACAATGTATAATTTAGATGAACATATGGAAGCTGAGAAACTGATAGAAATTATCAATGATTTTCTAAAGAGTTTATCTGACAGGGACAGGGATATTTTTGTTCAGAGATATTGGGTAATGGAATCTATTAAAAATATTGCCACCAGACATAAGATGTCAGAAGGGGCAATTAAGCAGAATTTGTTGAGGAATAAAAGGAAATTGAAAAAGATATTAGAAAGAAAAGAAAAGAAAAAAGATGCTGGATAATCCTGAATTTGATTATCATGGAATCCTTTATCCATCGCTTAAAAAATGATGCGAAAAACTAAAGATAAGTAAAAATAGTGTAGTAAGCAAAAGTCATCGGAGCGGATGCAGCTTACAGGAAGCCTGAGAAAACAATGCGAACACTTATGAACAATAATACCTTCATGGTACGAATTGGGCGAAGAACCCTGATTGATAAGAAAAATTTCAGAAATGGATAGATCGGCAGTCTTGAAAGGTTTTTGGGGTTGTGTTAAAATTAAGTCCAGTGCCATGCATGATCATCTATTGTTATTAGAAAAAGGATGGTAATGTTATGGAAAAAAATCTAAAAGGAAAAGAAAGCTGATCTTGCTGATGAAATGAGATTTTAGGAAGAGGTTTAAATATTTGGAAAAAACAAGAAACACTGAAGAAGAAAAAAAAATGGGTCAAAAGTGGGTCAAAGAGGAACATAAAGCATCTACAAGCCGCGTAAATACAGGGTTTCCAGTTAACACAGGGAAATTATCACCGATAATGAGTCAATACAAAGAAATAAAAGAACAGAATAAGGATAATCTTCTATTTTTCAGACTAGGAGATTTTTATGAAATGTTTTTTGATGATGCATTGCTTGTCACCAAGGAACTGGAGATTACCCTTACAGGAAAGGACTGCGGATTAGAGGAGAGGGCACCCATGTGTGGTGTCCCTTATCATGCTGCGGAAACTTACATCAACCGTCTGATCGAGCGGGGACATAAGGTAGCGATCTGTGAGCAGGTAGAGGATCCCAAAAAGGCCAAAGGACTGGTAAAACGTGAGGTTGTAAGGATCGTAACTCCCGGAACCACACTGGATGCGGCCTCTCTGGATGAGACGAAGAATAATTACCTGATGTCTATTGTGTCCATGGAAGAACATTTCGGATGTGCTATCGCAGATATCACTACAGGTGACTGTTTCCTTACTGAGGTGGATAAACCTCAGAAACTCCTGGATGAGATCAATAAATTTGTACCTGCGGAGATCATCTGTAATGATTCTTTTTATATGTCCAATATAGATACGGATGATTTGCAGAACCGTCTGGGAATCTGTGTTTTTTCCCTGGATTCCTGGTATTTCGATGACGAATTATGCCGCCGTACATTAAAGGAACATTTCCATGTGGGTTCTCTGGAAGGACTGGGTATCGGAGATTATGATTGCGGGATCATTGCAGCAGGAGCTCTTTTCCTTTATCTGAAGGAAACCCAGAAAACAGCATTGGCCCATGTGGCAACGATACGTCCTTATGCAGCAGAAAAATATATGCTTATCGACAGTTCCAGCCGCAGAAATCTGGAACTTGTGGAAACCCTGAGAGAGAAACAGAAAAGAGGTTCTCTTCTCTGGGTACTGGATAAGACAAAAACAGCAATGGGAGCCAGAACTCTCCGCAGTTATGTGGAACAGCCACTGATCGACAGAGATGAAATCGAACAACGTCTGGAAGCACTGGAAGAGTTAAATAAAAACGGAATGCTCCGGGATGAGATCAGGGAATATCTGGGACCTGTTTATGACCTGGAACGACTGATCAGCCGTATCAGCTATAAATCTGCGAATCCAAGAGATCTGATCGCATTTGCTTCTTCGCTGGAAATGCTTCCTTATATAAAACAGGTTTTAAAAGAATTTAAAACACCTCTGCTTCAGAAAATCTATGAGGATATGGATTCACTGGAGGATGTGACAGATCTGATCAAGCGTGCCATCGTGGAAGATCCGCCTCTTGCACAGAAGGATGGAGGCATTATTAAAGAGGGCTATAATGAAGATGTAGATAAATTCCGCCGTTCCAGGACAGATGGTAAGAAATGGCTTTCAGAACTGGAGGCCAAAGAGCGGGAGCGTACAGGCATCAAAACAATGAAGATCAAATATAATCGCGTATTTGGTTATTCACTGGAGATCACCAATACTTTTAAAGATCTGGTGCCGGATAATTATATCCGTAAACAGACGCTTACCAATGCAGAGCGATACATTACCCAGGAGTTAAAAGAACTGGAAGACCTGATCCTTGGGGCAGAGGATAAGCTGTATGCTCTGGAATATGAACTGTTCTGTGATGTGAGAGATACAGTCGGGAAAGAAGTTATGCGGATCCAGAAGACTGCCAAGGCAGTGGCTGCACTGGATGTGTTTGCTTCTCTTGCCCTGGTTGCGGAAAGAAATCATTTTGTACGTCCGAAGACAAATACAACAGGTGTGATAGATATTAAAAACGGCCGTCATCCTGTTGTGGAACAGATGATAGAGAACGATATGTTTATTGCGAATGATACATATCTGGATAACCATAAGAAAAGGGTATCCATTATCACAGGTCCGAACATGGCAGGTAAGTCTACCTACATGAGACAGACTGCCCTGATCGTACTGATGGCACAGATCGGAAGTTTTGTCCCTGCTGAAAAAGCAAACATCGGAATTGTTGACAGGATTTTTACCCGTGTAGGTGCGTCGGATGATCTGGCAAGTGGTCAGAGTACCTTTATGGTAGAGATGACAGAGGTTGCAAATATTCTGAGGAATGCAACTGCAAGGAGCCTTCTGATCCTGGATGAGATTGGACGTGGCACCAGTACCTTTGACGGACTTGCCATTGCCTGGGCTGTGATCGAGCATATCAGCAATACGAAGCTTTGTGGCGCAAAGACATTATTTGCCACCCATTATCATGAGCTTACTGAACTGGAGGGTAAAATTCCGGGAGTTAATAACTACTGTATTGCTGTCAAGGAAAAAGGGGACGATATTGTATTTCTGCGTAAGATCGTTCAGGGCGGCGCAGACAAAAGTTATGGTATCCAGGTTGCCAAGCTTGCCGGTGTTCCGGATTCTGTGATTCAGAGAGCAAAGGAACTGGTGGAGGAACTGAGTGATGCGGATATTACGGCAGCAGTAAAAGACCTGACATCTGCGAAAAAGAAAAAGCCTGTATACGACCAGATGGATATGGCACAGATGTCTCTGTTCGATACAGTTAAGGATAACGATATCATTGATGAGATAAAAGGTCTTGATATGGGGAATATGACTCCTATCGAGGCAATGAATACACTTTATAACCTGCAGAACAAGATTAAGAACAGATGGTGATAAAAGTTGAGAAAAATTGCAGTATTAGACCAGCAGACCATAGATAAGATTGCTGCCGGTGAGGTAGTGGAACGTCCGTCCTCCATTGTGAAGGAGCTTGTGGAAAATGCAATTGATGCAGGAGCAACTGCTGTAACAGTGGAGATCACAGACGGCGGCAAAAAGATGATACGTATCACAGATAATGGCGGGGGTATGGAAAGAGATCAGGTACCCCTGGCATTTTTGCGTCATGCCACCAGTAAGATTGAGAAGGTTGAGGATCTGGAACACATTGCGTCTCTTGGATTTCGCGGTGAGGCTTTGTCCAGTATTGCCGCTGTTGCACAGGTGGAACTGATCACAAAGACCCCATCTGCATTAAGCGGAGTCCGTTATGTGATCAACGGTGGTGTACAGGAGTCTTTAGAGGATATGGGGGCTCCGGAAGGAACTACTTTCCTGGTGAGAAACCTTTTTTATAATACACCTGCAAGAAGCAAGTTCCTGAAATCAGATACTACGGAGGGAAATTATGTCAGCACTTTGATGGAGCAGCTGGCATTGTCCCATCCTGAGATTTCTTTTAAATATATCCAGAATAAACAGGTGAAGCTTCATACTTCCGGAAATTACAATGTGAAAGATGTGATTTATAATATATATGGAAGAGATATCACCAAAGCACTTCTTGAGGTATCCTACGAGAATGATTTCATGAAGATTGAGGGTTTTGTGGGAAAACCGGAGATTTCCAGAGGTAACCGTACCTTTGAGAATTATTATATTAACGGACGTTTTGTAAAGAACCGGATCATTGCAAAGGGGATAGAGGATGCCTATAAGGGTTTTCTCATGCAGCATAAGTTTCCCTTTGTTTCTCTTCATATTCAGATGGAGGGAAATGATCTGGATGTAAATGTGCATCCAAGCAAGATGGAGGTGCGGTTTGCAAGAGGAACAGAAGTTTATGATGCAGTTTACGAGACAGTCCACAAGGTTCTTACCACAAGAGAAATGATCCAGACAGTGCCTTTTGGAAAAGAAGAACCGATTAAAAAGCAGCAGCCTGTGGTAAAACCGTGGGATGTACCGGAGCCATTTGAAACCAGACGTCGGGCTGAAATTCCGGAGTATCGTCCACAGACTGTAAATACAGCTTCCAGGGTTTCTGAGCATACCGCACTACCACGAGGAACTGTTACAATGGCAGAACAGGCAGTGCGTGAACAGCAGATCTATCAGACCAGGGATCCTCTTACCAAGGCAGAGGAACAGCTTTTTGAGGGAACACTAAGCGAGAAAAAGAATGAAGAACAACCGGTATTTTCAGAGACAAAGCAGGAAATTGCAGAACAGAAAACTGCAGAATATCTGAAGACTGCTGTGGATTCAGAAGGAAACAGAAAACAGATAGAACAAAACAAAAATGTAATATCAGAAGAAATCAGACCACAGCAGCTGGAATTATTTGAGGAAAAACTTCTTGCTCCTGAATCCCGAAGCCGTCATCAGCTGATCGGACAGATTTTTGATACTTATTGGCTTGTTCAGTTTGAGGATAAATTTTTTATTATCGACCAGCATGCGGCACATGAAAAGGTTTATTATGAACGTTTCGTAAAAAGGTTTCGTGAGCAGACCGTAGAATCCCAGTACCTCAGCCCGCCGCTGATCGTATCTCTGAATCTTCAGGAAGAAGCTCTTCTTAAGGCTAACCGTAAATATTTCGAGGATTTTGGATTTGAGATTGAACCATTTGGCGGTAAGGAATACTGTATCAATGCAGTCCCGGCCAATCTGTACGGTCTTACGGAGGAAGAACTTTTTCTGGAAATGCTTGACAATCTTGCTTCTGAGAAGGATAAGGATCCACTTGGAATCTTTGCTTCCAGACTGGCCACCATGGCATGTAAGGCTGCGGTAAAGGGAAATCACCAGATGTCCGACCGGGAGGCAAATGCATTGATCGATGAACTGCTCACACTGGAGAACCCCTATCACTGTCCTCATGGAAGACCGACGATTATTTCCATGACTAAAACAGAACTGGAAAAGAAGTTTAAACGTATTGTATAGTTTATATATAAGGAGCTATTATGAAAAAGCCACTGATCGTTCTTACAGGACCGACGGCAGCAGGAAAAACCCATCTATCCATTGCTCTTGCGAAAGCAGTAAACGGAGAGATCATTTCCGCTGATTCCATGCAGGTCTACAAATATATGGATATTGGATCAGCTAAGATCCGGCCGGAGGAGATGCAGGGAGTAAAGCATTATCTGGTAGATGAACTGCTGCCTCAGGAAGAATTTCATATCGTGAAATTCCAGCAGATGGCAAAAGCTGCCATGGAAGAAATTTATGCCAAGGGGAAAATTCCTGTTCTGGTAGGAGGAACCGGATTTTATATACAGGCTATTACAAAGGATATTGATTTTACTCAGGCAGAGCAGGAAGACGGATACCGTCAGGAGCTGGAACAGCTTGCTGCAGAGAAGGGAAATGAATATCTGCACCAGATGCTTTTGGATGTTGATCCTGTCAGTGCCGGGGAAATCCACGCCAATAATGTAAAACGTGTGATCAGGGCACTGGAGTTTTATCATCAGAACCAGTCGCCGATCTCCGCACATAATCAGGAGCAGAAGGAACACGAAACCCCTTATAATCTGGCATATTTTGTGCTGAATGTACCAAGGGAACTTCTTTATAAACGGATTGATGACCGTATTGATGAGATGTTAAAAGAGGGACTCCTTGAGGAAGTGCAGAAGTTAAAAGATATGGGATACCACAGGGGGATGGTTTCCATGCAGGGACTTGGATATAAAGAAATCCTTGCATATCTGGATGGCGAGTATCCGTTAGAGGAAGCGGTCAGGATCCTGAAAAGAGATACCAGACATTTTGCAAAACGCCAGCTGACCTGGTTTCGCAGGGAGAAGGATACCATCTGGATGAATAAGGATGAATTTGACTATAATGAAGACAGAATCCTTGATGAAATGCTGAAGGTATGCAGGGACAGAGGAATTTTATAACCGAATTTTTCTTAAAAATCACTGATACAGAATAAGTGAAATTCAGAGATAAAATAAAGATAATAATGCAAACAGAAATGAGGACGAAACAAATTATGAAAGAAATGTACGCACAGCTTGGGATTTCTTCAGAGGTTTATGACTTTGGTCATAAGATTGAGGAATCTTTAAAAGAAAGATTTGAAAAATTTGATAAAACGGCAGAATATAACCAGATGAAGGTGCTTCTTGCCATGCAGAAAAATAAAGTAAGCGCAGAATGCTTCGGAAGTTCTTCCGGTTATGGATATGACGATATTGGCAGGGAAACACTTGAAAAGGTTTATGCAGATACTTTCCATACGGAAGCCTGTCTGGTACGCCCGCAGATCACATGCGGAACTCACGCGCTGGCCATTGCCTTATTCGGTAATCTCCGTCCGGGTGATGAACTTTTGGCACCTGCCGGAAAGCCTTACGATACTCTGGAAGAGGTAATCGGCATCCGCCCGTCAAAAGGTTCTCTCGCAGAATATGGAGTAAGTTACCGTCAGGTGGAACTGTTAGAAGACGGAACCTTTGATTATGACAACATCCGTAAAGCAATCAATGAAAAAACACGTCTTGTGGAGATCCAGCGTTCCAAAGGATACCAGACACGTCCGTCTTTCTCTGTAAAGCAGATTGGAGAACTGATCTCTTTTGTAAAGAGTATTAAACCGGATGTGATCTGTATGGTGGATAACTGCTACGGTGAGTTTGTAGATACCATTGAGCCAAGTGATGTGGGAGCTGATATGATCGTTGGTTCTCTGATCAAAAATCCGGGCGGCGGACTTGCGCCTATCGGCGGTTATATTGCGGGTACTAAGGAGTGCGTGGAGAATGCTTCTTACAGAATGACCTGTCCCGGACTTGGCAGTGAGGTAGGCGCAACTCTGGGAGTCAACCGTTCTTTCTTCCAGGGATTTTTCCTTGCACCAATGGTTACCAAGGGTGCGTTAAAGGGAGCTGTGTTTGCGGCAAATATTTATGAGAAACTTGGATTCCCGGTAATCCCGGATTCCACAGAGCCACGTCAGGACATCATTCAGGCAGTAAGCCTTGGCACACCGGAAGGTCTGATCGCGTTCTGTAAGGGTATTCAGGCAGCAGCTCCGGTTGACAGTTATGTGGATCCGGAGCCATGGGATATGCCCGGATATGACAGTCAGGTTATCATGGCAGCAGGTGCTTTTGTGCAGGGTTCTTCTATCGAACTTTCTGCAGATGGTCCGATGAAACCGCCATATGCAGTGTATTTCCAGGGCGGACTTACCTGGGAACATGCAAAGCTTGGCGTTTTGATGTCTCTTCAAAAAATGGTTGATAAGGGGCTTGTATCTTTATGAAAAAAAGGCAAGTAGTGATCACAGGAGCAGGAGCCAGTGGTTTGATGGCAGCGATCATGGCAGCCCGAAAAGGGGCAGCAGTCACTGTTCTGGAACAGAATGAGAAACCTGGAAAGAAGATCTGCGCTACAGGGAACGGCAGATGCAATTTTTCCAATCTTGCAAAACCGGATGATGCATACAGAGGTGAACATCCTGAGTTTGCAGAAGATGCACTTGTACAGTTTTCTGTTGAAGACACTATTGATTTTTTCAGAGAGATAGGAATCTATCCTTTAAACAGGAACGGCTATCTTTATCCGAGAAGCAATCAGGCGCAGAGTGTTGTAGATGTACTGTGTATGGAGGCTGCCAGTCTGGGTGTGAAAATAAAGACAAACGAACAGGTTACAGAAATAAAAACCGGAACAAATGGAAAGAATTTCCAAATCCTGACAAAAGGATGGCACTATGATGCAGATGCACTGATACTTGCCAATGGATCCCGGGCATCTTCTGTTTCAGGTTCAGACGGCAGCGGATATATGCTGGCAGAGAGCTTTCATCACCGCATTGTTCCGGTTTATCCGGCACTTACTGCCCTGAAGTGTAAAGGTTCTTCTTTTAAGGCATGGGCAGGCGTACGTACAGAAGGAGAGATTTCTCTTTTTACAGATGGGAAATTCTGTAAATCTGAACATGGCGAGCTACAGCTTACAGAATACGGAATCTCCGGAATCCCAGTGTTTCAGCTCAGCACTTATGCAGTACGTGCAGTCAGAGAAGGACATAAAGCAGAGCTCCGCATTAATTTCATGCCGGAGCTGTCAGAAGAAGAATTAAAGAAACTTATGTATGCACGAAAGAAGGCATGTCCCTATAAAAAAGAAAAAGAACTCCTGGTGGGACTTTTCCCGGAAAAGCTTATCAAAATCCTTATATCACAAAAACAACTGGTTTCTGCCATAAGGGAATTTCCTCTTGAAGTGCAGGATGGTATGTCATTTTCACAGGCACAGGTCTGCTCCGGGGGAGTAGATACCTCACAGGTAAATTCTCAAACCATGGAGTCAAAGCTCTGTAAGGATCTGTATTTTGCAGGGGAGCTTCTAGATATTGACGGTACATGCGGCGGATATAATCTGCAATGGGCATGGAGCAGCGGCGCAGTGGCCGGCAAAAATGCAGCAAAGGAGGAGAAAAATTGATTCGAATTTCACAGCTGAAACTTCCAATCACACATACAAAGGCACAGCTCGAAAAAAAGATTGCAAAAACATTAAAAAATCCCGGAAACAGTTTTACTTACGAAATAAAAAAGCAATCTCTGGACTGCAGACACAAAAATGACAAAATCTTTGTATATACTGTAGACGTAACGATCAGAGATGAACAGAAACTTGCCAAAAAAGTTAACAATAACAACATTATGTTAACAAAAGAGAAACCATATGAATTTCCCTCTCCGGGTGAGACACCTCTTTTACATTCTCCCGTTATTGTGGGAAGTGGTCCTGCAGGGCTTTTCTGCGGATGGTATCTTGCGAAGGCCGGATATTGTCCAATAATACTTGAACGCGGAGAAGAGGCTGAGAAACGTCAGAAAACAGTAGAGAATTTCTGGAAAAATGGTGTTCTTGACCCTGAGTCCAATGTACAGTTCGGAGAGGGCGGCGCCGGCACCTTTTCCGACGGAAAGCTGAACACGCTGGTAAAAGATCCTTACGGACGTAATCATGAGGTACTGAAGCGTTTCGTAGCTGCCGGCGCACCGGAAGAAATTATTTATCAGCAGAAGCCACATCTGGGAACGGATGTGCTGGTTGGTATTGTTGAAAAAATGCGTCATGAAATCGAAGAAATGGGAGGAAAATTCTGCTTCCGTTCCAAGGTGACAGATCTGATTTTTGAGAACAATACATTAAAAGAAATTGAGATCAACAATGATAAGAGAATCCCTGCACAAGTCTGTGTACTGGCACCAGGACACAGTGCAAGAGATACTTTTGAAATGTTACAGAAACGTGGTGTTTATATGGAGCCAAAGTCATTTGCAGTGGGGTTGCGTATTGAACATCCTCAGGAAATGATCAATATGGATCTTTATGGAGAGCCTGAGAATGAATTACTTGGTGCAGCCAGCTATAAAGTAACCCATAAGTGTGCAAATGGCAGAGGTGTTTATTCTTTTTGTATGTGTCCGGGCGGATATGTTGTAAATGCATCCTCTGAACCCGGCCGTCTCGCAGTGAACGGAATGAGCTATCAGGCACGTGATTCCAGAAATGCAAACAGTGCCATGATCGTCACAGTCACACCAGAAGATTTCCCGGATAAAGGAGTTCTTGGCGGCGTAGAATTTCAGCGTGATCTGGAGAAAAAAGCATGGGAGCTCGGAGAAGGAAAAATTCCTGTTCAGCTGTTTGGTGATTTTTGCAAAAATCAGGCAAGTGAAGCATTAGGAGAGGTTACTCCCTGTATGAAGGGAGAATATATACTGACAAATGTACGCTCTGTTCTGCCAAAAGCAGTAGGCGATTCTATTGAAGAAGGTGTCAGAGCCTTCGGAAAACGAATTTCCGGATTTGACAGAGAGGATGCACTGCTCAGTGGTATTGAAAGCCGTACTTCTTCTCCTTTAAGAATCGTACGTGATCAGGAGCTCACAGCAAATATGGCAGGAATTTATCCATGTGGCGAAGGTGCAGGTTACGCAGGCGGAATCACAAGTGCTGCCATGGATGGAATCAAAGTTGCTGAGACTGTATGCCGAAAATATGCGGCTATAAAAAACAATTGATCTCTTAAGCGGGATATTACCGATAACCAGTAACCCAGTAACGTTACTGTTCACTCCGTTCACAGTAACGTAGCCAAAATTCATTCCAGATTGCC